>ENA-UOVV01000158-UOVV01000158.1-compost-metagenome-genome-assembly--contig:-NODE-158-length-100506-cov-23.764323_pt1 | contig 100506 bp, 116 predicted proteins | sample MGYA00238155_ERZ761577 | MGnify/ENA primary metagenome ERZ761577 (study PRJEB28898, sample SAMN06268775) | compost metagenome | isolation source: Emeryville, CA | place: USA:Emeryville, CA...
ATCCAGTCGAACCTGCGCGAGACGACGACCCGCGTGCTGGCCTCGCTGACGCCGCGCGAGGAGCGTGTGCTGCGCATGCGCTTCGGCATCGGCATGAACACCGACCACACGCTCGAGGAAGTGGGTCAGCAGTTCAGCGTGACGCGCGAGCGTATCCGCCAGATCGAGGCCAAGGCGCTGCGCAAGCTCAAGCACCCCAGCCGCAGCCGGAAGCTGCGCAGCTTCCTCGACAACTGAGTTCAGGAGGCCCGGAGCGATCCGGGCCTTTTCGTTTGCGCCCAAGGCCCGACCGTTGCGCGGACGCACAAATGGCGTCAGAAAAAGCTGAAGACGGCGATCCGCCAGCCGGTCCGACGCGCCTGAGGCAGGTCGAGTGGAGGCCGGTTGCGGTGGACAAAAGCCGGTTCACGGCCTAATGCCAAGGGCAAAGACTTTGGTGTGAGGCGGTGATGTCGTTCTGGAAGAAGATTTTCGGCGGTGGCGGCGGTGACGCGGCCGGCAAGAGCATCGAGCCGGCGGTGGTGGGCGAAGAGAGCTACAAGGGCTTCACCATCAAGGCGATCACCATGCCGGCGGGCAGCGAGTTCCAGCTGGCCGGGTTGATCGAGAAGACCATCAACGGCGAGCTCAAGAGCTACAAGTTCGTGCGCGCCGACCGGTTCTCGTCACGCGAGGACGTGGTGAGCTACTCGCTGGCCAAGGGCCGGCAGATCATCGACGAGCAGGGTGAAGGCGTGTTCGGCCAGACCTGGCCGACCTCATCGCAGGCGAACTGAGCCGCCCCGCACTGCATTTCACTTTTCGTAGCGCCTGGCACTGGAAGGGGCGTTCGCTCCTTCCCGATGGCGTTTTGCATGGAGTTTGACTGACATGGCCAGGAAGCCCACCGCACGGCAGGAGTTCGTGCTGTTCGACGTCGTCTACGAGGACGGCAGCCAGCGGTCCAACCGCAAGGTACCGGCCGACCTGCTCGGCGGGCTGGACGGTGACGAACCGGCGCGCGCCTTCATCATGGAGCAGGACCGCGAGATCGGCGAGAAGTCCGGCCTGCCGCCGCTGCCGATCAAGACGATGAAGCGCAGCGGGAAGTAAGTTGCGCTGCTGACTGGCCTTAGTCCCCCGCGAAGGGGATGGCGCGGCGCCGGCGGCCGATGACGCCCGGTTCGCGAGTGGCGAGCCGAACCAGCTTTGCAGCATGGGCGGCGTTGTGGGCCGTGAGCTGGCCGAGGTTCGGTCTCGCCCGGCGGCCCAGATGCTCCAGCCGCTGCCGGCGGTCTCGGCGTGACGGACTGATATCGCTGCGGGCGGGGCCATCCTTCGCTTCGCCTGAACGGCCCGCGAGGCGATCCATCTGGATGACGGGCGCCGGCACCGCTTGCAGGATGCGGCTACGCAGCAGGTGTGGCCCGCCCTTGCCGAAGAGGAACCGATCGACTGCCATGGCAGTGAGCAGCGGGTGGGCTAGCGAGGCCTGCGCCGTGGGCCGGGTGATGATGTAGGCGGCCGCACCCATCATCGACGATTGTAGCTCACGCAGCTCGACGCCGCCGAAGTGGATGGCGCGCTCGCCCAGCAGGATACGGTTGCGCCGGGTTTCGAGCTTGAGCAGGTCGAAGGCCAGCCGTTGGCAGATATCGGCCCGAAGGAAGCCGCCAAGGCTGCCTTCGATGAGGGCATCGTCTTCGAAAATCAGGGCGGCAGGCAGGTTTTCGTCGACGATGCGGCGCCAGACCATGTGATGGCTGAGGCTGCAGGCTAGGTCGCCGGGCGAGGCCGGCCAGAGCGTGCCGGGATCGTCATGCCAGGCGATTAATTCTGTCGGCACGTCGGCGATGGTCCGCGCGGAGACACGCTCCACCTGTACGCTCAGCCTGGCGAACTGCTCCTCCATGAACTGGCGGCGATCCGGCCGGCTATCGAGGTTAATGTAAGAGACGGGCAACTGTTGCTTTGGTTTCATCGCAATCTCCGCCGGACGAGAAACCAGCCGGCATACGGCCCTGCTAGCACGACGAATCGTTGCTGCAGAAGGGCTGCAGCAACGACGCTGACCTTTTGTGGTCAGTGTAGCGCCGACGTGGGGGCGGGGGCGCCGAGCGCCTTGTTGACCGCGGGTTTCACGACGGTGCCGTAGAGCTCGATGGCTTTCATCACCTTGTCGTGCGGCAGGGTGCCGACACTGAGCTGCAGGCCGAAACGATCGTGCTTGAACCACTCGTGCTGCATCAGGATCTTGTCGATGACCTGCTGGGGCGAGCCGATGAAGTAGGCGCCAGAGGGGCTGGCACCGGCTTCGAACTGGGCGCGGGTGGTGGGCGGCCAGCCGCGCTCGCGGCCGATGCGGCTCATAGCCTCGTGATGGGCGGGGAACGCGATATCGAGCGCGTCCTGCGAGTTGTCGGCGATGAAGCCGTGCGAGCTGATGCCGATGGGCAGCTTGGTGGAATCGTGCCCGACCTTGTCGGCGGTGCGGCGGTAGAGTTCGGTGAAGGGCTGGAACTGCTGGGGGTTGCCGCCGATGATGGCGAGCATGAGTGGCAACCCGTAATAGGCTGCACGCGCTACCGAGTTGGGCGTGCCGCCGACGGCGATCCAGAGCGGCAAGGGCTCCTGGATTGGCTTGGGATAGATGGCGATGCCGGGGATGGGTTTGGTGTGCTCGGAGCCGGGCCACTCGACCTTGCCGCCATCGCGGATCTTGATGAGTTCGGCGAGCTTCTCCTCGAACAGGGCGTCGTAATCGTCGAGGTTGTAGCCGAAGAGCGGGAAGCTCTCGATGAAGCTGCCGCGGCCAGCCATGATCTCGGCGCGGCCGTTCGAGATGAGGTCGAGGGTCGAAAACTGCTGCCAGACCCTAATGGGGTCGTCGGAGCTGAGGACGGTGACGGCGGTGCTGAGGCGAATGCGCTTGGTCAGCGCCGCTGCGGCGGCGAGGATGGTGACGGGCGCGGAGGCGACATAGTCGGGGCGGTGGTGCTCGCCGAGGCCGAAGAAGTCGAGTCCGACTTCGTCGGCGAGCCTGATCTCTTCGAGGAGGTCGCGCAGGCGCTCGGCGGGCGATTGTAGACGGCCGTTATTCAGCGGGTCGGGAGTGTTCTCGGCGAACGAGTAGAGACCGATTTCCATGTTGGTCCTCGCGAGTTGGGGCTGCGAGGTAGATGGCCGGGGCAGGGCGCCGGCGCAAGACGGCACAGGGGTGTTACCGGGATACTTGGGGGTGACTGGGGAAGGCCGTGGCTGACAACCAGTTCCCCAAACCGGATCGCCCCTCCACCCCGACGCGGTGGAGGATCGCCAGCGGCCTGTTCCGGCGTTGCGCCTACACGTTGCTGGTGGGCGTGTAGGCTTCGGCGATGTTGGCCGGCATGGAGGATTCGAGGCCGGCAGTCCGGTGGATTTCGGCGACGAGGGCGGGGGCGAGGTTGAGCTTGGTGCTCAGGGTCTCGAGATAGGCGCGCTCGGTCGGTGTGTCGGGAACCATGGCGACGAGGGACGCTGCGTAGATCTCGGCGGCGTGCTCCGGCGTGTCGGCGCGGGCGACGACGGCGTCGATATCGAGCGGGCTCGACAGCTCGTCGAAGACGAACGCCTTTTCTTCGGCAGTGAGCTGCATGGTCTCCAGCCGCTTGAAGATGCGATCCTTCTCCTCGGCGTCGATCTGGCCGTCGGCCTTGGCGGCCGCGATCATGGCGCGGACGAGGGTCTTGCCGAGTTCCTCGGTCTGGTAGGAGGCCTGTGGGGGCGGCACGAAGGCGTCCTGGCTGGAGGAAGGGGCGCCGGGCTGGTTCTTCTGGTAGTTCTGCCAAGCCTGCCAGGCGAGGCTGCCAATGGCCGCCACGGCGCCGACCTTGGCAGTGCTGCCGACGAGCTTGCCGAGCTTGCCGCCCGAGAGCAGCATGCCCGCCGCGAGGCCGGCGGCGCCGGTCATCACGTTCTTCTGCAGGTTCTTGTCGGACTGCAGCGCTTTGACGATGCCGTCTATGTTGAACATTGGGTCCTCCCGGATCGCTGTGATTTGCCTGCCGAATTGGTGATGGACAAGCCCATTGGCAAGGGGGCGGCGGGTTGTCTTTCGAAAAGGCAAGGTTAGTGTCGCCGTTCATATTTGTGGCAATGCATTTCAGGGACTGGAAATGGCGAGCGGGCTCGACGACATCGATCACAGGCTGCTGGCGCTGCTGCAGCAGGATGACCGGGTGCCGGTGGCCGAACTCGGCAAGACGCTGGGCGTGCCGCCCTCGACGCTGAACGACCGTATAAGGCGCCTGCTCAAGCTCGGAGTGATCACAGGGTTCCATGCCCGTCTCGATCCCGAGAAGGTAGGGCTGGACCTGCTGGCCTTCGTGTTCGTGGGGTGGAGTGACCCGGAGACGGAGAGCAAGTTCCTCGCCGCCATCGCCGAATCTCCAGAAGTGCAGGAGGCGCACCATGTGACCGGCGCCTGGAACTACCTGATGAAGGTGCGGCTCAGGACGACGCGCGACCTCGAAGGTTTCATGGCCGGCGTGATCAAGAAGGTGCCGGGGCTGCAGCGCACCGAGACGCTGATCGTGCTTTCCTCGCCCAAGGAGACGACGCTGGTGGTGCCGCCGAAACTCCAGGCATAGAGGACGCCCCGGCACGGGGGGATGCCGGGGCGGATAGCGCTTCAGAGGGAGGGCTGAAGCGTATGTCAGTTGTTCTTCTTGTTATTGGGCCGGGGTGGCCGGTGCCGCCGGAGTCTCGGTCGCCGGAGCGGTCGATTCAGCCGGAGCGGCAGGAGCGGCGTCGGCAGGGGCGGCCGGCGCAGCATCAGCCGGAGCCGCGGGGGCTTCGGTCATCGGAGCCGCGTCCATCGAGGAAGCCGGAGCTTCGACCGACGGGGTCACGGTGATATCGGTAGACGGAGCCGGAGTGGTCGCCGCCGGAGTGTTCACGTCAACGCTGGTGCCCGACGGAGTCGAGTTGGCCGAGAAGACGAGGTAGCCGATCGCCAGAAGGGCGAGCGCCACGATGATGCCTACGAACCAGCCGGTAGCGCTCGACTCGCGGGTGTAGGTGGTACGGTTGACGCCATCGGTGGAGTAGACGGTGTCACGGTCGGGAGTAGCCATTTCGTAGCTCCTTGTGTTGGGTACCGTATGGCCCAAAGAACGCGAGCATTCGCGAACTGGTTCCCGAATACGTGAAACGGCTGCCGCGCTGATTCAGCGGGCAGCCGTATCTATTTGATTTTGCTGTCGGATTATTTTGGCCTGATCGCGAAGAAATTTGCAGGCCGCCAACGTTCAGAGGTCGCCGGCCGGCGCAGACTTCCTGCTGTCGGCCGATTTCCCGTTCTTTCCGATCTGCTTGGTGAGGGCCGAAACGCGGTCGATGAAGGCGAGGAAGAGGGCCGACACCACGAAGGTGAGGTGGATGAGCGTGTACCACATCAGCTGCTCGGTGGTGTGGGTTCCGACGTTGAGGAACACTTGCAGCAGGTGGATGGACGAAATGGCGACGATGGTGGCGGCGACCTTGATCTTCAGCGAGCCGGCGTCGATCTCGCCCAGCCAGTGGACCGAGCTCTCGTCGTCGAAGCGCGAGACATAGTTCTCGTAGCCCGAGATGATGACCATGACGACGAGGCTCGCGACGAGGGCAGCGTCGATGAGGCCCAGCATCTTGAGGATGGCGTCGGCCTCCTTGATGTCGAAGGCGTGGCTGACGAAGTCCCAGAGCTTGACGCCGAAGGTGGCGGCATAGACGGCGAGCGCTACGGCAAGCCCAATATAGAAGATGACCAGCAGCCAGCGCGAAGCGAGAATCACGGCTTCGAGGGCAAGTTCGAGGCGTTTGGGCATGGGGGCTCCGGAAGGGGCTGAGAGTCGCTGGGCGACGAGGGATACAATATCCGTCGACCGAGGCAAGGGCAGGGCTGTCGCAGTGGCGCGGACCGGGGCAGGATGGGGCGAAGGAGGACGTGATGCGCGGGCAGGTGGTGGAGACAAGGGCTGCGGGCGGCCAGATTCTCGGCGAGGACGGCCGGCAATACAAGTTCATGAACACGGACTGGAAGAGCGCCGGCGGCGCTGCGGAGGGCATGGAGGTGGAGTTCGTGCCGGTGGGCGAGCGCGCGACACAGGTGCTGGCGGGCCGTGCGGCGAACGATCACAGGGCTCCCGGCGCGCGTCCGGCGGGAGGCAGCGGCGAGGGAGCCATGCGGCCGGCCGGTGACCGTTGGGCGCGCGCGGGGCGGCCGACCGGGGGCAGCAGTTCGGTGGTCCTGGGCTGGCTGGGCATTGCCTGCCTGGTGCTGGCTTTCGTGGTGCCGGTGCTGCCGTTGGCCGGGGCGTTCATCTTCGGGCTGGCAGGGGCATCGGCAGCTAAGGCGCAGGAAAACGGTACCGGTTTGCTGCTGTCACGGATCGCGTGGATCGGGGCGCTGGCGCTGACGGCGGTGGGCGTGGCGCTGATCGCGGGCTTCGCGGCGTTCGCCTGGCCGTACTTCGAGGTGATCATGCAGTTCGTGCAGGGAGCGCTGCGGCAGGAATACGGGCTGCAGGTCTAGGGGTGCAGCCGCTTATCAATGGAAAAGGCCGGGGAGGGGTCCCCGGCCTTTCGCGTTCGATGCGGTGCCCGCTCAGCGGCTGGCCAGCGTGATCAGCGGCGTGATGCGCTTGATCGACACGCGGCGATTGAGCGGCTCGGCCTTCTCGGTCTTCACCTTCAGGAAGCGCTCGCCATAGCCCTGGGTGACCAGGTTTTCGGCGGGCACATCGTAGAAGTCGGTGAGGATGCGGGCGACCGTGGTGGCGCGCGCGTCGGAGAGGATCAGGTTGGACTGATCGCTGCCCACGGCGTCGGTGTGGCCTTCGATGAGGAAGGTCTCGGCCGGGTTGTCCTCGAGCAGCCTGAGCATGGCGTTCGCCACCTTGGAGAGCGCCCCAACCTGGCTGCGCGAGATGGTCGCGGCACCGGAGTCGAAGGTGAGGCTGCCCACTTCGATGCGGCGCACCGAGTCACGCAGTCGGGCCGAACGCTTCACGTCCTCGATGGTGTAGATCTCGCGGACCCGCTCCACCGGAGGCTGGCGGAAGAAGAGTTCGACCTCCTCCTCGTCGGAGGTGTCGGCATCGAGGATGTAGTCGCGCACCGGGATGTTGAGGCGCAGCGGGGGCAGGTCGGCACCCGGGTCACGCCAGTTGGTGAAGTCGCGATCGTCATCCTCGTCCTCGTCGTAGTAGGCGAGGATGTACTCACGGCCATCAGGCATGATGCGCGAGCGCTTCAGCACTTCGCCGTAGCGATTGCGGATGGTGACGATCTGCACGCCGTTGGGACGGGTGATGGTCTCCTTGATCCGGCCGTTGCGCAGGCGCTCGTACTCGACATCGTCCTCGTCGTCATCGCTCAGACGATCGAAGTCGTTGTTGGTGATGACGAGGTTGATGCCGATGTTGAAGATGAAGCCGTTATCGGCGTAGCTCGGCCGCGGCTTGGACGGACGGTCTCCGCCCGGGCCCGCCGGCCGGCCGGGACGGGCATCGCCGCCAGGACCGGCGTTTCCACCACCACCGCCATTGTTGTTGATGACGGTGTTGTTGTTCACGATGGTAGTGTTGTTGATGATGGTGACGTTCTGCGGCACCTCGACCGGCGGCAGGGCGTCGGGGGTGATCACCTCGCCCTGGACTTCCTTGATCGATTGCACTTCGACCGGCGGGAGCTCGGCCTGGGCCGCCTTGTCGTCGGCCGGTGGCGGAGCCGGGGGCTCGGCCGGAGCGGCAGGCTCGGCAGGAGCGGCGCCGACTGCCTCGACTTCCTTGGCGCTGTCGAGGATGGGCGCGGCTGCCTCGGGCGCGACAACCTGGGGCAGCACTTCGACGGCTTCCGGCGTCACGGCCTCGTCGGCGCCGGGCAGTTCAGCGATCGGCGGAGCGGCCGGTTCGGCCGGAGCCTGCACCGCGGGGACCGGGGCGAGGGTGATGCCGTACTGCGCAAGGCAGGCGGCAATGTCGGACTGACCGAGGGTCGCGCAGATATCGGCGAACTGACGGTTGGCCGCATCGATGGTCGACTGGCCGGCCGTATCGCCGGCTTCGAGCTGGCTGATGCCGACATTGTAGAGTTCGACCGCAGTCTGCAGCTGGGAGACGGCCGCAGCGGCCGGGTCCTCGGCGGGCGTTTCGGCGGCCGGCTCTTCGGCAGCCGGAGCCGGCTCGGCAGGAGTCTGGGCGGGCGCTTCAGCCGGGACTTCGGCAGGGGTTTCCGCCGGGGTTTCGGCAGGCGTATCGGCCGGGGCGGCGGGCTGCTCGGCGGGAGCTTCCGGCACTGGCGGCAGGTCCTGGCCGATGCACGACTTGATGTCGGGGTAGCCGTTGGCGGTGCAGAGCTGGAGGATGCGGGCCTCGGCGGCGTCGGCGGCGGCCTTGCCACCGGCATAGTCGCCGGCAGCGGCCTGGTTCAGGGCGGCCTGGTAATCGTTGAGCGCCGCCTGAAGGTCGGCGACGAATTGAGCCTGCTGCTCCTCGGCGGCCCTTGCATCGGCGGCAGCCTTTGCGTCCGCCTCGGCCTGGGCCTGGGCCTGGGCGGCGGCTTCAGCTTCGGCAGCGGCCTGAGCCTCGGCAGCGGCGCGGGCTTCCTCTTCAGCGCGGGCAGCTGCCTCGGCTTCGGCGGCGGCGCGGGCTTGCTCCTCGGCGCGGGCGGCTTCGGCCTCTGCGGCAGCGCGGGCTTCAGCCTCGGCGCGGGCGGCTGCCTCGGCCTCGGCGGCGGCACGGGCTTCAGCCTCGGCGCGAGCGGCGGCCTCGGCCTCTGCGGCGGCACGAGCCTCTGCCTCGGCGCGGGCGGCGGCTTCAGCCTCCGCGGCGGCCTGGGCCTCGGCTGCAGCGCGAGCTTCGGCCTCGGCCTGAGCACGGGCAGCGGCTTCTGCTTCCGCATCGGCGGCGGACTGGCCACCGCCCTCGATGGCGGCGACGCAATCGCTGGGGGTGGCGTAGCCCGCGGCGATGCAGGCTTCGATGAAGGCTTGCTGCGCGGCGTCGATAGCGGCCTGGTCGCCGCCGGCACGGGCAGCCTGCAGGGCCTGGTATTCGGCCTGCTGCGCCATCACCGCGCCGGGCATGAATGTGAATACGGCGAGGCTGGTGCCGGTGAGGAGCCACTGTCTTATGCGCATGGCTTTTTCCTTCTTTATGGAGTCAGTTGGTCGAGAAGTGACGCTGCGTGTCTGAACCGAACCTGAACGGCCGGGCGGCTTACCCATGATGGCGGACCCTCCCGCAAAGCCGGAAACGCCCGAGCCGCCGGGCGGTTCCGGCCGCTGACAGGGGAGGGGTGAATCGTGGCGCGAGTGGGGCCCGACTGGACGAATTCCCGGGTGCGCGGCTCGCCTCCATCGGCCACGGCATGGTAGCCAATGACCATGCGCCAGGTCCAGCACATCGTCGAGGTCACGACCCGCTGGGCGGGGCTCATCGACATCACCGGCGAGCTCGAGCGCTTCGTTGCGGAGGCAGGGATCGAGACTGGGCTGGTGACCGCTTTCGTGCGGCATACATCGTGCTCGTTGCTGATCCAGGAGAATGCCGACCCGGACGTGCAGCGCGACCTGATCACCTTCTTCCGCAAGCTGGTGCCGGAGGGAATGGACTGGGTGGTGCATGACGCCGAAGGGCCGGACGACATGCCGGCACACATAAAGTCGGCATTGACGCAGGTTTCAGTGGGTATACCCGTGAGCGGTGGCCGGCCAGTCCTAGGGACGTGGCAGGGTCTCTATCTCTTCGAGCATCGCGCACGGCCGCACCGCCGGCAGGTGGTGCTGCATCTGATCGGCGAATAGCATGGATTTCGACAGCATCTGGGGGCTGATGCCCTTCATCGTGGGCCTGCTGATTACGGGCGTGGTCTCGGGCGTGGCAGCGGGCCTGCTCGGCATCGGCGGCGGCGCGATCATCGTGCCGGCGCTTTCGGCGGCGCTCCTGTGGCTGGGCTTCGACGCGGACGTGACGCAGCACGTGGCGGTGGGCACCTCGCTCGCCATCATCATCCCGACCGGCATCATGAGCGCGCGGGCGCACCATAAGCGCGGCGCGGTGGATGTCGATATCCTGAAGCTGTGGGCGCCGGTGGTGGCGATCGCGACCTTCGGCGGCGGGCTGATGGCGCGGTATTTCTCGGGCGACGTGCTGCGCATCGTGTTCGGCGTGATGGCCTTCTTCATCGCCGCCAACATCCTGCTGCCGTTCCAGGAGCGGCTGATGGGGCACCTGCGCAACTCGCCGCTGACGCACCGGATCTCGGCGGCGGTTGTGGGCTTCATCTCGGCGCTGATGGGCGTCGGCGGCGGCTCGCTGAGCGTGCCGACGATCCATGCCTTCGGCGCCTCGATGCACAAGGCTGTGGGTACCGGCGCGGCGATCGGCGTGTTCATCGCGCTCGCCGGGACGCTGGGCTTCATCATCTCCGGCTGGGACATTGCCGGGCGGCCGCCGGTGAGCCTGGGCTATATCAACGTCATCGCGCTGGTGCTGGTGGGGCTGACGGCATCGCTGTGCGCCCCCATCGGCGCCGCACTCGCCCACCGAATGCAGCAGCGGACGCTGAAGATCACCTTTGCGATCTTCCTCATGGTCACCGGCGCCAACATGATCTGGAAGGCAGTGGCGGGCTGATGGCGCGCCTCCCCCGCCGGAGCGGAGGAGGCGCGTTGGCGGTCAGTCCTCGACGGTCCAGCTGACCTGGACGTTGACGGTGAAGCTGAGTTCACCGGTGGCGACTGGGACGGCGCCGGCACTGGCGGCCATGTCCATGGTCTTCATCATGTAGGGCTGCGGTTGGTCGTAGCCCACGCCCTCGGTGACGGAGCGGAGCGAGCCGAGTTCCTCGCCTGCGGCTTCGGCGTAGAGCGCGGCCTTCTTCCTAGCGTCGGCGAAGGCGGCCTTGCGGGCCTCGTCGAGCAGCTTGGAGGGATCGGCGACGGCGAAGGTGATGCCATTGATGGTGTTGGCGCCCACGTTCACCTGCTTGTCGAGCACCGCGCCGAGGGTGGAGAGGTCGCGGATGCGGACGTTGACGGTGTTGTAGACCTGGTAGCCGTTGATCTTGGGCGGCAGGGTGTAGCCGTTCTCGTCGCGGGCGTCGGTGTAGACGTAGTTGGGCGAGACCGAAAAGCCCGAGGTCTGCACGTCGCGCGGCTCGATGCCGGCTTCCTTGAGGGTGGCGAGCAGCTCGTTCATCGCCTTGGTGTTGGCGTCGAGCGCCTCGCGGGCGGTGGCGCCCTGCGTGGTGACCCCCGAGTTGATGTAGGCGGTGTCCGGCGCGGCCGACACTTCGCCCGTGCCGGTGACCGAGATCACAGCGGGCTGGTCGTCGGCGAGGGCCGGCATGGACAGGCCCGTCATGAGGATCAGGGGAATGAGGGCGGTGATGGGACGCATGCGTCTCTCCTTGGTGGTCCGGGTGGCGGGACGATCTGCCCACCATTGGCCTTGTTATTGCCGCGCCGATGAATGGCACTTGAATGCCCGATGAACGATTGGGCGGCTTCAGGGATGAGACGACAGGACTGGGACGAAGCTTGGGTGGCGGCGTGAAGTTTGTTCACGCCCATCCGCTCAGGAGAGGACGTGGCGGGCGGCGCGGCCGACGACATCCTCGAACATCGCGGTGGTGAGGACGCCGGTGTTCGTGTTGTAGCGCGAGCAGTGGTAGCTGTCGAAGAGCAGGGCGCCGCTGGAGAGGCGGTGCTCCGCCCCGTGGGCGAAGGGGTACTTGCTGCGCTTTTCGCCCAGCGTGGTCAGCAGCGAATCGTGGGCGATGCGGCCGAGCACGAGGTAGGCGCGCGGCGCGGCCTGCTCGACAGCGGCGGCGAGGAAGCGGCGACAGGTCTTGATCTCGTCGCCGGTCGGCTTGTTCTGCGGCGGCACGCAGTGGACGGCGTTGACGATGAGGGTGTGCCGCAGCTCGAGCCCGTCATCGGGGCGCTGCTCGTAGCGGCCAGAGGCAAGGCCGAACTTGGCGAGTGTGGCGTAGAGCAGGTCGCCGGCATAGTCGCCGGTGAAGGGGCGGCCGGTGCGGTTGGCTCCCTTCAATCCCGGCGCGAGGCCGATGATGGCGAGGCCACCCGGTTCGCCCCAGTTGGGTACGGGAGCGTTGAAGAAATCGGGATAAAGCCGGCGGTTGTCGTGGCGGAAGGCGACGAGGCGCGGGCAAAGCGGGCAATCCCGCGGAGGGTTCGGATCGAGCAAGGCGGGCCGGAAGCAGAGGACTCAGGTCAGCTCTTATGATCGGCGGTGGCCGGGGTGCGGTCAACGACGGCGTGGGCCGGACGCTCGACGGTACGGTCGATCGGCGGCGTGCGGCCCACGGTCTTGGCCAGTTCGGCGACATCGAGGAAAAAATCGGCCTGGCGGCGCAGCTCGTCCGAGATCATCGGCGTCTGGGTGGTGAGGGTCGAGACCACGGTGACGCGCTTGCCCTTGCGCTGGAGCGCAGCGACCAGGGCGGTGAAATCGCCGTCGCCGGAGAACAGCACGAGATGATCGTAGTACTGGCTCATCTCGAGGGCATCGACGGTGAGCTCGATGTCCATGTTGCCCTTGATCTTGCGGCGGCCCGACGCGTCGGTGAACTCCTTGGCCGGCTTGGTGACCACGGTGAAGCCGTTATAGTCGAGCCAGTCGATCAGCGGGCGGATGGAGGAGTATTCCTGCTCCTCGACCAGCGCGGTGTAGTAATAGGCGCGCAGCAGGTATGCCCTGGACTGGAACTCGGCCAGCAGCCGGCGATAGTCGATATCGACACCGATGGCCTTGCTGGTGGCGTAGAGATTCGCGCCGTCGATGAACAGTACGATCTTTTCGCGCGGATCGATGGTCATAGAACTACCCTCCTGACTGGGTGGCCGGCCTCTCAGGCTACCCAGGATCACTCGACGCACCACCCGCCAAGGAAGGAAGCTCATCGGGCCGCTCCCATCCCCCTAAGTTCGGAATACGCGCTTAATCTTTAGGCATTTGCAACAGCAAAATAACGTTACAGGCAGGCAAGGTCTTGGACGATTCCGATAAGCGTCTGATTTTATTCGCTGAATCGCGGCGTCTCTATGCGGGGTGCGACTGTGGGTATCAGCAGCCGGAGGCTATGGGCGGGAATGACTTGTGCGGGCGGGGCCGCTCTGCTATTGGGGCCGCTTGATCCCACCACACCCTGGAGACGTACGTGGCTCGCGTCACCGTCGAAGACTGCATCGAGAAGGTCAACAACCGTTTCGACCTGATCCTGATGGCTGCCCATCGCGCGCGCATGATCGCTGCGGGCGCGCCGATCACCGTCAACCGTGACAACGACAAGAACCCGGTCGTGGCCCTGCGCGAAATCGGCGACGGCGCCATTTCGCCCGAGGACCTGCACGAGGACCTGATCCACTCCATGCAGAAGTACGTGGAAGTGGACGAGCCCGAGAAGCACGCCGCTCCGCTGCTCGACGCCAACGCCGACGAAGACGGCGACACGTTCGACACGATCTCGGAAGACGAGCTGCTGCGCGGCATCGAGAGCCTCGCTCCGCCCGAGCGCCGCGACGATTGATCGGTTAACGAACTGCGCTATATAGTCAGAAGGCGCCGGGCTCACCGCCCGGCGCCTTTGTTTTTTGTCCTTGAAGAGCAGTCGCAGCCGCCAGGGAGAGCGGCCAAACCATGATGCGTCAGTATGAACTCGTCGAGCTTGTGCAGGCCTATAACCCGCATACCGACGAGGCACTGCTCAACAAGGCGTATGTCTATGCCATGCAGAAGCACGGCACGCAGAAGCGCGCTTCGGGCGACCCGTACTTCAACCATCCGCTCGAAGTGGCGGCCATCCTCACCAACCTGAAGCTCGACGACGCCTCGATTGCGGTGGCGCTGCTGCACGACACGATCGAGGACACCGACGCCACGCGCGCCGAGATCGACCAGCTGTTCGGGCCCGAGATCGGCTCGATCGTCGACGGCCTGACCAAGATCGACCGGCTGCAGCTGGTGACGCGCGAGGAGGCGCAAGCCGAGAACCTGCGCAAGCTGCTGCTCGCGATTTCGGCCGACGTGCGCGTGCTGCTGGTGAAGCTGGCGGACCGTCTGCACAACATGCGCACGCTCGACGCCATGCGCGAGGACAAGCGCAAGCGGATCTCCAAGGAGACGATGGACATCTACGCCCCGCTGGCCGGGCGGATGGGCATGCAGGAGATGCGGCAGGAGCTCGAGGACCTGTCGTTCAAGCACCTGCAGCCGGAGCACTACCAGGCGATCACGGCGCGGCTCAACGAGATGAAGGAGGAGTTCGCCGAGACGATCAAGGCGATCACGGCGGAACTGACGGCCAAGCTCAAGGGCGCTGGCATAGACGCGGTGGTGAAGTCGCGGGTGAAGTCGCCCTGGTCGATCTACACCAAGATCGAGCGCAAACAGATCGCGCTCGAACAGCTCTCGGACATGATCGGCTTCCGCATCATCGTGCCGACGGTGGAGGACTGCTACCGGGCCCTGGGGATCGTGCACACGAACTGGAAGGTCGTGCCGGGGCGGTTCAAGGACTACATCTCGGTGCCCAAGCACAACGACTACCGCTCGATCCACACCACGATCGTGGGGGTAGGGCGGCAGCGCGCCGAACTGCAGATCCGCACCGAGGAGATGCACCGGGTCGCCGAGCTCGGCATCGCGGCGCATGCGCTCTACAAGGAGGGCGCCACCGACATCCACAAGATCGAGAACGAGTCGCGGGCCTTCGCCTGGCTGCGGCGGACGATCAGCCAGCTGACCAGCGGGTCGTCGCCCGAGGATTTCCTCGAATACACGCGGCTCGAGCTATTCCAGGACCAAGTGTTCTGCTTCACGCCCAAGGGCCGGCTGATTGCGCTGCCGCGGGGGGCTACGCCGATCGACTTCGCTTATGCGCTCCACACCGACGTGGGCGACACCACAGTGGGCGCCAAGATCAACGGCCAGATCGTGCCGCTGGTGACGCATCTGCAGTCGGGCGACGAGGTTGAGATCATCCGCGACCAGAACCACCTGCCGCCCTCGAACTGGGAATCGATCGCGGCGACCGGCAAGGCGCGCGCGGCCATTCGCCGGGCCGTGCGGCAACAGACGGTGCAGCGGCATTATGCCCATGGCGAGCATCTGCTGGCCATGCTGCTCGACCGCGAGGAGATGACGCTCGACGATGCCGAGTTCAGGCAACTGGCGGAGGCCGCCGGCTACACCAACAAGCGCGACCTGCTGATTGCGCTGGGCGAGGGCAGGGTGTCGCCGCAAGACCTCGACGACAAGCTGCTCGAGGTGAAGGGCGTCAAGCGGCGGCGCAAGAAGATGGACCTGCCGTCGCCCGACAAGGCCGAGGGCTGGTTCGCGCTGAGGGACACCGACGTGTTCCGCTTCCGCGTGCCGGGCAACCCCAATGCCGGACCGGAGGCGCGGGCGGCGCTGGAAGAACTGAACTTCAACACCAAGTGCTCGGTCTCGCCCGAAGGCGTGGTGCCGGGCGATCGGATGGTGGCGATCATGCGCAAGGGGGAGGGGATCACCATCTACCCGATCCACTCCGATGCGCTGGGCGAACTCTATGACAGCGACGTGGCATGGATCGACGTGCGCTGGGACATCGTGGGGCGCGAGGACGACCTGCATCCGGTCTCGATCTCGCTGCAGAGCCAGAACAAGCCGGGCGGCTTAGCGCAAGTCTCCTCGGTGATTGCCCACTGCCGGGCCAACATCCATAATCTGGTGATGCGAATGGAATCGCCGGACTTCCACAAGATCACGTTGCAGCTTGAGGTGCGTGACCTGGGACAGCTCACCGACGTGCTCAATTCCCTGAAGATGCAGGCTGGGGTGTCCGACGTGCACCGCGCCACCATCGCTGAGGCCGAGCAGGTGATGACGCTGGAGTGGAAGGCGCCGGCCAAGCAAAAGGTGAGCGCGTGACGCAAGAAGAAGTACTGCAGATTTTCCGCGATGCCGGGGCCCTGCTCAACGGTCATTTCATCCTGAGCTCGGGACTGCGCTCGCCGGTGTTCCTGCAGAAGGCCCGGGTGTTCATGCAGCCCGACAAGGCCGAAAAGCTGTGCAAGGCGCTGGCCGAGAAGATTCGCGCCGAGGGTTTTGGCGACATCAGTCAGGTGGTGTCGCCGGCGGTGGGTGGCATCATCCCCGGCTATGAGACGGCGCGGCACCTGGGCGTGCCGGCGATCTATACGGAGCGGGTGAACGGTGTGTTCGAGCTGCGTCGCGGCTTCGAGATCGCCAAGGGCGAGAAGGTGATCATCGTCGAGGACATCGTGACGACGGGCCTGTCGATCCGCGAGTGCATCGCGGCGATCCAGGGAATTGGGGCGAACGTAGTGGCCGCGGCGTGCCTGATCGACCGCTCGGGCGGCGAGGCCGATGTCGGCGTGCCGCTGGTGGCGCTGACGCAGTACAAGGTGCCGGCCTATCCGGCCGACGCGCTGCCGCCGGAACTCGCCGCGATTCCGGCGGTGAAGCCGGGGTCGCGGGGGTTGTCGTGATGATTGGGACGCCGAGGTTGGTGATCCTCCACCGCGCAGCGGGGGAGGACCCTGGCGACCTCGGTGTTCGGACCGGGAGGGCAGGCATGATCATCGGGCTCGGGAACGACCTGTGCGACATTTCGCGGGTGCAGCAGGTGCTGGACCGGTATGGGGACCGGTTCACGCACCGGTGCTTCACCGAGATCGAGCGGCAGAAGTCGGACCGGCGGGCGCAGCGCGCGGCGAGCTATGCCAAGCGCTTCGCGGCCAAGGAGGCGTGCTCCAAGGCGCTCGGTACCGGCCTTAGTTTCGGCGTTTATTGGCGCGACATGGGCGTGGTAAACCTCCCGTCCGGCAAGCCGACGATGAAACTCACCAATGGCGCGGCCCGGGTGCTGGAGCGGCTTGTGCCGGCTGGCATGAAGCCACATATCCACTTGACCATCACCGATGACGGCGGAATTGCCCAGGCATTCGTCATCATCGAAGCACTGCCCGTTGACCAGGTCGCGGCGCTTACGTAACGACAACTGGCCCCGAGACGCGGGCAAAAGGCATGAGATGAGCGAGATGGCGAAAGACGCGGCCAAGCCCGTGAAGAAGAAGAACGAGCTGGTCGAGACGATCGTCGTGATCATCGAGGCGCTGGCGATTGCGCTGGTGTTCCGCACGTTCCTGTACCAGCCGTTCTCGATCCCGACGGCTTCGATGCAGTCGACGCTGATGATCGGCGACTACTTCATCGCGAACAAGTGGGCCTACGGCTTCGGCAAGTTCTCGTTCCCGGTGCCGCTGCCGATCAATGGCCGCTTCCTCGAGTTCGGCGAGCCGCAGCGCGGCGACATCGCGGTGTTCCACAACGTGGTCACGGGCGAGGACTACATCAAGCGCGTCATCGGTCTGCCGGGCGAACGCATCCAGGTGAAGGAAGGCCGGCTCTACATCAACGACCAGCTGGTCGAGCGGCGGGAGATCGGCACCGCCAACGACACAGACAGCGTGATGAGCACGGTGAAGGTGACGGTGTACGAGGAGACGCTGCCCAACGGGGTGAAGCACACGATCCAGGAGATCAGCGACAACGCGCCGCTCGACAACACCGACGTCTACACGGTGCCAGCCGGCCACTATTTCATGATGGGCGACAACCGCGACCGCTCGGCCGACAGCCGCGTGCTCAGCCAAGTGGGCTACGTGTCGAAGGACCAGCTGATCGGCAAGGCCGAAGCGCGCTTCTTCTCGATCACCAACAACCTGCCGCCGTGGCAGCTGTGGGAGTGGCCGGCCAACGTCCGCTGGGACCGCATGTTCCAGTCGGTCTACCAGTAAGGGCATGGCAAAGCAGCGCTCTCACGAAAGGCTCGAGGCGCGGCTGGGGTATCGGTTTGCCGATCCCAGCCTGCTGGAGCGGGCGCTCACGCATGCCAGCGCGCTGTCGCCCTCGAAGCGCATCGCCAACAGCTACCAGCGGCTCGAATTCCTCGGGGACCGCGTGCTGGGGCTTGTGGTGGCAGACCTGCTCTATCGCCGGCTGCCCAATGCCAACGAGGGTGAGCTCAACCGTTCGCTGGTGCGTCTGGTGCGCAAGGAGGCCTGCGCGGCGATTGCCCGCGAGCTCGAAATCGGGCGGGAACTGCACCTGGGCGAGGCCGAGGCGCGGACGGGCGGAGCCGAGAAGGACGCGATTCTCTCCGATGTGACCGAGGCGGTGTTCGCGGCGGTCTATCTCGATGGGGGCTTCGGCAAGGCGTTCGAAGTGGTAGAACGTCTGCTCGGCTCGCAGTTCGAGGTGTCGCTCAACCTGCGTGCCGACCCGAAAACGACGCTGCAGGAATGGGCGCAGGGCCGCGGGCTGGAGCCGCCGCACTATGCCGAGATCGAGCGGACCGGTCCCGACCACGCGCCGGAGTTCACCATCGCGGTGCAGCTTGGGAATTTCCCGGTGGTGACCGCAACCGGGCCGAGCAAGAAGCTCGCCGAACACAAGGCCGCCGAGGCATTCCTGATCCGGGAAAAGGTCTGGCGCGACACGCTATGAGCAACACCGACGAGAAGAACGAAATCGTTGAAGGCACGCCGCTGGCAGTGCCTGACGACAAGATGCGCTGCGGCTTCATTGCACTGGTGGGCGCGCCCAATGCGGGCAAGTCGACGCTGCTCAACTCGCTGGTGGGCACCAAGGTGTCGATCGTGACGCAGAAGGCGCAGACGACGCGGGCGCAGATCCGCGGCGTGGTGACCGAAGGCGAGTGCCAGATCGTGTTCATCGACACGCCGGGCATCTTCACGCCCAAACGCCGGCTCGACCGCGCTATGGTGGAGGCGGCCTGGTCGGGCGCGAGCGACGCGGATTTCGTGGCGCTGATCATCGACGTGCACAAGGGCATCGCGCCCGATGTGGAGGCGCTGCTCAAGGGGCTCGAGGAGGTGACCAGTCCCAAGGTGCTGGTGCTCAACAAGATCGACCTGATCCCGCGCGAGAAACTGCTGGAGTTCGCTGCCGAGCTCAACAAGCGGCTGAGCTTCGAGGCGACGTTCATGATCTCGGCGCTCAGCGGCAACGGGGTACAGGATTTCCTCAAATGGGCGATGGCACATATCCCGCTCGGGCCCTGGCACTTCCCCGAGGACCAGCTCACCGACCTGACGCTAGCGCTGACGGCGGCCGAGGTGACGCGCGAAAAACTGTTCCTGCGCGTCCACGACGAGATTCCCTACAACGCCACGGTGGAGACCGAGAAGTTCACCGTGCAAAAGGACGGCTCGTACCGCATCGACCAGGTGATCTACGTCACCCGTGACTCGCACAAGAAGATCGTGCTGGGCGCAGGCGGGCAGACGATCAAGGCTATCGGCGCCGACGCGAGGCGCGAACTGATGGAAATGTACGAAGTGCCGGTGCACCTGTTCCTGTTCGTGAAGGTGCGCGAGAAATGGGGCGACGACCCCGAGCGCTACCGCGAGATGGGGCTGGAGTGGACCAAGTAGTCCATGCAGTGGTCCGGTGAGGGGCTCATCATCGGGGTGCGGCGGCATGGCGAGGCCAATGTCATTGCCGAGGTGATGGTGGAGGGGCGCGGGCGTCACCTGGGCCTGATCCGCGGCGGGCGCTCGACAAAGCTGGCCTCGACGCTGCAGGCCGGGAACTCGGTCCAGCTGACCTGGCGCGCGCGGCTCGAGGAGCACCTCGGAACCTTTACGCTGGAGCTGACGCAGTCGCGGGCGGCGGGGCTGATCGCTGACCGGGTGCGGCTCTATGCGAGCCAGCTGGTGTGCGAACACCTGCGGCTGCTGCCGGAACGCGATCCGCACGACCGGCTGCTGGGCATGGCGATTTCGCTGCTCGACCGGCCGGCGACGACGCGCGAACTGGGAGCGGCGCTGGCGCGGTTCGAACTGGTGCTACTCGAGGAACTGGGCTTCGGGCTCGACCTGATGAGCTGCGCGGCGACCGGGACGACGGTGGGGCTGACCCATGTGTCGCCCAAGACCGGGCGGGCGGTGAGTCGGGCGGCTGCAGAACCCTATCTCAACCGGCTGCTGAAGCTGCCCGGCTTTCTGATCGGGGAGGGCGAGGCGGACGTGGACGCGGTGCGCGACGCTTTCACGCTCACTGGCCATTTCCTCGACATGCATGTGTGGGGACCGCGCCAGCTCGACCCGCCGGCGGTGCGGGACTCGGTGATCGACGCGGTCAGCCCGCGCCAGGAACCTTTCGGGTAGCCGGCTGGTTCTCGCCTCGAACAGGAGGCTGGGATGGTCGGACTTGCCAGTGACATGCCGCCGGAACTGCTGGCCGGGCTCGACAGGTTCATCGACGAGCAGGACGCGCCACCCAATCCGCGGCTGAGCCGGGACGAGGCGGTGGGCGTCATCGTGCGCGATTGGTTGCAGGCGCAGGGCTATCTGGCGCTGCCCGATGGCGACCAGGTGGTGCCGGTGAGCGAAGCATCGGAGTTGCCGCAGGATGGCTAGGCGCGCGCGCAGGGAAGTAGTCGCGGTCGAAAGCCGGCACGCGGCGCAGATCGAGTCGTGGCTGCTGGGCCGGGGCTACTCCACGAGCGCACAGACCGATGACGGGGAGAGGACATACTTCCCGGTGAAGGACCTGACGGAGGAAGGCCGCGCCCAGCTGCAGTTGCGGGGCGCGACGATCGTGGAGCGTATGCCAGCGAGCGCCGGCTGAACGTCAGGGCCTGGTCGGGCCCGCGCCAGCGCCACTCGTATCGATAGCGACGGCGATCTCCTCCATGTCGGCGGGGGTGAGCTCGAAGGTGGCGGCGTCGATCCAGCCGTCGACCTGGGCCGGGGAGCGAGCGCCCACAATGGCCGCGGTGAGGCTGGGCCAGGCAAGAACCCATGCAAGTGCGAGCGTGCTGACCGAGACGCTGCGCGCCTCGGCGATCGGGCGCAGGAGATCGGCGAGGGCAAGGTTGCGGTCGAGATTGGTGGTGAATTCGGGGTTGGTGCGGCGCCAGTCGTTGTCGGCCAGCGCCGCGGCGCGCTCGCGGGTGAAGGTACCGGTGAGGAGGCCCGCCTGCATGGGGCTGTAGCAGATGGTGCCGGTGCCGTGGGCGGCGCACCAGGGCAGGATTTCCGCGGCGGTCTCGCGCTTGATCATCGAGAAGGGCGGCTGCAGGGTCTCGACGTGGCCCATGGCCTCGGCGCGGGCGAGCTGCTCGGCATTGTGGTTGGACATGCCGACGTGGCGGACCTTTCCCTCCTCCTTGAACTTCAGCATGGTGGCCCAGTAGTCCTCGAGCGGCACGTCGTCGGCCGGCCAGTGGATCTGGTAGAGGTCGATGACATCGACCTGGAGGCGGCGGAGCGAGGCTTCGAGTTCGCGGCGCAGGCTCTCGGCATTGGCGAGGCGGCGCGGGTTGGATCCGTCGGGATCGCGGATGACGCCGCCCTTGGTAAAGACGAGCGGGCGTTTGTCGGCGGGCAGGGCCTTGAGCGTCATACCGATCACTTCCTCGGAATGGCCGACGCCGTAGGCCGCGGCGGTGTCGATCCAGTTGATGCCCAGATCAACGGCGTGGCGGATGGCGGCATCGGAATCCGCATCATCCTGCGGGCCCCACATGTTGCCGCCCATGGCCCAAGCCCCGATACCGACGCGCGTGATGTTGTAGCCGGTCTTCCCGAGCGGACGGGTGGGCAGGTGGGTGGCCATGGTCATGTCGTTTTCCTCCGGTTGCCGGTCCATCATAGGGCAGGAGCCGCGCGGGGGAAGGGGACGATGGTAGGGTTCAGCGCACCTTGAGCAGGATGATGACGAGGAACCACAGGCTCGCCAGGTGGATGAGCAGGAAGCGGAGCAGCACCTGCGCATTCGACCAGTTGAGGTTCTTGCGCGCGTGATCGTGGAAGGGGAAGCGGACGGCGCTGAGGAGGCGGAGGCCGAAGAGCCGGATGAGCGCGACCTTGGCAAGGCCGGTGGCACCGTTGAAGAGCATCAGCGGGGCGACGAAGAAGATCATCGCCGGATTGCCCGACACCACGATGCAGATGCCGACGAAGAGGCCGATGGGGCGCGAGCCTGCATCGCCCATGAGCGCGGCGCTGGGCGGGGCGTTGTGCCAGAGGTAGCCGACGATGGTGCCGCAGAAGAGGGCGGCGACGACGGCCCAGCCGGCGGCATCCTCGCGGAAGGGGATGAGCAGGTACTTCGCGTTCGCGGCGTCGCCAACCACCATGTAGAGGATGAAGCCGAGCGCGCAGATGGTGACGGCCGAGAGCGAGCCGGAGACGCCATCGACGCCATCCGAGCAGTTCACCGCGTTGATGCAGAGCCACACGACCGGCGTGTAGACGAGGATGCCGGCCCAGAAAGGCAGGCTGAGCGTTACTGAGGTGAAGGGCAGCCAGAGCGTGGTGTCCTTGCCCCAGAGCAGCACGGTGCAGACGAAGAACGCGACGAGCAGGTCGGTGAGGCCGAGGGTGAGCTCGCTGAGCCCGCCGGTGCGGTCGTCGATGTAGCCGACGCCGCAGGCGATGATGAGCGCGCCGATGCAGAAGTAGACATGCGGATCGACCGGGGCGAACAGCGCCGCGCTGGCGACGAAAATACCCATCATCAGCACGCCGACGCCGACCGGCTTGCCGACGCTGTCGGCGGCGTTGATGGCGTGGGCGCGGCCACGGTCGCGCGGCAGGATGTACCAGAGTTTGGGCAGCAGGAAGAGGGTCGCGAGCGCCGAGACCAGGGAGCCGACCGTGGCGAGGATGACGTAGGACGAGAGCAGCCGGGCCGGCCCCCAGACCGGGCTCAGGATGTCGGCGAGATAGGTGAGCATAGCTCGGACGGCCCCCATGCCCGTTCGCGGTGCGGAGGATGCTGGCGGCGAATCCGAGCGGGATTCGGGCAGCGGCGCGGGTTTTTCACCGCTGCGGCGCGACCTGGGGGGCTCAGGCTGCGGCGGCGTCGCTGGTGCGGGCCTTCACGCTGCTCCAGACGAAGGCGGCGATGAAGAAGAGCGAGAGCAGCAGGACGATGGTTGGGGCAGGGGCGCTGTCGATAAAGAAGGAGAGGTAGACGCCGAAGAAGGAGGCGAGCATCGCCACCAGCATGGCGAGCCCCAGCATGGCGCCGAAGCGGCGGGTGAGGAGGTGGGCGATGGCGCCCGGCGCGATGAGCAGCGCCACCGAGAGGATGATGCCGACCGAGGTGAGCGCGCCGACGATGGTGAGGGTGATGAGGCAGAGCAGGCCATAGTGCAACAGGCCGACCGGCAGGCCGACGGCGCGGGCTTGGGTGGGATCGAAGGCGTGGAGCAGCAGGTCGCGCCACTTGAGCGCAATGGCGCCGGCCGAGATCAGCGCGATGATGCCGGCCAGGGTGAGGTCGGCGGGGCCGATGCCGAGGATGTCGCCGAAGAGGATGTGGTCGAGGTGCACGTCGGACTGGATGGCGACGTAGAGCAGCAGGCCGAGGCCGAACATGCCGGAGAACACCACGCCCATGGCGGTGTCGCGCTTCACCCGGCTGTTGTCGGCGAGATAGCCGGTGGCCACGGCGGCGAGCATGCCGGCGATGAAAGCGCCGACCGCGAAGGGCCAGCCGACGATGTAGGCGATGACGACGCCGGGGAAGACGGCGTGGCTAATGGCATCGCCCATGAGCGACCAGCCCTTGAGCACCACGAAGCAGGAGAGGAGCGCCATCGGCACGGCGACCAGCAGGGCCGCCGCAAAGGCGTAGTTCATGAACTCGAACTGGAAGGGGAGGAGCGGATCAAACCCCATCGATGGCCTCCGGTGGAGCGCTGGCGGCCCGGCGGCGGGCGGCGATCAGCCCGTGCTTGGGGGCGAAGAAGAAGGCGACGAGGAAGATGAGGGTCTGCAGCACGACGATGAGCCCGCCGGTTGCGCCATCGAGGAAGTAGCTGAGATAGGCGCCGAAGAAGCTGGTGAGGGTGCCGAGCAGCACGGCGACGACCAGCAGGCGGGGGAAACGGTCGGTGAGGAGGTAGGCGGTCGCGCCCGGCGTCACCACCATGCAGATGACGAGGAAGGCGCCCACGGTCTGCAGCGCCGCCACGGTGGAGGCGGCAAGCAGGGTGAAGAACAGGCCGCGGAGCAGGGTGGGGCGGAGGCCGATGGAGCGGGCGTGGTTCTCATCGAAGAACACCACCATGAGGTCGCGCCACTTGGCCAGCAGGATGGCCAGCGAGACGAAGCCGATGATGGCGAGTTGCAGCGTATCTTCGGGCGTGATGGCGAGGATGTTGCCGAGCACGATGGTCTGGATGTTCACCGCGGTGGGCGAGAGCGAGACCATGAACAGCCCGAGCCCGAAGAAGGACGAGAAGATGAGCCCGATGATGGCGTCTTCGCGCAGCTTGGTGCGCTCGTTGAGAAAGAGCATGGTGGCGGCGGCGAGCCCGCCCGAGAAGAAGGCGCCGAAGGCGAAGGGCAGGCCGAGCATGTAGGCGCCGGCGACGCCGGGAACGATGGCGTGACTCAGCGCATCGCCGATGAGCGACCAGCCCTTGAGCATCAGGTAGCAGGAGAGGAAGGCGCAGACGCCGCCGACCAGCGCCGACACCCACATGGCATTGAACATGTAACCGTATCCGAACGGTTCGAGCAGCAGGTCCATCAGCGTTCGGCCTTGTCGGCAGGGCGGGGCATGGCGCTGTCCTCGCCATAGAAGACGAGGGGGCGTTCGTCGTCGGTGAGGACGGCGAGCTGGCGGGTATCGGCGTCGTCGTGGAGGTGGGCGCCGCCGAGCACGAAGTGGCGGAGGACGCCGCCGAAGGCCTTGGCCAGGTTCTCCTGGGTGAAGGTTTCGGGCGTGGGGCCGTGGGCGAGGACGGTGTTGCGGAGCAGCACGGTGCGGTCGCAGAACTCGGGCACGCTGCCGAGATTGTGGGTGGAGACGAGCATGACGCGGCCTTCGTCGCGGAGGTCGCGGAGGAGGGCGATGATGGCGTCCTCGGTCTTCACGTCGACGCCGGTGAAGGGCTCGTCGAGGAGGATGACGCGGGCATCCTGCGCCAGGGCCCGGGCGAGGAAGACGCGCTTGCGCTGGCCGCCGGAGAGCTCGCCGATCTGTCGCTTGCGGTACTCGGCCATGCCGACGCGATCGAGCGCGGCGGCGACGGCGGCGTGGTCGGCGGAGCGGGCGTGGCGCAGCCAGTTCATGTGGCCGTAGCGGCCCATCATCACCACGTCCTCGACGAGGACGGGGAAGTTCCAATCCACCTCCTCGCTCTGCGGCACATAGGCGACGAGGTTCTGGCGCAGGGCCTGCCGGACGGGGAGGCCGAGCACGGTGATTTCGCCGCGGGCGAGGCGGACGAAGCCCATGATGGCCTTGAACAGGGTGGATTTGCCCGAGCCGTTGACGCCGACCAGCGCCGTGATGGTGCCGGCGGGGCTGGAGAAGGTGGCATCGCGCAGGGCGGTGTGGCCATTGCGATAGGTAACGGTGGCATTACGGACAGAGATGCCGTCGCCGGTGCCGCCGAGCTGGGCGGGGGTCATTGCGCGAGGCCTGCGGCGATGGTTTCGGAGGTTACGCGGAGCAGGTCGAGATAGGTCGGGACCGGCCCATCGGCTTCGGTGAGGGAGTCGACATAGAGCACGCCGCCGTAGCGAATGCCGGTTTCGCGCGCGACCTGCTGGGCCGGATCGGGTGAGATGGTGCTTTCGGAGAAGATGACGCCGATATTGTTGGCGCGCACGGCGTCGATGACCTTACGGACCTGCTTCGGGGAGCCCTGCTGGTCGGCATTGATGGGCCAGAGATAGAGCTCCTTGAGGCCGAAATCGCGGGCGAGGTAGGAAAAGGCACCCTCCGAGGTGACGAGCCAGCGCTTCTCCTCGGGGATGGCGGCGAGCTGGGCCTGGATGGGGGCAATGGTGGCCCGGATCTGCGCCTTGTAGGCCTCGGCATTGGCCTTGTAGGTCTCGGCATTGGCCGGATCATGCGTAACGAAAGCGTCACGGATGTTGTCGACGTAGATCATCGCGGCGCTCGGCGACATCCACGCATGCGGGTTGGGCTTGCCGCTATAGGGGCCCTCGCTGATGCCGATGGGCTCCACCCCGTCGGACACCACCACGCTCGGCACGCCGCGCAGGGTGCGCAGGAAGCGTTCGAACCACAGCTCGAGGTTGAGGCCGTTCCACAGCACCAGGTTGGCGCCCTGGGCGCGCTGAATGTCGCCGGGCGTGGGCTGGTAGTTATGGATCTCGGCGCCGGGCCGCGTGATCGACTCCACGTCGGCGGCGTCCCTCGCCACGTTGCGGGCGATGTCGGCGATGACGGTGAAGGTGGTGACGGCCTTGAACCTAGCCTGGGCAAAGGCAGGAGCGGGCAGCAGCAGCAGAGCGGCTACGGTGACGGCAAGCAGCCGGCGCCGGGAGACGGGCATAGCGGAGCACCCTTGTTGCGAATGACTTGCAGAAGCATGACATAGCTCATTTGCTGTTGCAAGTCATTCGCATAACGGCGGCGAGCGGGGATAGTTCCCGTGGGAAGTAGCGGATCGTGAGGGCGCGTTGGTCAAGCCCACTTGCCCGGGCGGGAGGGGGGCGGGGGCGGATCCTGGGGGAGGCCCAGCTTGTGGCGGAGTTTCTGCAGCGCGAGGCGCTGCATCTGCATCTGCCCGAGCTGGGGCGGGCAGATGACGACGATTTCGGTGCCGGTCGCCTCGTCTATGGCCGAGACGCGCACCTGCTGGCCGAGCTGCTGGAACTCGAAGAGCACGCGATGCTCGGGAGGGCCGGACTGATGTCGGTCAGGTCCGGCCATCGGTGCCTCAGGCATCCTGCGAGAAGTTGGTGATGCCCTGCAGGTCGTACTGGTAGACGTCGTCGCGGAAGCTCACCGTGCCCTGACGATTGGCCCAGGCAGTGATGTAGGTGGTGTGGATCGGCACTTGTGTGACGAGCTTGATGTCCTCGCGCATGCCCTGCTGCCAGGCCGCGAGGATGCTCTGCGGGGTCCAGCCGCCGCCATTGTCTCGCAGCAGCCAGGCAACCAGCTCCTCGATGTTCTCGCAGCGCATGCAGCCCGAGGAGTGGAAACGGGCATTTTCGGCGAAGAGCGACTTCTGCGGCGTGTCGTGCATGTACACGTCGTGCTTGTTGTAGAAGTCGATCTTGCAGTGGCCCATGGAGTTCTCTCCACCCGGATCCTGCCGGAAAGTGTATTTCACGGCTTCCTTGGTAGACCAGTCAATGGCGGTGGGCGGGATCTCGTTGCCCTTGCCGTCAAAGATGCGGATGCGGAACTTGGTGAGATATTCCGGATCCTCGTTCATGTAGCGGATCAGGTCCTTCTCGATGATGCTCTTGGGCACCGTCCAGTAAGGATTGAACTTCACCTGGAAGATCTTGGAGTTGAGGATGGGCGTGGCGCGATCGACCTTGCCGACCACCGAGTTGTGGCGCTGCACTACCTGGCTTGCCTCGACCGCCTCGACCGTGGCCGCGGGAATGTTGACGCAGACATAGCGATCCGACAGAGCCTGGGCCCAGAACTGGATGCGCTGTGCGTTGAGCTTCAGCTGGTTGAGCCGGTACTGGGCTGGCACGGCGAGAGCGTAGAAGGTCGCCTCGTCGACCTTGCCGTTGATGACGATGCCGTGGCGGGCCTGGAACAGGCGCACGGCAGCATCGAGCTTGGCGTCGAACTCGTTGTCGATCTTCTTTTCGAGCGGCATGTCGCCGTTGATCATCAGGCGGCGCTTGAGCGCGGCCACGGACTTGCGCTTGTCGCCGAGCTTGAGCCCGAACATGTCGCGAGTAGGCTCATCCCAGTTGCCGTGGGCCTGGACGAAGGCCTCATAGTTGGCGATCGCCGCCTCGAGATTGTAGGCGGTATCGTAGCTCAGAATGGGCTCGATGGTGTCGATGAGCGCCTTGGCGGTGGCGGTGTTGCCTTCGACATCGACGCTCCGGATAGCGCGTTCCTTGCCGAACACGTCCCAAAAGTCCTCTTGGGCGCGGACGACGGCCGGCATGGCCAGACCGGCCCCGACAGTCGCCATGGAAGTCAATAGGTTACGCCGATTGAGCCGCATATAGTCACCCGAAATCCGAACCGAGGATCAGGCGCCCCTTCTAGCATCGGCCCCGGTTGCGACCAACGTGGTCAAGCAGGTTTGAACCGCCTGATACGTCGGCTTGTACGCAACGCTTTCCGCAACTCCGGGGACTTGCCGGGGATCGGGACACCCTGCAATTGGCTTTGATCCAATAGCGCTATTTTGGGCGTAAATAAGAAACGCCGGCTTAAGACCGGCGTTTGCTGAACGAATTGTGGTGGCGGGGCCACGGGAGGGCGGGGCCAGCGCCTCAGAGCTTGTAGAGGATCTGGTCGACCCAGAAGCGTTCGAGGCGAGCGAGGGACTTGTTGAGGCTCTCGAAGGCTTCCTGATTGAGGCCGCCGACCTTTTCGATGGATTTCAGGTGGCGGTCGTAGAGCTCGTCGATGACCTCGGCCACTTCCTCGCCCTTGGGCGTCAGGCGGATGCGGACCGAGCGGCGGTCGGCGCGGCTGCGTTCCTGGAAGATGTAGCCGGTCTCGACCAGCTTCTTGAGATTGTAGGAAACGTTCGAGCCCAGGTAGTAGCCGCGGCTGCGCAGCTCGCCGGCAGTCATCTCGGCGTCGCCGATGTTGAACATCAGCAGCGCCTGCACCGGGTTGATGTCGTCCCAACCCATGCGGTCGAACTCGTCCTTGATCAGGTCGAGCAGGCGGCGGTGGAGCCGCTCCACGCGGCTCACGGCCTCGAGGTAGAGCGGCTTCAGCCCCTGGGACTCCGCCGGAACCATCACCTCAGCGGTGTTGGATTTGACTGCCATTTTTGCCTCACTGTCCTGTCGTCACTGCGCGGTTATCCGCGTCTCATGGCGCCAACCTACGAGGCCCCAAATAAGATCAGCTTAAGCCGCACACTTAAAACTATCTTACGGAAAAAGTTGCGGAATTTGGCTTTACGAGAGGTAACCACCGGTCAGGAAATTGTAACCTGAACGGTAAGTTACCACCCCCGGCAGGCTGGGGAAGAGGTGCCGTCAGTCGTGCGCGCGGCGCATGCGGAAGCTGAGGAAGAGCAGGGTGGCGACGCTCACCAGGAGGAGCAGGCGCACCCCGAAGCCGACCATCGAAATGGTAATGTCGCGGTTACCGAACAGGTACATTCCCAATTCGATGGCGGTAGCGAGGCCGAGGAGCACGGCGCCCCAGCTCGCCCGAATCCACAAACCAACCGCTGCGAACAGGCGGGCGATGCAGAAGACCGCCAGGTAGGTGAAGCCGGCAGGGCCGAGTTCGGTGATGGGACTGGTGGTGCCCGGGGCAATGAGCAGACGGGAGGCGTCGGACAGGCCGAGCAGCAGCGCGATGATCGCGATGATGCGGAGGTAGCGGCCGGCGAGTTCGCTCTTGAAATCCATGCGGAGGGCTTAGCAGGCGCCGGGGCGCTGCGACAAGCTCGGCCTTGGCGGCGGGCAGCGGGAGGGGTAACAAGGCGCCGATCTTGCCCCAAGGAGTTCCTCGCCATGCCCGAATGGAAAAAGCACGACATGAGCTTTCTCGAGGGCCGGCGGCAGCGACGGATGCGGCGGACCGGCTGGATGCGCGACATGGTGCGGGAGACAGTACTGACCCCGGCCGACTTCATCCTGCCCATCTTCGTCGAGGACGGGGTGAACGTGCGCAGCGCGATCAAGACCATGCCGGGGGTGGAGCGGGTTTCCGTCGACCTGGCGGTCGAGGTCGCGAAAGCGGCGGCGGCCGAGGGTATCCCGGCGCTCGCGATCTTCCCCAACACGCAGGACGATCGCCGCAACGAGAACGGCACCGAGGCCTACAATCCCGACAACCTGACGGCACGCACGCTGCGGGCGATCAAGGATGCGGGCGTGCCGGTGGGGCTCATCACCGACGTGGCGCTCGACGAATATTCGTCGGACGGCCAGGACGGGCTGGTGCGCGACGGCGAAATCCTCAACGACGAGACTGTCGAGGTGATGGTGAAGGCGGCGCTGATGCAGGCGAAGGCCGGGGCCGACATCATCGCGCCATCCGACATGATGGACGGGCGCGTGGCGGCGATCCGTGCGGCGCTCGATGCCGAGGGTTTCGAGCAGGTGGCGATAATGGCGTACTCGGCCAAGTATGCCTCGAGCTTCTACGGGCCGTTCCGCGATGCGGTGGGCTCGGGCTCGCGGCTCAAGGGCGACAAGCGCACCTACCAGCTCGACTTCGCCAATACCGACGAGGCCATGCGCGAGGTGGAGCAGGACATCGCCGAGGGCGCCGACATGGTGATGGTGAAGCCAGGGCTGCCCTATCTCGATATCGTGCGGCGGGTGAAGGACGAGTTCGACGTGCCGCTCTTCGCCTACCAGGTGTCGGGCGAATACACGATGCTGAAGCTGGCGGGCGCGGCCGGAGCCATCAATGGCGAGGCGGCGATGCTGGAAAGCCTCTGGGCCTTCAAGCGGGCAGGGTGCGACGGAGTGTTGACCTACTTCGCCATCGAGGCGGCGCGGTTGCTGAACAAGTAGCGCTGGGTGGCCGTAGCGCTTGCCGGCTTTGCGGCAGGGAGGGCTTCGGGCCGAAGTGATTGGGAGCGCCCGCTTCACCATGCTTCGCATGGTCCCCTTCCCCGTTTCACGGGGGAAGACCCTGTCCACGTCGGTGCCCTGAAGCGCCGACGAGGCGGCGTCCCGATATTCCACCTTCGAAGTGGTGGAGGAGGGCGGTCAGGGGCGTCTTGGGCAGAATTTTGGGGGCAGGCGCTTGTCGTCGCCCCGGCAGTCCCCATCTTGTAGTGCAGAAGGGGATTGCCCATGCGTGTGTTGCCCGATCCGGTTTCCAATCCAGAGCTGTTTGACGGGCTGCTGGTGCGGCGGGCGGCGGCTTACCTCATCGACCTCGTGATCCTGGGGGTGATGGCGTTCGCCATTGCCGTTGCCGGGCTGGTGCTCGGCATCTTTACCCTGGGACTGGGCTGGCTCGGCATTCCGGTGCTGCTGGTAATAGGCACCTTCGCCTATTACGCGGCGACGCTGGGCGGGCCGCGCCGCGCGACGGTCGGCATGCAGGCGATGGACATCGTTCTGACCCCGGCCCGAGGGCGGCCGCTCGATGGCTGGGCGATCCTGATCCACCCCATCGTCTTCTGGGTGACGGTGTGGATTTCGTGGCCGTTCGCCATCCTGTTCGCGCTCTTCACGCCGCGGCAGCAGCTGCTGCACGACCTGATTGCCGGCACGCTGATGGTGCGGCGTTCGCCGATGGAACAGCATTGGCGCAACGTGCGCGTGAGTCCGGGCTGATCGGCATTGCCGCGCTCGGCCCGGCAGACTAGAGTGCCCGGGTCGATTGCAGGGCCACGATGACCGACCAGACGCCCGAGAACACCCAGCTCTTCCTCACAGCGGCGATGCCCTGTCCGTATCTGCCGGGGCGCCAGGAGCGGAAGCTGTTCACGCACCTGACCGGCCGGCGGGCGACGACACTCCATCACCTGCTGAGCGACAACGGCTTCCGCCGCAGCCAGAACCTCATCTACCGGCCCGCCTGCGATGGCTGCTCGGCCTGCCAGTCGGTGCGCATCGTCGCCCAGGAGTTCGTACCCTCGCAGCGCTACCGGCGGGTGACGCGGCTCAACAGCGACGTGGCGGTGGAAGTATGCCAGCCGCGCGCCACGGCCGAACAGTTCGCCCTGTTCAAGCGCTATCTCGATGCCCGCCATTCGGGCGGCGGCATGACGCAGATGAGCTTCGTCGACTACGAGTACATGGTCGAGGATACGCCGGTGCAGACGGTGCTCGTGGAGTACCGGCTCAGTTCCGTGCCCAGCCGTCCGCTGGTGGCGGTGGCGCTGACCGACGTGATGCCCGACGGGCTTTCGATGGTCTACTCGTTTTTCGACCCGGACCTGTCGCAGCGCGGGCTCGGCAACCTGCTGATCCTCGACCATATCGAGCAGGTGAAGTTGGCCGGGCTGAGCTATGTCTACCTGGGCTATTGGGTGAAGGACTCACCCAAAATGGCCTACAAGGGCCGCTTCAAGCCGCTCGAGGTGCAGCGCGGCCCGCTGGGGTGGCGGCGGCTGGAGTAGCCGCGCTTGGCCATCGTCACGATCTCCATTGCAACGCCGGACGACCTGTTCGCGGCGCCTTCGCCCGATCCGTTCGCGGGACGGATGGAGCGCGAGACGGGTGTCGAGCGCATTCTCAAGGCCATAGACGAGCTGCCTTCGCGGCACGAACCGGTGGAGATCGAGATCAAGGTGCCGGAGGCGGCCGGGGCAGGGCGCTCGCCGGCGGAGATGGGCGAGGCGATCGGCGCGTGGTGCCGGTGGGAGATCGCCGAGCTGCGGCGCGAGATGACGCTGACGCGGCGGCGTGGGCTGCAGGCGCTGAAGATCGGCCTGCCATTCCTTGCGGTGTGCCTCGCGCTCTCCGGCGGGGCGACGGCGCTGCTGGGCGAAACCGGCCTCGGCAGCCTGCTCTCCAACAGCCTCATCATCATCGGCTGGGTGGCGCTGTGGCGGCCGACCGAGGTGCTGCTCTACGACTGGTGGCCGCTGCGCCACCGCATCCGCCTATATCAGCGGCTGGAACAGGCGCCGGTGCGCGTGGTCTCCGGGTGAACGGCCCGCCTGCTGGTGCAGGCGGGCGTAACTGACCCCATCAGCCGGTGAACCGGTTGTTGCGCGGGAAGCCGGTGGGCGGCTGGCGGCCGGCATCGGCGCGGTTGCCGAGCCATTCCTTGAGCTCGTCCATGGTGCGGGTATAGGTGCGGCCCGAGGAATCGGTCCAGGTGAGGCCAGTGGCGCTCGGGAAGGTCTTGAGGTCCGAGAGGCCGCCATCCTTGTAGCGTTGCAGGCGCACGCCCTTGCCGCGCGTCATTTCGGGCAGGGCCTCGAGCGGGAAGACCAGCATCTTGCGGTTGTCGCCGATGACGGCGACCATCTCGCCATCGACAGGGGCGATGAGCTTGGCCTCCTCGGCGCCGGAGACGTTGAGCACCTGCTTGCCCTTGCGGGTATTGGCGATCAGCTCGTCCTCGGCGACGACGAACCCGTCACCTTTCTTCGACGCGACGACGCGCTTGCGGCCGGGGCGGTAGACGAAGAGATCAACGATGTCCTGCCCTTCGTCCATGTCGACCATGAGGCGCACCGGCTCGCCCTGGCTGCGGCCGCCGGGGAGGCGGTCTCCCGAAAGGGTGAAGACCTTTCCGCCGGTGGAGAGGAGCAGGAGCTTGTCGGTGGTCTGGGCATGGATGAAGAGTTTCAGCCGGTCGCCGGTCTTGAAGCTCTTTTCGTCGATGTCGGAGGTGTGGCCCTTGATGGCGCGGATCCATCCCTTTTCGGAGAGGATGACGGTGATCGGCTCCTTCTCGATCATGGCGGAGGCGACTTCGTCGTAATCGACGTCGACGGCCTCGGCGAAGTCGGTGCGGCGGGCGCCGACTGGGGTGTCCTTGCCGTAGGCCTTCTTCAGCTCGGAGACCTGGTGGTGGATCTCGCCCCACTGCTTGCGCTCGGAGGCCATGACGCCCTCGAGATGCTCTTCCTCCTCGGTGAGCTGCGTGTGCTCGGTCCTGAGCTCTATCTCCTCGAGCTTGCGCAGCGAGCGCAGGCGCATGTTGAGGATGGCTTCGGCCTGCACGTCGGTGAGGTCGAAAGTCGACATCAGGGTGCCCTTGGCGTCGTCCTCCTCGCGGATGATGCGGATCACCTCGTCGAGGTTGAGATAGGCGATGATGTAGCCGTCGAGGACTTCGAGGCGGCGGGCGATCTCGTCAAGACGGTGGCGCGTGCGGCGGACGAGCACGTCCTTGCGGTGCTCGAGCCAAGCGACGATCGCCTCCTTGAGGTTCATCACCTTGGGGACGGTGCCGTGATCGAGCACGTTCATGTTGAGCGGGATGCGCTGCTCGAGGTCGGAGACCTTGAACAGCTGCTCCATCAGGATGACAGGATCGACCGTGCCGGCGCGCGGCTCGATGACGAGGCGGATGTCGTCGGCGCTCTCGTCGCGAATGTCCTTGAGGAGCGGCAGCTTCTTGGCGTTGAGCAGATCGGCGATCTTCTCGACCAGCTTCGACTTCTGCACGCCGTAGGGGATTTCGGTGACAACGATCTGGTAGACGCCGCGGCCCTTGTCCTCTCGCGTCCAGCGCGAGCGGAGGCGGAAGGAGCCTCGGCCGGTCTCGTAAGCGTTGAGGATCGAGGCGCGCGGCTCGACGAGGATGCCGCCGGTGGGAAAATCGGGGCCGGGGATGAACTGTTCGACCAGCTCGGCCACGGTAGCCGAGGGGTTGAGGATCAGGTGCAGCGCGGCGTCGCAAATCTCGGCGACGTTGTGCGGCGGGATGGAGGTCGCCATGCCCACCGCAATGCCCTGCGCGCCGTTGGCGAGCAGGTTGGGAAAGTTGGCCGGGAGGACGACGGGCTCTTCGGAGGAGCCGTCATAGGTCGGTTTGAAGTCGACCGCGTTCTCGGCCATGCCCTCCATCATCCGCATGGCCACTTCGGTCATGCGGGTTTCGGTGTAACGCATGGCGGCGGCGCTATCGCCGTCGATATTGCCGAAATTGCCCTGGCCGTCCGCCAGCGTGTAGCGCATGGAAAAATCCTGCGCGAGACGGACGAGGGCGTCGTAGATCGAGGCGTCGCCGTGGGGGTGGAACGAACCCATCACGTCGCCGACGACCTTTGCCGATTTTTTGTAGGCGCCATCGGGATCAAGGCGGAGCAGGCGCATACCATGAAGGATGCGGCGGTGCACCGGCTTCAGCCCGTCGCGGGCATCGGGCAGGGCGCGCTGGGTGATAGTGGAGAGGGCGTAGCTCAGGTAGCGCTCTTCAAGCGCCTGGCGCAGATCGACGACCCGTTCGGCCTCGCCGTCGGGGGGCAGGGTGGAGTCGGTCTGGTCACTCATTTGGAATGTTCCGGCGAATCATGGGCCGACTATAGCGGCAGGGCCGGAAAACAGGGAATTTCGCTCGTCTATCCCCAGCCGGAGCGTCGCAGGGACGCGCCGGCCAAGGGTAACTCGCCGGTTACAGGCGGCAGCGGTGATACTGGCCGTCGTAGCCGAGGTACATGTCGGTCTCGGCATTGTACGACCGGTACTTGGCCTCGCAGCGGGCAACGTGGCTGCTGTAGCCGCGGTCGTAGTCATAGCCACGATCGTTGGCGATGCTGTTGGCAATGGCCGCACCGACGGCGAAGCCGAAGATGCCGGCGCCGATATTGCCGAGCGACGGTCGGTTCCAGCGGTACCAGCGCTGGTAGTCGGACTTGCTCCAGCGGTGATGGTTCTTCTTCCAGTCGGAGCAGCCCTTCCAGTTGGGATGCTGCGCACAGCGCTGCGAAACGAAGCGGTCCTGCGAGCCGAACTGGATGTTGAAGGACTGGGCACTGGCGGGAGCCGCCGTGGGGATGGCCATCAGGCCGGCGACGGCCAGGGTGGTGGCGGCTGTAGCGATCTTGCGCATTGTGGTTCTCCTAGTCTTCTTGTCGTGACGCTAGGTTTCCGGAACGCAGCGTTCCCGGGTTGGTTGCGGGTGGGCGGGGCTTTCCTCAGCCCGTGGCTTCTGCGATAAGGGTGGTCGTTCGCGCGACTGGCGAGATCAGATGGGGCACCATCGGGGAACGCGAACGAGACCTTGCCGCTCGCCTGGGCACCCAACCGAAACCTGAATGGGAGCCCGCATGACCCCGACAAACCATGCATTCGCCCAGGCTGGCGTCAGCTTGGAATCGCCGGAGTTCGCGTGCTACACGCACGCCAGCTATAAGGACATCCACTCTTTCTGCCCCGGGAGACGCTCATGAGCGCCGTTTCCAGCCAGCCTCTGTTCCCCCGCTTGTTCTCCAATACGCTTGCCGAGACCGATCCGGAGATCGCCGAGGCCATTCAGCTCGAACTGGGTCGGCAGCAGCACGAGATCGAGCTGATCGCGTCGGAGAACATCGTGTCGAAGGCCGTGCTCGAAGCCCAGGGCTCGATCATGACCAACAAGTATGCCGAGGGTTACCCGGGCAAGCGCTACTATGGCGGCTGCCAGTACGTGGATATCGCTGAGAACCTGGCCATCGAGCGCGCCAAGCAGCTCTTCGGTGCGAACTTCGCCAATGTGCAGCCGAACTCGGGCAGCCAGATGAACCAGGCGGTGTTCCTGGCGCTGCTGCAGCCGGGCGACACATTCATGGGGCTCGACCTCAACTCGGGCGGCCACCTGACGCACGGCTCGCCGGTGAACATGAGCGGCAAGTGGTTCAACGTGGTGAGCTATGGCGTGCGCCCGGACGACCACCTGCTCGACATGGAGGACGTGGCCAGGAAGGCGCGCGAGCACAAGCCCAAGCTGATCCTTGCCGGCGGCACCGCCTATTCGCGCATCTGGGACTGGGCGAAGTTCCGCGAGATTGCGGACGAGGTGGGCGCCTACCTAATGGTGGACATGGCCCATATCGCGGGCCTCGTCGCGGGCGGCGTCCATCCCTCGCCGGTGCCGCATGCCCATGTGGTGACGACGACGACGCACAAGAGCTTGCGCGGGCCGCGCGGCGGCATGATCCTCACCAATGACGAGGAAATCGCCAAGAAGGTCAACTCGGCCGTGTTCCCCGGCCTGCAGGGCGGGCCGCTGATGCACGTGATCGCCGCCAAGGCCGTGGCGCTCAAGGAAGCGCTGCAGCCCGAGTTCAAGGAATATGCGCGACAGGTGGTGGCCAACGCGCGGGCGCTCGCCGCCTCGCTGATGGAAGAGGGGCTGCAGGTCGTTTCCGGCGGCACCGACAACCACCTGATGCTGGTCGACCTGCGACCCAAGAACGCCACCGGCAAGCGCGCCGAGCAGGCGCTGGGCCGGGCCTACATTACCTGCAACAAGAACGGCATCCCGTTCGATCCCGAAAAGCCCTTCGTCACCTCGGGCGTGCGCCTCGGTACGCCGGCGGGCACGACGCGCGGCTTCGGCGAGGCCGAGTACCGCGAGATCGGCAAGCTGATCGTCGAGGTGTTGGATGGCTTGCGCGTGGTGAACTCCGACGAGGGCAATGCCGCGGTCGAGGGCGCCGTGCGCGAGAAGGTGAAGGCGCTGACCGCGCGCTTCCCCATCTACCAGTAAGGCCAGAGCCATGCGCTGTCCCTATTGCGGAAACGACGACACGCAGGTGAAGGACAGCCGGCCGACCGAGGATTCCAACGCCATCCGCCGCCGCCGCATTTGTCCCAGTTGCGGCGGCCGCTTCACCACCTTCGAGCGCGTGCAGCTGCGTGAGCTGATGGTGGTCAAGAAATCCGGCCGTCGCGTACCGTTCGACCGCGACAAACTCGAACGTTCGGTCAACACGGCGCTGCGCAAGCGTGACGTGGAGCCCGAGCGGGTGGAGCGCATGATCTCGGGCGTGGTGCGCCAGCTCGAGAGCCTCGGCGAGGCCGAGATTTCCTCCGAAAAGATCGGCGAGTTCGTGATGGAGGGGCTCAAGAACCTCGATCACGTCGCCTTCGTGCGTTTTGCGTCCGTGTACCGGAACTTCTCGACGCCCGACGATTTCCGCGCCTTCCTCACCGAACTGCGCGAGGACGAGGGCGAGACCGAGGACGACATTTGACCGCAGGTCGGCGTTTCCCGGCTGGCTAAGCCATCGGGTAAACGGTTATTCTCCATTTCACGCCCAGACACGAAACGACTTTCTCAATGACCCAGGCCAGACCACGCGATCCTTCCACGCCCCGCCCGGCGAACCAGCGCGGTGCGGCGCGGCTCGCGGCCGTGCAGGCCCTCTACCAGATGGATGTGGGCCGCCAGACGCTCGAGGATACGCTCAGCCAGTTCAGCGCCATTCATGCCGGCCGCGAGATCGAGGGCGAGGAGTATCTCCCCGCCGATGCCGATTTCTTCCGGCAGATCGTCTCCGGGGTGATCAAGGCGCAGCTCGAGATCGACCCGGCGGTCGACCGGGCGCTGGCCGACAGCTGGCCGATGGGCCGGATCGATGCGACGCTGCGCGCCATCCTGCGCGGCGCGGCGTTCGAGTTGCTGAAGCGCAAGGATATCCCGTCGCGGGTGGTGATCACCGAGTATGTCGACGTGGCGAAGGCGTTCTACGAGGACGACGCGCCCAAGATGGTCAATGCCGTGCTCGACCAGGTGGCCAAGGCCGCGGGCCGCGACAACGAGCAGACCAAACCTGCGAAATAGCCGATGAGCGAGGGCGCCGCCACCTCCACCGGGTCGCCGCTCCGTAATATCGGATTGCTCGCCGTTGCCCAGGCGGTGGTGGGCTCCAACCAGGCCATGTTCGGGGTGGTGGCGTCGCTGACGGCGCTGACCATGATCGACGACACCAGCCTTTCGACCCTGCCGGTAACGTTCATGACGCTGGGCACGGCGCTTGCCACCGGGCCGTCGGCCTATCTGCTCTACCGGCTGGGGCGGCGCGGCGGGTTCATGCTGGGCGCGGCGCTAGTGGTGCCGGCGGCGCTGACCGCGGCGCTTGCCGCGTGGCTGGGCAATTTCTGGCTGCTGTGCTGCACGCTCGCCGTGCTCGGCGCGACCTCGGCCTTCGCCAACCAGTACCGGTTCGCGGCGGCGGACAGCGTGCCGGCCGATTTCAAGTCGCGCGCCATTTCATGGGTGATGGCGGGCGGCGTGGTGGCGGGGTTTGTCGGCCCGAACATCTATGTGCTGACGAAGGACCTGCTCCCCGGCGGCAGCTATGTGGGCACCTATGTCGCCATGGCGGTGATGGCGCTGGTCGCCATTGCCGTGCTGTCGCAGACGCGGCTGGCGCCGGTGGTGCGGCGTGCGCCGAGCGGCAGCAGGGGGCGAAGCTTCGGCGCGCTGCTCAGGAGCGTCGAGGTCGTGGTGCCGATGGTGGGCGGGGCGGCGAGCTTCGGGCTCATGGTAATGGTGATGGTGGCGGCGCCGATCGCCATGGTGACGGTGTGCGGGCACTCCACCACGGACGCTGCCTACGCCATCCAGTGGCACATCGTGGCGATGTTTGCGCCGAGCTTCGTCACCGGCTCGGTGATCCACCGGATCGGGGCGCACCTCACGGCTTCCATCGGGCTGTTGCTGATCATCGCGGCGGCGGCGGTGAACCTCACGGGCATCGAGGTTCATCACTTCGTTATCTCGCTGATCCTGCTCGGGGTGGGCTGGAACTTCGGCTTCATCGCCTCGACGGCGCTGCTCTCGACGGCCTACCGGCCGGAGGAGGCTTCGAAGGTGCAGGGGCTCAACGAGCAGGTGGTGTTCGGCGTGATGGCGCTCGCCTCGATCCTGTCGGGCGTGCTGCTCAACGCCATCGGCTGGCAGTCGATCAACGTGATGGTGATTCCGGTGGCGACGGTCGCGATCCTCACGTTGGGATGGGGCGGCATGAGCGGCCAGAAGGCAAGAAAGCCCACATCGTGAATGCGGGCTCTGCCGTTCATGAACGGGGCCTGACAGGCACCTGAACGCGTTAGATCGAGCTAATGATCGACTCGAGGAACGAGCGGTCCTGGCCGAAGGACGGGGTACGGCGCGATTCGATCTGGAACGACTTGCCGTCCGCGACGCCGAGGCGCTCCATGTCGGAGACCTTGTTGTTCTTGTCGAAGTAGATGACCAGCACGGTGCGCTCCTTGGAGAGCTCCATGCCGAAGGCCGTCTGCTGGACCTTTTCGCCCACGTAGATCCAGGCGGTCTCCCTGGCGAAGGTGTTGACCGACTGCGGCGAGCCGAGCACGGCGGTGACCAGCGCCGCGGATTGGCCCGGGCGGATCTGCTTCACGTCATCCTCGGAGATGGCGTAGCCGCGCTGCTTGTTCTGCACCAAGCTCATGCCCGACGAGCAGGCAGAGAGCGTCAGCGAAAGAGCAAGAGCCGCGGCGATCGGGGGGACGAAGCGGAAGGCGGCGCGAAGGCTCATAAGTTTTGACTTTCCCGATCTCTGTCGACTATTACCACGGCCTTGGCCGGCCGGGGACTTTTAGCTGCCCCGAGCTTGATCTGGCAAGCGCAGGACGATCCCGTGCCGCCATTCGACGCCGTCGCCAAGCCCTGCTCCGTTCGTTGCCGGAGGCCTGACGACGATGTTGAATCTGTTCAAGAAATCCCCTGACCCCGAAGCAGTGCTAGCCGTCTATCGTGCTATTGTGGCGCAATCCCGGCAACCGGTTTTCTACGCCGAGTGGGGCGTCCCCGACACGGTTACCGGCCGTTTCGACGTGCTGTGCCTGCATATGGGGCTGGTGTTTCGCCGGCTGAGCGGTGCCGGCAAACCGGCAAGCGCATTCGCGCAGGCGCTGTTCGACCTGTTTTTCAAGGACATGGACCGGAACCTGCGCGAGATGGGGGCGGGCGACCTCGCCGTGCCCAAGAAGATTCGCAACATGGGCAACCTGTTCTACGGACTTATGACCAATATCAACGAGGCGATGGAGCGTGGTGATCGCGCCGAGGTGGAGGCAGTGCTGCAGCGCAACCTGTTCGACAATGTGGCCGGACCGCACATCGCGCAGCTGGCCGACTATCTCGAGGCCGAATACGACAAGCTGAAGATGCAGAACGTCGAGGCGGTTATCGGCGGGAAGGTCCTGCTGGGTGAGGCGGCATGAAGCGCGGCAACGACAGGATCGTGATTCCCGACGCCTCCATCCGGGTCGATTCGATGCCCGCGACGGGGCGCGACGTCGATATCGTGGTGGAGCGAGAGGTGCGCGAGGCGATCGCAGCGCAGCTCGGCGTGACGGCTGTGGACCGGCTGCAGGTGAGGCTCCACGCGGTGAAGTTCCGCGGCGGCATCCGCGTGATCGGGCAGCTGAAGGCGCAGGTGACGCAGCCCAGCGTAGTGTCGCTCCAGCCGGTGATCGAGGTGATCGAGGAGCCGGTGGACCGCATCTTCCTGCCCGGCGGCGAGAAGGCTTATGCGGGCAAGGCTGACGCCGAAGTGTTCGTCGACCTTGAAGGAGATGACCTTCCGGACCATTTCGAGGGCAACGAGGCGGACCTGAGCGACCTGATCATCGAAACACTGGCGCTGAGCATCGACCCCTATCCGCGTCTCGAAGGCGAGAGTGTCGGCATTGTCGGGGACGAGGACGACGAGGACGATTCGCCGTTCGCCGGGCTCAAGGCGCTCAAGATCGATGAGGACAAGGGCTGACTGCCCTATCTCCGCCACAGCACGCAGGCTTGTGCGGGGCAAACGAACGGATAGATTGGCGGCGCTCCGTCCTGGGGCGCTGGAACGGCAATGAGTGACTCGATCCGTATCTCGGTTGACGCCATGGGCGGCGACAAGGGGCCGCGTGTGGCGTTGGAAGGGGCGCGCCTGTTCTGGAAGGAACGCAAGAACGTCAGCTACATCTTTCACGGCCGCGAGGCCGAGATCGCGCCGCTGCTCGACGCCTGCCCGGAAATCAAGCCGCTGAGCCGCATCGTCCATTCCGACACCGTCATCTCGATGGAGGACAAGCCGAGCCAGGCCCTGCGCAAGGGGCGCGGCAATTCGTCGATGTGGGCGGCGCTGGCATCGGTGAAGGACGGCGAGGCGGATTTCGCCATTTCGGGTGGCAATACCGGTGCGCTGATGGCGATGGCGACCTTCTGCCTTCGGCCCATGGAAGGTATTTCGCGCCCCGGTATCGCTGCCATCTGGCCGACGCTGCGCGCTGACAGCATTGTGCTCGACGTGGGCGCGACCATCGGCGGTGACGCCAAACAGCTGACCGATTTTGCCATCCTCGGCGCCGCGCTGGCCCGCGCTCTGTTCGACCAGGAGCTGCCCACGGTGGGCCTGCTGAATGTGGGCACCGAGGAAATGAAGGGCCATGACGAGGTGAAGGAGGCGGCGCAGATCCTGACGGCGGCCTCCGGTTCGGGCTTCATCTATCACGGCTTCGTCGAGGGCGACGATATCGGCAAGGGCACGGTCGACGTGGTTGTGACCGAAGGCTTTGCCGGAAATATCGCGCTCAAGACGGCCGAAGGCACGGCCCGGCAGGTGGGCACCTACATCAGCAAGGCGCTCAAGGCTGACCTCGTGTCGATGCTGGGCGCGGCGATTGCCGGGCAGGCGCTGCAGGCCCTGAAGCGCAAGCTCGACCCGCGCAACATCAATGGCGGCGTGTTCCTGGGACTCAACGGCCCGGTGATCAAGTCGCATGGCGGCACCGACGAGGTGGGCTTCAAGGGCGCCCTCGGCCTCGGTTACGAGATTGCCCGCAACAAGGTGATGGACAAGATCGCCGAGGGCATGCGCCGCTTCCCCACACCGAACGCCGCGCCGGCCGAAGCGACGGCGCAAGAGATAGAGGCGAAATCCGCGTGACTGACCGCAGAACCATCATCCGCAGCGTCGGCGCCTACCTGCCGGCGCGCGTCATGACCAATGACGATCTGAGCAAGATCGTCGACACCTCTGATGAGTGGATCACGCAGCGCACCGGCATCAAGCAGCGGCACATCGCGGCCGAAGGCGAGAACACATCGGACCTTGGCGCGGCGGCCGGGCGCAAGGCGCTCGAAAATGCCGGGCTGACGCCGGAAGATATCGACCTCATCATCGTAGCGACGACGACGCCCGACATGACCTTCCCGGCCACGGCGGCGGTGATCCAGCAGAAGCTGGGCATGCATCACGGCGCAGCATTCGACATCCAGGCGGTGTGTTCAGGCTTCGTCTATGCCGTGGCGACGGCGGATTCGTACCTCAAGAACGGGCTGGGCAAGCGCGCACTGGTGATCGGTGCCGAGACGGCGAGCCGCATCCTCGACTGGAATGACCGTACCACCTGCGTGCTGTTCGGGGACGGGGCCGGCGCTGCGGTGATGGAAGTGGCCAAGCCCGGCGAGGATCGCGGCGTGCTGGCGACGGCGCTCCGCTCCGACGGGTTCCACTGGAACAAGCTCTATGTCGATGGCGGGGTGAGCTCGACGCGCACCATCGGCCACGTGCGCATGGAGGGCAAGGAAGTCTTCAAGCACGCCGTGGGGATGATCACCGACGTGGTCTACAAGGTGCTCGAGGACAGCGGCCACACGATCGACGACCTCGACTGGTTCGTGCCGCATCAAGCCAACAAACGCATCATCGACGGGGCGGGTGTGAAGCTCGGCCTGCCGCCCGAGAAGGTGGTGGTGACGGTGGACCGGCACGCCAATACCTCGGCCGCATCGGTGCCGCTGGCGCTCAACACGGCCGTTGCCGATGGGCGCATCAAGCGCGGCGACCTGGTGATGATCGAGGCGATGGGCGGCGGCTTCACCTGGGGCGCATCGCTCATCCGGTGGTAAGAGAAGAGGCGGCTCCCCTCCACAAGGAAGCCGCCTCGTAACGCGCCCCCCCACGGACCCGATGTGGGCTATGCGCGTATTCGTATCTCGTTGGCGCGCCCCTTATCCCGGACGCCCAGCGGGGCTGTCATCCACCGCGCGGTGGAGACGAGCCGCATTTTATGCATAAACTTGCGTAACTTTACGTAGACGTGAGTTCGCGGCGGCAATGTGGCGGAAAGCGGGACCCACCTGCGTCATCGTGGCGGCCTGACCAGCCTAGCCTTTGATAGTTCAGCCAGATTGCCAGTGCCCGGTTGCCGAGTTAAGGTTTGGTAATCCGTAGGTGGGGGCGCCTCACGGGACAAGTCCGGAAAGGCAAACGGAGGGGCATATGACTCAGAAGACCGTTACGCGTGCGGACCTGGCTGAAGCTGTTTACGAAGCCGTCGGGCTGTCGCGAACCGAATCGGCGGAACTGGTGGAGCGGGTGCTTGACCTGGTGACCGAGGCGCTGGTGGCCGGAGAGAACGTGAAACTGTCCTCGTTCGGCTCGTTCCAGGTCCGCTCGAAAAACCAGCGTATCGGCCGGAATCCCAAGACTGGCGAGGAGGTTCCGATCCTTCCGCGGCAGGTTCTGGTGTTCAAACCCAGCAACGTGTTGAAGTCCAAGATCAACAAATCTATGGTCCGGTCTGGAAAATAAGAGTCTTCCAGCTCCGGGGTGAGTCCTTTTGGACAAGTCGCCTGACGCATTTCGCACGATCTCTGAAGCGGCGGACGAACTCGACCTGCCGCAGCACGTGCTGCGATTCTGGGAGACGCGCTTCTCCAACATCAAGCCGCTCAAGCGCGGCGGCGGCCGGCGCTACTACCGGCCCGAGGACGTGCTGCTGCTCAAGGGCATCCGCACTCTCCTTTACGACCAGGGCTTCACCATCAAGGGTGTGCAACGGATCCTGAAGGAACAGGGGGCGCGCTACGTCATCGCCATCGGCGAGGGCAGGCCAGTGGAAGCGCTGCCGCCGACGGCCATCGCGGTGGAGGAGCCGCAGGCGGCCGACGACGCGCCGCCGGTGGAATATGGCGAGTACACCGAGGTCGATGAGGCGCAGGCGGGCGATGGCGCGGCGGCACCGGGCGAGGAAGAGAAACCTCGCTTCGCCCTGTCGAACCTGATGCCGAAGGCGCCGCCCAAGCCGGCCGGGCTCAGCGCTGCCGACCGAGAGAAACTCTCGGACGTGCTTCGCGAGCTGCTCGACTGCAAGCGGCTGCTCGAAAGGGCGCGCGAGTAGGCGCGGGGGTCATTCCCCGTCGGCGCGTGGCTCGAGGACGCCAAAGCTCTGCGAGCTGCCATCGCCACCATTGCTGACCGGACCATCGACGGCGAGGCCGCGTCGCAGCAGTTCGCGCACAGCGGCGGCGCGACTGGGCATGCGGTTGGCGAAGCGGAAATCCTCGATGGCGCGCAGCTCATCGGCCTCCAGCATGATCTGGAGGCGCTCGCCGCGCGTGAGATCGTTTCCCTTGTAGGTTTTTTCCACCATGGACCGCAACTATAGCGGGCCGTACGGCGGGTGCCTACGCAAAAAGCTAACTCTACTCACTCGGCTCAATCGGCGCCGAACCTTCAAAGGCTGTATTGGCCTCACTCCGATATCGCTCGACTCGCCGGACGCGCGGGCGGATGCTGCTACGTACGCAAAAAAGGTGGATCGATGACTGCACACGAACCGAAATCAGGGGCGGTGGGCTCGGTCTTGATTCTAGAAGACGAAGTCCTGCTCTCCACATTGCTCGAAGAGCTGGCGCGCGACCTCGGCGCGCACCGGGTGCATGTCTGCATGGACGTGGCCACGGCGGAGCGCATTGCGGCCAGCGAGCCGCTCGATGTGGCTATAATCGACGTGAATATCGGCAAGGAGACGAGCCTGCGTGTGGCGGATATCCTCGCCGAACGCGGCGTACCGTTCTGCTTTTCGACGGCGCTGGGCGACGGGGTGGCCGAACAGCGCCATGCGCACCGGCCTGTGCTGGAAAAGCCGTTCTCGGACGAAGCTTTCAAGGCGCAGCTTATGGCGCTTCTGGGGGCGACCGAGGTCAGGGCCGACGCGCCGCGCCACCAATGAGGCGCTGGAAAGCGCCGGGCAGGCGCGCTAAGCGTCTGGCATGTCCAAAACCACCGCCGCAACGCTGGCGCTGACCAAGGCCGGCATTCGCTTCACGCCCTTCCCCTATGACTACGACCCGGACGCGCCGCGCATCGGACTGCAGGCGGCGGAGGCTCTGGGACGCGATCCCGCGCAGGTGTTCAAAACGCTGATGGCCGAGGTGGACGGCAAGCCCGTCTGTGTCGTGGTGCCGTCGGACGGCGAGGTGAGCATGAAGAAGCTCGCCGCGGCCTTCGGCGGCAAATCCGCCAACATGATGAGGCCGGCGGATGCAGAGCGGCTCACCGGCTTCAAGGTGGGCGGCATCAGCCCGTTCGGCCAACGCAGGACGGTGCCGACAGCTATCGACGAGACGGCCGAACTCTACGACCAGGTGCTGATCAATGGCGGGCAGCGCGGCCTGCTGGTCGGCCTCGCGCCGGCCGATGCGGTGCGCGCGGCAGCGATGAAAGTGGCCGACCTTTCGGCGTAAAACCAAGGCGAGACGCAAGTCTCCGAGCGAGCGCAACTCCGGCCTCGCAAGAGTCTGCAACTATTTCTGCGCGCTGCGGCGCAGCCTCCCTTCCGGGGGCCGTGGCAACACGATAGCGTCTGCGCGGGGCAGCTTGAGGGTGCTTTCATGGCCAGTATGTTTCTTCTCACCTATTCGGCTCCGATCAGGGAGCTGGAGATCGGCGAAGTGCTGATTAGTCAGGGCGAACTCGGCGGCGACCTGTTCGTGCTCGAGTCGGGACAGCTGGCGGTTGAGCGCGACGGGGTGAAAATCGCGACAATCGACCAGCACGACTCGCTGATCGGCGAGATGGGGCTGCTGCTGCGCAAGCCGCACAGCGCCACGGTACGGGCGCAGACGAACTCGCGCGTGCGGGTCGTGACCGACGCCATGCGGGTGCTCGAACGGCATCCGGACATCACGCTGCGGCTGGCCACGCTGCTGAGCCACCGGCTCGATGAAACATCGGGGCTGGTGAGCGAACTCAGCCGCCAGGTGTCGGGCGCGGCCGAGCAGACGCTGATCGGCAAGATCCTCTCGAGCCTCGTGACCACGCCGCGGCGGTGAGGTCAGCGGGCCTGGACGAGCGTGCGGCCCTGCAGGGTGACGAGATGGGCATCGCCGTAGCTCTCCACCCAGTCCTTGGCGGTGAGGCGGCGGAGCAGCGCGGAGTCTGGCCGGTAGTCCGGATCGGTGCACAGGCGCGATAGGGCTTCCACCTCAGCGGGCCGGACACCTTCGAGCACGACATCACGGAAAGACATGGGTAACTCCCTGAGAACACACCATGAATGTGCGCTGCGCCGCTTGGTTCCGGCGCGTTCCGGGCATCAGTAGGCGGGCAGGCTGGCGCGTTCGGCCTGGCGGCGGGCGGCGCGGTCGGCCCGGCGCGCGGCACGCTGGCGGGCAGCCTCGACGGCGGGGTCGGCGGCCAGCACTTTCGCCATTTCCGACTCCACGAAATTCATGACGGCATCGACGGATTTCGCCAGCTTGGGGCGACGACGGACAGACACCAACTCGACCTCCACTACTTACGCACGAAGAACTGACGAAAGAACCGGTGGAGCTGGGTTGATCGACTGATTTGGCCAGCCGTACTGCCCAAGTCCACGCTCAATGAGCATGAAAATAGTTGGCCACAATTTCGACTTACTTTCCACAGTGTCGGTAAATTTCGGTTAACGCTGCGGGAAGGGGGCGGGAATTTCTGACCGACGCAGGGGCCGCTTGAGGTGATGCGGTGCCGGTGGCAAACAGGGGCATGTCACACGCCTATTCCATCACCACCGCCATCGACGCGATCCGGCAGCTGCTGCCCAGCGGCTACAGGCTGGAGCTGCCGGCGGACAGTGGCGGGATGGTGCCGCAGACCGGCGTCTATCCGGGCATGACGGCGCCGGTGATCCGCCGCAGCGCGGCTGGGGCGCTGGCCCTGAGCCCGGTATGGTGGGGCATGCCAACGCCGCAGAACGTCATCTGGAAGCGGGCGAAGGCGCGAGCCGACCGGCTGATCGAGCGACATCACCAGCCGATGAGCCCGGACGAGTTCGAGGAACTGCAGATGGCCGAGCCCGACCCCGGCGCTCACAATGTGCGCAACACCGAGAGCCCGCACTGGCGGCGCTGGCTGGGGCCGGAATGCCGTGTCGTGGTACCGTTCAACAGCTTCGCCGAGTGGAGCGACCTGATCGGGCCGGGCGGCAGGAAGCACGGCAACACCTGGTTCGCGCTGGGCGAGGATCGGCCGCCGGCCTTCTTTGCCGGGGTGATGGCGGAGCGCTGGACGAGCATCAGGCGCATCGGGCAGGCGGCGATGACGACCGACCTCTTCGCCTTCCTCACCACTGAGCCCAATGCCGAGGTGCGTGCGGTTCAGGAATCGATGCCGGTGATCTTGCGCAGCTGCGAGGAGGTCGAGCAATGGCTGACCGCGCCTTGGGACGAGGCGCGCCAGCTGAAGCGGCCGCTGCCAGACGGCAGCCTCACCATCGTCGCCATCGGCAGCAAGGAAGACCCGCCGGAGAAGGCTCTGGAGCCACCGCTACAGCCGACGCTGTTCTGAGAGCAGGGGCCGGGGGCGGGTGCCGCGACTATTCCGCGGCCGAAGGGGAGTTTTCCAGCAGCGCGAGCGCATCCGCCTCGGTGCCGGCGAAGGGGATATCGACGTGGCGGGCGGCGAGCAGTTCGGTGAGGCCGAAGGCCTTAAGGGCGCGCGACGCGTGTCCGGCATTGTCGCACAGCTTGGCCCATCGCGAGCGGCGGCGCGGCTGACCCTTGGCAAGAGCAGCGGCGCGCTGGCCATCCCGCCACTGATCGAGGTCGCTCTTGCTGAGGCCTTCCTGCGGCACCAGCTCGCCAAAGGGCGTGGCGAGGGCAGGGAAGGCCTGGAAGACGCGGAAGCGGTAGAGGAAGCCCGGACCGTTGCGGCTGAAGAGGAACTTGCCGAGATCCATTTTGGGAAGATCGGGATGATCGATACAGTGCCGAGCCATCCGCGCGGTCATGATGTAGGCGCAGGCGCCGAGGCAGGAGGACATCATTCGCCGCAGGGTGACCGTGGAATCGCGCGTCGGTACCGGGCGGCCGAGCACGCCACGCGAAGGGTGGGTTTCGAACTGCAGCATGTCGATGCCGGGCGACATCAGGTCGGGGTCGGCCAGGACCTGGGCCGCTTGCGGGGCGAGGACGCAGTCATCCTCGAGGATCAGCGCCGCTGGAAGGTTTCGCTCGACGATGAGGCGCCAGGCGGCGCGGTGGCTGTGGCTGCAGGCGAGTTCGCCCTGGCCGAGCCAGCGGGAGGCGTAGTCGAGTTCGGCCTGGGGAATGTCGGCGGGGGTTACCGCCCGCAGGCGTTCCATGCCGAAGCCGAGCAGCGCGGCCTGACGCTCCATGAAGGCCCGGCGATCGGGGCGGCTGTCGAGGTTGATGTAGAAGATGTGCATCGAGAACTCCCCCCGGATCGGTGCCAGCCTCTACGCGAGATCACAGGAGGCGCCAAGCTGGCGATGTGGATTTCGGGCGCTCTGGAGCCGGTATTTTCACATCGTGCGCATCTGCCGCAAAATTGCCTCTTGCCTCTCAAGCCGCGCTTGATTAGGGGTTCGCCTCAAGTCGGGGTGTAGCGCAGCCTGGTAGCGCATTTGTCTGGGGGACAAAGGGTCGTCGGTTCAAATCCGGCCACTCCGACCATTTCTTCCAATGCCGCAGTAAGCCTCAGAGGACAGATCGATTGGATAGTGCCCCCAGCGATCCGGTCCCGGCCGAACTTGCGCTGATCAAGGAAAACCTCGTGCGCTGGCCGCAGGCCCGCGGCGGCGAGGTGACGCTGATCAACCTCTCGGAGAATCATACCTTCCGCATCGACATGCCCAACGGGCTGAGGATGGCGCTGCGCCTGCACCGGCCGCGCTACCAGTCGCGCAATGCCATTGGCAGCGAACTGGCCTGGCTCGAGGCGATCACCGACCAGACCGACATTCCGGTGCCGCGGCCGATTCCCGGCGCTGACGGGGAGATCGTGCAGGAAGTGGCTCCCGACCGGTTCGCGGCGCTGTTCGCCTTCGAGCGAGGCGAGCCGCCCAGCGAGGAGGGCGACCTCACAGGGCTGTTCACCACGTTGGGACGCTACGCGGCGACGCTGCACAAGCATGTGGCCGAGTGGCAGCAGCCCGAGAAGTTCGTGCGGCCGATCTGGGATGCGGCGGGCATTCTCGAGCCGGATTCGCCATGGGGCGACTGGCGCAAGGCTCCGCATGCCGAGGGCGAGACGCGTGAGACGCTCGAGGTGCTGGATGTGCGGCTGCGCGAGGACCTGCGCGCCTATGGCACCGATATCGACCGGTTCGGGCTGATCCATGCCGACATGCGGCTGGGTAACCTGCTGGTGGATGCCGACGAGGTGCTTCTGCTCGACTTCGACGATTCGGGCTTCGGCTGGTTCATGTACGACCTTGCAGCGAGCCTCAGCTTCATCGAGACCTCGCCGCAGGTGCCTGCGCTGGTACGGGCATGGCTCGCGGGCTACCTCGAGGTGCGCCCGCTCAAGCCCGAGGACATCCGCATGATCGATGCGATGATCCTGCTCCGGCGCATGGCGCTACTGGCGTGGATCGGCTCGCATGGCGAGACGACGCTGGCCCAGCGGCACGCTGACCGATTTGCGCTGGACACGGCCACGATGGCAAGGAAGTATCTCAGCCGCTGACGTCGGACGGGGAGCCGGATGCGCATCCTCGCAGTTGCCGACCTGCACGACGCGCTGCCGCAGTACGACTGCTTGGTGCAGGCGGCGCAGCGCTACGGCCTGGTGATCATCGCGGGGATTGTCGGACGGCACCTCTTACGTTCCCGGAGTGGGTGCCGGGGGCGTGACGGGGTCAGCTGCCGGTTGAGGGAGGCGGGTCGTCCGGGCGGCCGCCGAGGCCCATGCCCATACCCATGCCCATCCCTGTGCCTCCACCCCCGCCGGCACCACCGCCTCCACCCCCTCCGCCTTCGCGGCCGCTGCCGCTCGGCTGGGCGCCGCCCCGGCCCCGTCCTCCCGAGCTGGTGGGGCGGGTGGGGCCTTGCATGGGGATTTCAAGGTCGGCCGGGATGGGCGATAGGTCGAGCGCCTTGCGGATGAAGTTGCGCAGCGAAACTACCAGTTCGTGGGTGTGGATCTCGTTGCCGGCGACGAGATCGCGCGCGGCCTTTTCGGCGAGGCGCACATGCTCGTCGGTGCCCAGCAGGATGATGTCGGAGAGCGCCGCTTCCACCGCGTCGCGCGTCTGGCGCACGCGTTCGAACATCTCTTCGCTCATGGTGTGCGGCGCGACCGCCTCGCCACCCTGTTCAGCCGCCAGTTTTTCTGCCGCCCGGATGTCGCGCAGGTGACGCGGGTCCACCGAGAGCCGTCCGGTGAACGAGCCGCCCAGCACCTTGTAGGCGGCGATCAGCGTCTTGAGGCGCTCGTTGATCTGCCGGTTCTGCCGCTGCTGGCGCTGCTGGATGGTCGTCATCATGATCAGCCGGATACCGATACCAACCAGCGCGAACAGGGCAATGCCAATCAGGGTGCTGAGAACACCCTGCCACGAACTGAAATCGAAGTTGCGCATACCGTTTTCCTGCCGCTGGCGGTGAGACTGCCATGCGGGGCAGGTGCGTGGGAAGCGAGATCGAGAGTGCCAAGGCCCGAGGTCTTCCTTCAGGGCCCGAAGCGACAGGGGGGGCGAGGTTCTGCTGGTTGACCAAGGCGTTGAGGACTTCGTCGACCATGCCGGGATGGTCGGCGGCCGGCCTATTGCTGCCTGAGGTCGGCGAGGTCGGTGGTAGCATCCATCAGGTGGTTGGCAGGATGCGGGCAACGTAAAGGACGCTGCTTGAGCGCTGTTGGCGGAAGGCTCGGTGCCGCCGATGAGGATGAAGAGGAGGCGGGATCCCTGCAGTCCGCCGCGGGCGTGTCAGTCCGAGCCTGCATCTCAGAAGGCGTTGTTACGGTGGGTGATGAGGGAGATGGGGGTGAGCAGGACGATCTTGAGATCGAGCCACAGCGACCAGTTCTCGATGTAATAGAGGTCGTGGTTGACGCGCTGCATGATCTTGTCGTCCGTGTCGGTCTCGCCGCGCCAGCCGTGAATCTGGGCCCAGCCGGTCATGCCCGGCTTTACCCGATGGCGGGCGAAATAGCCCTCGATGGCATCATAGTAGAGCTGGTTCTCAGCGAGGGCGTGCGGGCGCGGACCGACGACGGAAAGCTCGCCCTTGAGCACGTTGAACAGCTGCGGCAGCTCGTCGATGGAGGTCTTGCGGATGAAGCGGCCGACGCGGGTGACGCGCGGGTCGTCACGGGTGACCTGCTTTGTCGCGGTGGGGTCGAGCATGTCGGAGCGCATGGAGCGGAACTTCCACATGTCGATGACCTGGTTGTTGAAGCCGTGGCGCTTCTGGCGGAAGAAGACCGGACCGGGGCTGTCGAGCTTGATGGCGATGGCGGTCAGGATCATCACCGGCGAGAGCAGGACCAGCGCCGTGATGGCGACGACCTTGTCGAACAGCCACTTGAAGACGAGGTTCCAGTCCGAAATCGGCCGGTCGGCCATGTCGAAGACCGGGATACCGCCAATATAGCTATAGGCCTTGCGGGTGAACTTGAGCTTGCTCATGTGGGCCGAGAGGCGGATGTCGACCGGCAGAACCCAGAGCTTGCGCAGCATGTCGAGTACGCGGTGTTCCGCAAACAGCGGCATCGAGACAAGCACCAGATCGACGCGGGTGCGGCGAGCGAATTCGATCAGGTCGGCGACGCTGCCGAGCTTGGCGACACTGGCGACGGATTCGGGCGAGCGGTCATCGTTGCGGTCGTCGAAGAGGCCAATGAGCTCGATGTCGTCGCGGGCATCGGTGACGATGGAGGCGATCAGCGCTGCGGCGTCCGTGCCGCCGCCGACGATGACGGTACGGCGGCGGAACTTGCCGGCCTTGCTCCAGCGCGTGATGAGGACGTGGAGTGCGGCGCGCCAGCCGATAAGGACGAGGAGGCCCACGGCCCAGAAGGCACCGATCCAGGTGCGCGATAGGGCTTCGCTGCGGTCGAACAGCAGCACCAGCGCGCCGAGGACGAGGAAGGCGCCGGTCCAGGCGACAGCGACCTTGCCGAACTGCGGGACGCGCAGGCGGTAGGCGGGAACGCCGTGCATGCCGAGCCGCGAGGTGAAGAACTCGGCCACGGCGACGAGGGCGAGCGTGGTGAGGGCGCTCAGCAGCGTGTCGCCGCCACTAAGGCCGAAAACGGCGAGGCCGGTGGCGGTGAGCAGGACACTTTCGGCAGCCTGCGCGATGCCGGTGGTGACGCTGGCCGAGTAGGTGCGGTCATGGGGCTGGTCGGCGACCATGGCCGCGAGATCGTTGAGCGTATTGTGCGCGGCGGGCTGGGCTGGCCTGGCGACGTGATCGAGAACCGCCTGCTTGGGATCGAGATGGAACATGGGTGCCGTGGCTGGACTTGGCTAGCGGGCGAGTGGGACGGGTTGCACGGCAGGGCAGCCGGTACCGCAGCACCTGTTGCGGCGGATGGGCAGGGATATGATGCCGAGCGGCGCGAACGGGCGGAGGCGCTCGAGCCGCTCTTCGCTAAGGGAATCGGTGTGGAGGTCGTCGGCGACGACATGCCGGAACAGGCCGCCGACAGGGGCGCGAAGGATCTGCGGGATGCGTAGCGGCTCGGTCATGCCAAGGGCTTACGCGCGCTGGTGTTGCCGAATGTTTGCCGGGCGGGGACGAGCTGGTTCGATGGTGAATCGAAGGTTGGCTAGAGCCAGCGTTCCGAGATGACGATGGTGTCGCCGGGATAGATGGGGAAGTCGAGATTGACGGTGCCCTTCACCATCTCCTTGCCCTGGCGGCGATAGACGATGGCCTTTGAGCGGTCGGCGGTGTCGGAGAAGCCGCCGGCGGTGCTGACCGCGGCGCGGACGCTCATGCCGTAGACATAGGGGAACTGGCCGCCATTCTTTACGGCGCCCTGGATGTAGAAGGGGCGGTAGGTCTCGATCTCGACGGCGACGCTGGGCTCGCGGATATAGCCGGCGGCGAGGGCGGCGGTGATGGCGGCGGCGGCCATCTGGGTCGTCTTGCCGCGCACGTTGATAGCGCCGACCAGCGGCAGGGCGAGGCTGCCGGCATCATCGACCCGGTAGCTCTTGGTGAGTTCGGCCTCGCCGTAAACGGTGACGCGTACGACGTCGCCGGTGTCGAGGGCGTAGGGGCCCTTGGTTTCGACCAGGTAGGTAGAGGGCCGCCCATTGAGGGCGCAACCGGCAAGCGCCAGCGGCAGCACGAACACAACCAACAGCAAACGCAGCCAGTGCATGGCCTAACCTGAACTCGGAACCGATCGGAGCCGCAGAATGGCCGAGCCATGGTTAACATTTGGCTTAGAGCGCGCAAACGTGCTTGCAGAATGCGCCGGCGCTTAACCGAATGCTTACCACGCGCAGGCAGGATTTGGCTCAAGTTGCGTGAGTTCCGAGCTGTGTCATGAGTACCGAATACCAGCATGCCGACGATGATCTGCGGATGGACGCCGGCGGATTGCTGCGTGCCCTGTGGGCCCGTATGCCCCGGATCGTGCTGGTCACGGTGCTGCTGCTGGCGGCCACGTTCGCCATCCTGCTGTTCGTGCCCAAGACCTATGAGAGCTCGGCGAGCCTGCTGGTGGAGCCGCGCGAGAGCGTCTACACGCGCTCGGCCGCCGATCCCTCCGCTTCGCCGGGCGGCTCGGTGAACTCCGAGGCCCTGATTTCGAGCCAGATCGAACTCATCAAGTCGCGCGACCTGCTGCTGGAAGTGGTGAGGTCGCTCAAGCTCGAGGAGAAGGACGAGTTCCGCAGCCTGGGGTTCAACCCAGTGAACGCAGTGCTCGGCCTGATGGGGCGGAAGCCCGAGCCGAAGAGCCTCGAGGAGACGGCGCTCGCCAACCTTTCGGACCGCATGACGGTGATCCGCGACCCGGACTCGGCGGTGATCTCGATCTTCGCGCGCTCGGTGGATGCGAACCTTGCGGCGGATATCGCCAATGCCATTGCCAAGGCGCATGTGAAGCGGCGGGCGGCGCAGTTGGTGGCGGATACGACCGATGCAAAGATCTGGCTCCAGGGCGAGATCGACGAGCTGCGCGCCAAGGTGATTGCGGCCGAGCAGCGCGTCGCCGAATTCAAGATCAATAACGGCCTGTTCGTCGGCGGCACCGCGACGCCGGTGACCGACCAGACGCTTTCGACGGTCAACCAGCAGATCGCCGATGCGCAGCAGAGGAAGAACGACGCGCTTTCCCGCGCCGAACTGATCCGCGACCTGGTGAAGACCGGCCAGCCACTCGACGGGGTGGCGGACGTGCGCAACTCGCTGGTGATTTCGAGCCTGCTGCAGACCAAGGCGAACCTGCAGGCCGATCTCGCGCAGAAATCGACGACGCTGCTCGACGGGCATCCGACGATCAAGGCGCTCAAGGCGCAGGTGGCGGAACTCGAAGGCCAGATCCGGGCTGAGAGCCGCAAGGTTGCCGACTCGCTCGAGGCCGAGGCCAAGGTGCAGGCCGAGCTGGAGCAGAAGCTTCGCGACGACCTCACCCGGGCCAAGATGGCCTCGGGCGATGCGACCAAGGGCGGCGTGACGCTCGACAGCCTCGAGCGCGAGGCCAAGGCGCAGCGCGACCTGCTCGAAACCTATCTCGCGCGCTTCAACGATGCCGAGGCGCGTTCGGCAGAGAATGCCTCGCTGCCCGACGTGCGGATCGTGACGGAGGCGGCGGCGTCGGTGGTGCCAAGTTCGCCGAAGACGGTGCTGATCCTCGGCGCGGTGGGTTTCGTGGCGCTTGCGCTGCAGATCGGTGCGGTGCTGTTCGGCGAACTGATGTCGGGCCGGGCGCTGGTCGAGCGCCGTGTCTACGAGGCGGTGGAAGACGCGGTGCTGAACGACGCTTCGGCCGAGGACGAGGATGAGCCGGCGGTGCCGGTGGAGCTGCCGCGCCCGACGGGCACGCCGCGCGACGACCTGGGGCGGCTCGCAGAGGCAGTGACCACGATGCAGCTGCGCACGGTGCTGCTCGCCAATGTCGGCGAGCGTGACGAGGTGATGCAGGTGATCGACCGGCTGGTCGAGGATGCGCTGGCGGCGGGCCTGAGCGTGGTGGCGGTGGATGCCGGCAGCGGCGACATTTCGTCGGTGCAGGGCATTTCCGACCTCGCCGCCGAGCATTGCGACTATGGCGACGTGGTGCAGCGCGCGGCCGAGGATCTGGCCGAGGTGGCCTGGGGCCGCCTGCCCACCATCGACCGGCGTTCGAGCCGTCCGGCGACGCTGGTCGAAGCCCTCGCCGATATCTATCATGTGGTGATCGTCGATACGGGCCGGGTGGGGATGGTATCGAGTTTGCCGCTTTTTGCCGATGCGCGCGCGGGGGTGGTGCTGGTCGCCTCCGACACCGCCTCGGTGCAGTCGGTGGTGGCGGCGAAGGCCGACATCAAGGCGCTGGGGCTCGATGTAGGCCGCGTGGTGACGCTGCCGACCGAGCGGATAGCGGCGGTCGCGTAACGGGACGATGGCGGGGCTGCGCTACACGGCGATCGGCGCCGCCTTGGAACTGCTCTGGGCCTCGCAGCTGCCGCGGCTGGTGCGCCGGTTGTCGCGGGCGCGAGGCGTGATCTTCACGCTGCACCGCGTGCTGCCGGACGAGCCGGCGGATTTCTCACCCAACGCCATCCTGCAGGTGAAGCCCGACTATCTCGATTTCGTCATCCGCCGGGTGCGGAAGCTCGGGCTCGACATCGTCGATCTCGACGAGGCAATCCGCCGGATCGAGAGCAACGAGGAGACGAAGAAGTTCGTCGTCTTCACCTTCGACGACGCCTATCGCGACAACCTGCGCCATGCCTTGCCGGTGTTGAGGCACAATCAGTGCCCGTTCACGCTCTATGTGCCGACGGCGCTGGTCGATGGGGTAGGGGAGGTGTGGTGGCAGGCGCTCGAGGATATCGTCGCGGCGCAGAACGCGCTGGCGGTGACCGACGCCAATGGCGAGACCACCTACCTGCCCAGCGCCACTGAGGAGGAGAAATACGCTGCCTATGACGTGCTCTACCGGCGCATGCGGGCGATGCCGGAGCGTGAGCGGGTGGCGCTGATCCGCGAGCTGGCGCGGCAGTATGGCCTCGACCTCGAACAGCACTGCCGCGAGTTGATCATGGATTGGGCCGAGCTGCGCGCCTTCGCGACCGACCAGCTGTGCACCATCGGTGCGCATACGGTGCATCACTACGAGCTGGCGAAGCTGCCGCTCAACGACGCGCGGGTGGAGATCGACCAGTCGATCCGCATCATCAAGGCGCAGTTCGGCAAGGCGCCGATGCACCTGAGCTACCCCATAGGCGGGGCGAGTTCGGCGGGACCGCGCGAATATGGGCTGGCGCGCGACATGGGGCTGCGCTCGGCGGTGACGACGCGGCCGGGCGGGCTCTACGCCCACCACCGCAACAGCCTGCACGCCCTGCCGCGGGTGTCGCTCAACGGCAGGTTCCAGGCGAAGCGGTATGTCGACGTGTTCGCCACGCCGGCAATCTTCTCGTTCGCGCGGGTCTAGAAGCGGTCACCCAGGGACGCCGTAGCGCTGGGCCACGAGGACGGGGGCTGCGCACTAGTTGGCGTCGGGTTTTGCCATCCAGCGGATGATCCAGGTGGCGGGGAAGAACCAGCAGACGCCGGTGACGGCGAAGAAGACGATCAGCACGTACCACGGCTGGCCTTCGAGGAAGCTGGTGTAGAGCCAGATCACCAGCCCGGCATAGACGAAGATCGAGCCGAGCACGAGAAACGTGCCGAGAAGCTTGCGAGTGGACTGGGTCATCGCGGTGGTGTTGTTTTCCGATGCGGCAATCCGGGCTGTTGCGCCGTCGCCCTGAGGGGAGTAGTTCGGCGCCGCAAAGGATATCATCTTGTCTCTCAGCGCAACTGCACAAACCGTCCCGGCCAATACAAGCGGCGATGACCGGCTGAAGCCGGTTCGCATCTGGCTCTATGTGATGGCCTTCCTCGTTCTCAGCATGGTGGTGGTGGGCGGGGCAACCCGGCTCACCGAGTCCGGCCTGTCGATCACCGAGTGGAAGCCGATCGCAGGCGTCATCCCGCCGCTGACCGATGCGGACTGGGCTGCCGAGTTCGAGGCCTACAAGCAGATCCCGCAGGGCGTGCAGAACGCCTGGATGGGGGTCGAGGACTTCAAGTCGATCTTCTGGTGGGAATGGGCGCACCGCTTCCTCGGCCGTTTGCTCGGCGTGGCCTTCGCCGTGCCCTTCCTCATCTTCCTGTTCCAGCGCCGCTTCACCTGGAAGCTGGCGGGGCCGTTGGCCGGCCTGTTCGTGCTCGGCGGGCTGCAGGGGGTGATCGGCTGGTGGATGGTGAGTTCGGGGCTGAGCCAGCTGACCTCGGTGTCGCAGTATCGCTTGGCCACGCACCTGTTCGCGGCCTCGCTGCTGTTCCTGGCCCTGATCTGGGTGGCGCGACGGCTCGGGACGCCGCGGCTGACGGGGGCGCGTGCGCCGGGTTGGCCGGTGTGGTTGCTGCTGGTGCTGGTCGAGGTGCAGATCGTCGCCGGTGCGTTCGTCGCCGGGCTCGATGCCGGCATGGCCTACAACACCTGGCCCCTGATGGATGGCGCGTTCATTCCGCAGGGGCTCGATGTCATGGACCCGTTCTGGAAGAACCTGTTCGAGAACGCGCTGACGGTGCAGTTCAACCATCGGATGATCGCCTACGCGATCACGGCCTGGGTCGCCTGGCTGTGGTGGCGGCAGTGGCGGCGCGGCGGCTTTGCCGGTGCCGATGTCTGGGTGCCGGTGCTTGCCGCCATGGTGGCGGGGCAGGTGGTGCTTGGCATCCTGACGCTCATCAACATGGTGCCGATCATGCTGGCGCTGCTGCACCAGGCGGTGGCCTTCATGCTGGCGGGTGCGACGATGGCGTATCTCGCCGACGCGACTCCGCGGCGGGGGTGAGATTCAACGATATCAATGAGTTAGCATGTGGTATTATTGTACCCATCATCTAACGCATTGATATCGTGGTATAAAATCTTATTGCTTGACGCGTGGGTGTCTCGCCCGTATATCCCGCGCCACGAAAACCGGGCATGGGTCACCAGTCCGCTTCTCCAAAGGAAACAAGAATGAGCACCTTCTCGGTCAAGCCGAGCGAGATCAACAAGAAGTGGGTGTTGATCGACGCCAAGGACCTGGTGGTGGGCCGTGTTGCCTCCATCATCGCGATGCGCCTGCGTGGCAAGCATCTGCCCACCTACACGCCGCATATGGACATGGGCGACAACGTGATCGTCATCAACGCCAACAAGGTGAAGCTGACGGGCAAGAAGCTCGACCAGCGTCGCTTCTACTGGCACACCGGCCATCCGGGTGGCATCAAGGACCGTACGCAGCGCCAGCTGCTCGAAGGCCGCTTCCCCGAGCGCGTGCTGCAGAACGCCGTCCGCCGCATGATCCCCGAGGGCCCGCTCGGCCGCAAGCAGTATGGCAACCTGCGCGTCTATGCCGGTGAGAACCACCCGCACGAGGCCCAGTCGCCCGAGAAGCTCGACGTCGCTTCGTTCAACACCAAGAATGTGAGGGTCAAGTAAGTGGCCGACACCATCAACTCCCTCGAAGACCTGGGCGCCTCGAACGTGGCCGCCGCCGTCGTGAACGAAGCGCCGGTGCATGTCCAGAAGCTCGACAAGGAAGGCCGTGCCTACGCCACCGGCAAGCGCAAGAATGCGATTGCCCGCGTGTGGATCAAGCCCGGCTCGGGCAAGATCACCGTCAACGGCAAGGAGTTCAACGCCTTCTTCGCCCGTCCGGTGCTCCAGATGATCCTGCAGCAGCCGATCGTCGCCGCCGACCGCAAGGACCAGTACGACGTGGTCGCCACCGTTTCGGGCGGCGGTCTGTCGGGCCAGGCCGGTGCCGTGCGTCATGGCATCTCGCAGGCGCTGACCTACTATGAGCCGGAGCTCCGCGCCGTGCTCAAGAAGGGCGGCTTCCTGACCCGCGACAGCCGCGTGGTCGAACGCAAGAAGTACGGCAAGGCCAAGGCCCGCCGTTCGTTCCAATTCTCGAAGCGCTAAGCCGCTTCAGACGGACACCAGAGTTTTGCGAGGGCCGGAGCGATCCGGCCCTTTGCTTTTTGGGGAGGGGCAGTTACCCATTGCGCGACACGAACGAGCAGCCAATGCCGACCCCTCGCAAAGTCCTCATCGTCACCGATGCCTGGCACCCGCAGATCAACGGCGTGGTGCGGTCGATCGAGCGCGTGGTCGAGGAGATGCTGCGCCGCGGCATCGAGGTCGAGATGCTGACCCCGGCGCAGTTCAAGACCTTTCCGATGCCGGGTTATGGCGAGATCCGCCTGAGCCGCACGTTGATGGGGCCGGTGTACCGCCAGATCGAGGCGGCAGGGGCGGACGCCATCCACATAGCTACCGAGGGGCCGCTGGGGATCATGGCGCGGCGCTGGTGCCGCAAGAACCGGTTCCCGTTCTCGACCGCCTATCACACACAGTTTCCCGAGTACCTCAAGGCACGGCTGCCGGTGCCGCTGCGCCTGAGCTACCGCTTCCTGCGCTGGTTCCACGGCGCGGCGACCTGGTGTCTCGTGGGCACGCCGCACCTCAAAGCGCTGCTCGAGGGGCGTGGCTTCACCAATGTGGTGATCTGGACCAAGGGCGTGGACACGGCGCTGTTCCATCCCGACAAGCGGATGAAGGCGGACTACCCGGGGCCGATCTTTCTCTATGTCGGCCGGGTAGCGGTGGAGAAGAACATCAGCGCCTTCCTCGATCTCGACCTGCCTGGCACCAAGCTGATCGTCGGCGGCGGGCCGAGCCTCGAACGGCTGAAGTCGGAGCATCCCGACGCGGTATTCACCGGCCCCAAGGAGGGCGAAGAGCTGGCGCGCCTTTTTGCGTCCGCAGACGTGTTTGTCTTCCCCAGCAAAACCGACACGTTCGGCTTGGTGCTGCTCGAGGCGCTGGCGAGCGGAACGCCGGTCGCCGCCTTTCCGGTCACGGGGCCGATCGACGTGATCGGCGATGCGCCGGTCGGGGTGCTCGATGAGGATCTGAAAGCGGCCGCGCTCGCGGCGCTGAAGATCGACAGGGCAGGGTGCCGGGCCTATGCGGAGCAGTTCAGCTGGGCTGCCAGCACCGACCAGTTCCTGAAATACCTGCCGGTTCGCGACTGACCAATTGCCGCGTTCGGGCGCGGCCGAGGCGGAGTACAATAGCCACCTGATTCCCCGGGGGGACCCCATGCGCCACGTTCGTCAGGTGATTGCCCTTCTTGGCTCGGCCGGTGCGCTGCTGGCCGCTGCCGCGCCAGCGATGGCCGATCCGGTGATCGACGGCAGGGAACTGCTCGGTCTTTACTGCGCGGACTGCCATGCGATCGAGGCAGCCGGCGACAGCCCGCACGCCGAAGCCCCACCGTTCCGCGAGCTTCACCTGCGCTACGATGTCGGGGATCTCAGCGAAGCCCTGGTGGAGGGGCTGGTGAGCGGGCACCCGGACATGCCGGAGTTCGAGTTCGACCCGGTGCAGGCCGAGGCGATCATCGCGTACCTGAAGTCGCTCGAGGAGCCCGCCGGCAGCGAATAGGCGACTGGCCAAAATTTGGCTTGACTCTAATTAGAGAAAAGACAAAATATTGCCCACCAAGATCGCAGGTGGGTGATGGGTATCAACGCCGTCTTCGAAGCTCTGTCGCACCCGGTGCGGCGCGAAATCTTGCAGCTGCTGCGGCAGGGGCCGATGTCGGCCGGCGAACTGGCCGGACATTTCGAGCTCTCCAAGCCGACGCTGTCGGTGCATTTCGCCAAGCTCAAGGAGGCCGAACTCGTGGCCGTGGAGCGGCGGGGGACAAGCCTGATCTACCACCTCAACATGTCCATTCTCGAGGAGGCGCTGTCGGGCCTGCTCAACCTGAGGGATTCGAAATGAAGCCATTGTCCAACCCGCTGCGCATTGCCCTGCTGATCACGCTCGTGCTGACCGCCGTGGTGGGTTTCGTGATGGTGCCGGCTGGCACCGTGCTGCCTGTCCACTGGGGTCTGAATGGGGAGGCGGATGCCTTCGCCCCGCGTGAGGTGGCGCTGCTGATGCCGCTCGGCATCGCGGTTCTCGTCTGGGCCATCTTCATCCTGCTGCTGCCGCGAGTTGCCAAGCCCGGTGACGTCGAGGCGGGTAGGCGGCCGCTCGGCGTGGTGCTGACGGCACTGACTGCGCTGGCGCTGCTGATCGAAGCGGGCGTGGTGCTGATCGGCATCGGAGCGGAGGTGCAGATGGTGCAGGCGATCGCCATTGCCTTGGGTATGCTGATGATCGTGCTCGGCAACGCCATGCCGAAGTCGCAGCGCAACAGCGTTGCGGGCATCCGTATCCCCTCGACGCTGGCCGATCCGGCGAACTGGCAGGCGACGCACCGATTCGCCGGGTTGCTGGCCCTTGCCGGCGGCGTGCTGCTGATCCTCGTCGCCCTGGTAGTGCCGGTCAACGTGCTGATGTGGTGGGTGCTGGCCTGCGTGTTCGTGCCTATTGCCAGCGGGGTGATCTATTCGCTCACCTATGACCGCACGAGTCCCGCACGGAAGGGGTGATTGCGCATAGTCGCAGTGCCGTTAGGATGGTCCTTGCGGGGATAGCGTCAAAGGAGAATCACAAAGTGCACAGGTTCAAGGTCACTGCCAGCAAGGACGGTCAGTTCGTCGCCAAGTTCGTCTACAACGCCGAGACCATGCTGTGGTCCGAGAACTATGCAGCCAAGGCGAGCGCGCTCAACTGCATAGAGAGCCTGAAGAAGAACGCGCCCAACGCGCCGATCGTCGACCTGACCAAGGAAGAGACGGGCAAGGGCTACCGCTTCGAGATCGCCGGCTCCAAGGACGGCCAGTTCTTCGTCCGCTTCGTTGCCCAAAACGGCGAGACGATGGTGCGCTCGGAGACCTATACGCGGCGCGCCAGCGCGCTAAAGTGCATCAACTCGCTCAAGACGCGCGCTGCCACCGCGGAAACCGTCGAAGAGGCATGACGCCTGATGGCGCCCTCTCGCAGGGGCGCCCTTGCGGCGGTCGTGACGGGTCCGGACCGGCAGCGCCTTGACCGCGCCGGAATCGGCCCGTACACCTCACGCATTCAGTCTCGGGAACGGGCTATGGCTCAGGGAGTAGCAGCGCTGAAGGTTGCCGCCGGTCTTGCCGGTGCGGCCGCGCGTGCTGGCGCCCTCGCTCGCTAGCTCTCCCCAATGGCCGCCGGGCGGCCGGGGAGAGCGGAAACCAAACGAGCTCAGCGGCCACATCGGCCGCTTAACCTAGTCCCAACCATAATTCCGCGATAATCGCCGCCTCTGAAGAGGCATGCCTGCGCCGAGTGCGCGTCGCGGGTCACCCGAGGTTCAAATGAACGATTTCCACCGTATCCGTCGCCTTCCGCCCTACGTGTTCGACCACATCAACCCGATCAAGGCACGGCTGCGCGCCCAGGGCGTCGACATCATCGACCTGGGCATGGGCAACCCCGACCTGCCCACGCCGGCGCCAATCGTCGAGAAGCTCAAGGAGACGGTGAAGGATCCGCGGACCCACCGCTATTCCACCTCGCGCGGCATTCCCGGCCTCCGCAAGGCGCAGGCGAGCTACTATGGCCGCCGCTTCGGCGTGAAGCTCGACCCCAATACGCAGGTCGTGGCGACGTTGGGCTCCAAGGAAGGCTTTGCCAACATGGCGCAGGCGATCACTGCGCCGGGCGACGTGGTGCTGGTGCCCAACCCGACCTATCCGATCCACTCGTTCGGCTTCATCATGAGCGGCGGCGTCGTCCGCTCCATGCCGGCCGAGGCCAATGAGGATTTCATGCGCGCGCTCGACAGGGCGGTGCGGCACTCGATCCCCAAGCCGATCGCGCTGGTGCTGAACTATCCGGCGAACCCGACGGCCTATACGGCGACGCTCGATTTCTACAAGGAAGTGGTGAAGTTCTGTAAGGAGAACGAGATCTTCATCCTCTCCGACCTCGCCTATGCCGAGATCTATTTCGACGACGAGGTGCCGCCCTCGGTGCTTGAAGTGCCGGGCGCCATCGACATCGCGGTCGAGTTCACCTCGATGTCCAAGACCTACTCGATGCCCGGCTGGCGCGTCGGCTTCGCCGTCGGCAACGAGCGGCTGATCGCTGCGCTGGCGCGAGTAAAGTCCTATCTCGACTACGGCGCCTTCACGCCCATCCAGGTGGCTGCGGCCACGGCGCTCAACGGCGACGACAAGGTGATCGAGGAAGTGCGCAACATCTACCGGTCGCGCCGCGACGTGATGGTGGAGAGCTTTGGCCGCGCCGGCTGGAACATTCCGTCTCCCAAGGCGACGATGTTTGCCTGGACGCCGATCCCGGATCAGTTCGCGCATATGGGCTCGCTCGAGTTCGCGAAGCTGCTGATCCAGGAGACCGGCGTGGGCGTCGCTCCGGGCGTTGGCTTTGGGGAATATGGCGACCAGTATGTGCGCCTGGCGCTGGTGGAGAACGAGCAGCGCATCCGCCAGGCGGCGCGCAACATCAAGAAGTTCCTCGCAGCCCACCCCACCCACGGCAACGTGGTGCCGCTGCAGGCCGCGAAGTAGGCGCGGGATGAGGTTCGGAAGGCCCGGTCATCTGACCGGGCCTTTTCGTTTCAGTCGTTCCAGGGATTGATGAGGGGGATGCCGCAGTCCCTCATGTCTCGATCCCGGGTGGCTACCGCGGCGCCATGAGCGGCGGCGATTGCCACGATCTGGGCGTCCAGCGGTTCAATGGGGCGACCCAACTTTCGGCGGGCAATGACGATCGACGCATAGTGGGCCGCCGCGGCCTCGTCGAAGGGAAGGATGCGACCGGCAAACCGCTCGATGATCGCGGATACTATGAGGGTCAACGCCCTGCGTCGCTGGCCCTCCGGCAACCGCTCGACACCGTAGATCATCTCCGCCTTCGTCACTGCGGTCGTAGCCATAATCCCAAGCGGCTGGGCATCCAGCCACCTGACGACCCTTGGCTCCGGGGCAGGGCGCAGAAGGTCGGAGAGAATGTTGGTATCGACGACGATCATTCGTCAAAGACGTCCGGGAGGGGGCGGGCGGGCCCTCGGGGCGGCAGTTCAAGATCGAAGCCCCCGCCATTGGCCTCCACGAGCTGCAGGATGCGGGTGGCGAAGCCGTACTGCTCCTCTTGCGGCTTGGCGAGGGCCTGGCGCAGTATGCTGCGCGCTTCCTCCTCCATGGAGTTGTTGTTCGCGGCGGCGCGCAGGCGCAGTTGGGTCTTGAGGTCGTCGTCGATCTGGCGAATGGTCAGGGTGGCCATGAAAGCCTCCATGTAAGCAATGACTGCGTTGACAGCAATGCTATCACCGGAGTTGTCTCGCATCAATCCTATTGACTGGTAGGCTCTTTCCTATCCATAGCTCTGGCGCGTCTGTTTCATGAGCCAAAGTCGAATGTCCGATATCCAGTCGTTCCGCCAGTCCGTCGAAGCCTTCATTGCGGCACGGGGGTGGACCCCCACGCGGTTCGGGCGGACCATTGCGGGCGATCCGCTGTTCGTGTTCGACCTGCGCGAGGGGCGCGAGCCGCGCTCGGAGACGCGGCAGCGCATTCTCAAGGCGATGCAGGAGCAGGCCGACCAGGCGCTCGAGGCGCCGCTGCGCATCGGCGTGGCGGGGCTGGGCAATGTCGGCGCGACGCTGGTGCGCATCATCCAGAAGGACGGCGAGGAGCTTACGCGGAAGCTCGGCCGCAAGATCACCGTCACGGCGGTGTGCGCGCGCTCGCGCAGCCGCGACCGCGGCATCGACACGACGGACCTGCAGTGGTTCGACGATCCCGTGGCACTGGCGAAATCGGACAGCATCGACCTGTTCGTCGAGCTGATCGGCGGTGAGGACGGGCCGGCGCTGGCGGCGGTGAAGGCGGCGCTCGAGATCGGGCGGCCGGTGGTTACGGCCAACAAGGCGCTGCTGGCGCGCCATGGTGTGGCGCTCGCCAAGATCGCCGAGGAGGCTGGGGCGCAGCTCGGCTTCGAGGCGGCGGTGGCCGGCGGCATCCCAGTAATCAAGACGCTGCGCGAGGGCCTGGGTTCGGCGCGGATCGCCCGCGTCTACGGCATCATGAACGGCACCTGCAACTACATCCTGACGCGCATGGGCGAGGAGGGCATCAGCTTCGCCGAGTGCCTCGCCGACGCGCAGAAACTGGGCTACGCCGAGGCCGACCCGACCTTCGACGTCGAGGGCTACGACACTGCGCACAAGCTCGCGATCCTCGCCTCTCTCTGTTTCGGCTGCGAGATCGCGCCGGACGAAATCTTCGTCGAGGGCATTTCTAAGATCAGCCAGGCCGACATCAAGGTAGCGGGCGACCTCGGCTACAAGATAAAGCTGCTCGGCATCGCCCAGCGCTCGGCCGACGGCATCGACCAGCGCGTGCACCCGACGCTGGTGAAGAAGACTTCGGCCGTGGCCGGGGTGGACGGGGTGCTCAACGCCGTGGCGCTCGAGACCGACCATGTGCATGAGCTGCTGCTGGCCGGGCCGGGCGCCGGCGGGCCGCCGACGGCGTCTTCCGTGCTCTCCGACATTCTCGACATTGCCCGTGGCACGCGGGTGCCGCCGCTCGGCGTGCCTTCGGCGGAACTCACGCCCTACAAGCAGGCGCCGATGCGGGCGCATGAGGGCGGCTATTACATCCGACTAAATGTCAGGGACGTGCCGGGGGCTTTTGCCGCTATTGCTACGCGCATGGGTGCGGCGGGCATTTCGCTCGAAAGCGTCATCCAGCGCCCGGACCTTCGCGTCAGCGAGCCGGGCGTCAATGGGACCGAGTCCCGCACGGTGGTGGTGCTCACGCACTCCACCATGGAGCAGTCGGTTCGTGATGCGCTCAGCGCCATCCAGTCCGACGGCTTCATCGTCGGCGATCCGCAGATGATCCGGATCGAAGCCCTGTAACGTTCGCCCCTGCGGTAGGGGCAGGGGAGTGCACATGAAGCTCAGCAAGTCCGATCCTGACCGGCGGGCAACGATCGATCGTTCGCTCACGCTCGAACTGGTACGTGTGACGGAGGCGGCGGCGCTGGCCGCGGCCAACTGGCGCGGCAAGGGCAACGAGAAGGCGGCGGACGCCGCTGCGGTCGAGGCGATGCGCGCCGAGATGAGCAATGTGCACATCCACGGCCGCATCGTGATCGGCGAGGGCGAGCGCGATGAGGCGCCGATGCTCTATATCGGCGAGGAAGTGGGCGCCGGCGACGGGCCGGAAGTGGATATCGCCGTCGATCCGCTCGAGGGCACGACGCTGTGCGCCAAGAACCAGCCGGATTCGATCTGCGTGCTGGCCATGGCCGAACGCGGCGGCCTGCTGAACGCGCCGGACGTCTACATGCACAAGATCGCCATCGGCGCGGGCTATCCCGACGGGCTGGTGGACCTCGACGCTTCGGCGAAGGACAACGTGACCGCCCTCGCCAGGGCCAAGGGCGTGCCGGTGAGCGAGATCACCGCCTGCGTGCTCGACCGACCGCGCCACGCCGCGCTGATCGACGAGCTGCGCACAGCGGGCGTGGCGATCAAGCTGATCTCGGATGGCGACATTGCCGGCATCATCCACGCGGTGAACACCGAGGATACGGGCATCGACATTTATCTGGGCTCAGGCGGCGCGCCCGAAGGCGTGCTGGCGGCAGCGGCGCTGCGCTGCATCGGCGGGCAGATGCAGGGAAGGCTGATCCTCGACAACGAAGACAAGCGGGCGCGAGCGCTGAAGATGGGCATTACCGAGCCGGGGAAGAAGTACCGGACGGAGGAGCTGGCATCGGGAGACGTGTTGTTTGCCGCGACGGGTGTGACGGACGGGAGCCTGCTCACCGGGGTGCGGTATCGGCAGACTTCGGTGCGTACCAACACGGTGGTGATGCGCTCGTGGAGCCAGACCGTGCGGTGGATCACGGCGGAGCATCGGCGGGGATAGGGGGCGACGCAGCGACGAGCGGGGAACCACCTAAACCCAGCGAGGGGTTCCCGACAGGTTGGGGTTGGGACGACCTCACTGGCCAGCAAAAGCAAACGGGCCGCCCGGTGGGCGGCCCGCTGTGTTTCCGGTAGCGCGTGGCCTACGCTTCCTGGATGGCGGAGACCAGCCAGTCGCCGCCATTGCGGCGCACGAAGGTCCAGATTTCGGTCGTCTCGGTCACGCGGTCCTCGCCAGCGACGATTTGGCCGGTGGCGCGGTTGCGGGTGATGTCGCGGGACTCGTAGCGCATGGCGACGGTGGCATATTCGGCCGCGCCCTCGCGCCAGGCTTCGGCGACGTCGCCTTCGAGCAGGTTGACGTCGAAGACCTCGTTACGCAGGCCCTTGGAGGCGTTCTCGCCGAGTTCTTCAGCGAGGTAGCCCATAATCTCGGGGGTCGAGATCTTGCGCAGCGCGGCATAGTCCTCGCGGCTATAGGCGTCCTGCAACTCAGTCAGGCGCTGCTGGAACTCGCCGAGGTCGGCGTCGGTGATGCCGATTTCGTCGCGCTTGCCGGCGCGGGCCGAGGCGGCTGAACGGGGAGCCGCATTGCGGGCCGAAGCGGCGCTGCCGCCCAGGCCTTCAAAGCGGAAGCTGTTGCTGTCGCGGGCGACGTTGCCGTGGGCGCCGGCCATGGCCGGCTGCTGCTGGCGCCGACGCATGAAGAACCAGACGATGCCGCCGATCAGCGCGAGCTGGAACAGCAGGCCGAGCATGCCGGCGAAGCCACCGAAACCGGTGCCCATCAGCATGCCGAACAGGCCGCCGAACAGCATGCCGCCGAGCAGGGCGCCGCCGAAGCCGCCGAACAGGCCGCCGGGGCGAGCCGTACTGGTAGCGCCCGCCGCAGTGCCGTTACGCGTGGTGTTGCTGTCGGTCATGGTTCGCTGCACGCCGGTGGTCGCGTTGGGCGAGGTCTTGGTGGCCGGCACCGAGAACTCAGTGCGGGCGCCGCGGCTGCCGAAGCTGCCGCCCCGGCGGGCCTCGGCGGTGTCGACCGCCACCATCGAGAAGACCATGAGCAAGGATGCAAAGAGGGCCGTCAGGCGGAAGCCCTTCGAAGCGAGCATTGTTGTCCCCGTGTTGTTCATGCCGTTCATATGGGGCCGGTGTGACCGCGATTGTAGGGTGCTGCAAGTCCGAATGTCGGATTTTGCCCATAAGGGCAGTGGAGTTGGGCGCCCGCGGCCTCGACTAAGGCGCTTCGAGCGCTTACCTACCGGGGGCATGGACGAGCCGCGCCCCTATTTTCTCGACGTATCCAGATCCGTACTCGGGCGACCGTGGACCGACCGGCTGAACTTCAACACCCAGCGCATCGCCACGGCCATCGGGCAGCGGACCGGGCTGAGCGACATCCTCGCTCGCATCGTCGCCTCGCGCGGAGTAGGGGTGGACGAGGCGGAAGCCTTCCTGCAGCCCACGGTGCGGGCGCTGATGCCCGACCCCTCGACGCTGGCCGACATGGACGCGCTGGCCGAGCGGCTGGCACGGGCCATCGTCGACAATGAGCCGGTGGCGCTGTTCGGCGATTATGACGTGGACGGCGCCTGCTCCTGCGCGCTGATGGCGCGGTATCTGAGGCATTTCGGGCTCAACCCGCAGGTCCATATTCCGGACCGCATTTTCGAGGGCTACGGGCCGAACACCAACGCCATCGACCGGCTTTCCAATGCTGGGGCGACACTGCTGGTGACGCTCGATTGCGGCACGACCAGCGACGGGCCGATCCTCCATGCGCGCGAGCGCGGGCTCGATGTGCTGGTGATCGACCATCACCTCTCCGACCACGAGCTGCCGCAGGCGACGGCGCTGGTGAACCCCAACCGGCCCGACGACATTTCGGGGCTCGGCTATCTCTGCGCCGCAGGCGTCACCTTCATGGTGCTGGTCGCGGTCAACCGCGTGCTGCGCCAGCGCGGGGTGGCGGGGCCGGACCTGATGAAGATGATCGACCTCGTGGCGCTCGCCACGGTGTGCGACGTGGTGCCGCTCAAGGGACTGAACCGCGCCTTCGTGGCGCGGGGGCTCGAAGTGGCGCGCACCGGCAGCAATCGTGGCATTGGCGCACTGGCCATGGCGGCGCGGCTCAACGGGCCGCTCAACCCGTATCATCTTGGTTACATCATCGGGCCGCGGATCAATGCCGGCGGGCGCATCGGCGATGCTGCGCTGGGTACGCGGCTCTTGTCGCTGGAAGACGAGGCCGAGGCGATGGCGATTGCGGCGCAGCTCAATGAGCTGAACGCCGAGCGCCAGCGCATCGAGATCGAGGCGGTGGAGGAGGCCACGAGGGCCGCCGAAGCCGAGATCGGTGGCGGCGAGGGGCCGCCGGTGCTGGTGCTCGCCTCGGCCGACTGGCACCCGGGTGTAGCCGGGCTGATTGCGGCCCGGCTGCGCGAGCGCTTCGAACGGCCCGTTTTCGCCATTGCGCTGGGGCCGGATGGCGGCGGCACCGGGTCGGGGCGCTCGATGCCGGGCGTCGATCTGGGTGGGGCGGTGATCGCGGCGGTGGAGCAGGGGCTCGTGGCGCGTGGCGGGGGCCATGCCATGGCGGCGGGCGTTACTCTGAAGCCGGGGCAGCTCGGACCGTTCCGCGCCCATATGAACGAGGCGCTGGCGGGCAGCGTCGGGCTGGCGCGTGCAGCGACGGCGCTCGAGATCGACGCGGCAATGACGGCGCGCGGCGCGACTACGGACTTCGTGCACCAGATCGAGCGGGCAGGGCCCTATGGCTCGGGTAATCCGCAGCCGGTCTTCGCCTTTCCGGCGCACAAGGCGAAGTTCGCCGAGGTGGTGGGCGGGGCCGGGCACGTGCGCTTCACGATGACGTCGGATGACGGGGCGCGGCTCAAGGCCATCGCCTTCCGCGCCGCGAGCACGGCGCTGGGCGAGTTCCTGCTATCGGCGGGGAACGATACGCCGATGCATCTGGCCGGCTCGCTGAGCCTCGACCACTATCAGGGGCGCGAGGAGGTGCAGGTGCGCATCACCGACGCCGCGCCGCCGCCCCGGCTGTGACGAGCCCTGCCGCAATGGCTACTTGCATATCGGTCGGCGGCGGCTAATGTACGGCCCCGATTTACAGAATGCCGCCACGGGAACCCGGCGGCTCCGGTTACGCGGCGGTGCCGAGGCAGCGGCCCGCCAGGTGGAAAAGTTGCGTCATGGACCAGTTAGCGGTTGAACCTCGGGGGACCCGGCCGTCCCTCGTCACCCATGTTCTGTCGGTTGCTGCAGCGTTTTTCGGCAAGCGACTGATCGGCCGCCCGAAAAAGGGCGCGGTGACGATCACCTACCCGAACGGCCGCACCGTGACCTATGGCAACCCGGCGACCGGCGAGCATGCGCGGCTGCACATCCACAACTTCGCCGTGCTCAGCAAGACGCTGAAGCGCGGCACAGTGGGCTTTGCGCAGGCCTATATCGACGGCGATGTCGAGATCGGCGACCTCACTGCGCTCTTCCGCTATTTCCTGCAGAACCGCGACGTGCTCGACAATGGCGAGAGTTCCTGGTTCGGCCGGGCCGCGCAGGACATCGCCTATCACCTGAGCCGCCACAACTCGAAGGAAGGCGCAAGGAAGAACATCTCCGAGCACTACGACCTCGGCAACGACTTCTATGTCGAGTGGCTCGACCGCTCGATGACCTACTCGTCGGCCTACTTCACCTCCGACGACCAGCCGCTCGAGGCGGCGCAGTACGCCAAGTACCGCCGCGTGGCTGAGATGGCCGGGGTGAAGGACGGCGAGTCGGTGCTGGAAATCGGCTGTGGCTGGGGTGGCTTTGCCGAGACGGTGGCGCGCGAGTTCAATGCCCGGGTCTATGGCATCACGCTGTCGGTCGAGCAGCTCAAGTTCGCCACCGAGCGACTACAGCGGCAGGGGCTCGACAACCTCGCCACGCTTCATCTCGAGGATTACCGCGACACGCAGGGCGAGTTCGACCACGTCGCGTCGATCGAGATGATCGAGGCGGTGGGCGAGGAGCACTGGCCGAGCTACTTCAAGACCGTTGCCGACCGGCTGAAGCCCGGTGGCACGGCGGCGATCCAGGCGATCACCATCGACGAGCGGGACTTCGACGACTATCGGGCGCGGCCGGATTTCATCCAGCGCTTCATCTTCCCCGGCGGCATGCTGCTGACCAAGACGGCGATGAAGGAGCAGGGGGACAAGGTCGGGCTGATCCTCGAGCAGGTCGACACGTTCCGGCTGAGCTACGCCAAGACGCTGCGGCTGTGGCGCGAGAAGTTCCTCGACCGCTGGCACGTCATAAAGGGCCTCGGCTACACCGAGGAATTCAAGCGCAAGTGGCTCTACTACCTCGCGTATTGCGAGGCGGGCTTCGCGGAGGGCTCGATCGACGTGGGCATCTACCAGTACCGCAAGCCGGCTTGAGGCGAGGGGCGCGAGAGCCTTCTGCCCTAGCCTGTTGGAGGCTGCCCGCAGGCCTGACGCTCCTCGCACCGCTATGGGTTGTCGAACTCCGAGCCCAGGCCGACGTCGCCGACCGGCTCGGTCTCGGCGATGGTTTCGAAGCGGGCGATCAGGGGGCGGCCGCGGGTTATGGCGGCCTGCACCGAGGGCAGCTTGAGCGAGGCGGCGTGGGCCTCGCGGCTTTCCCATGCTTCGGTCACATAGAGCACTTCGGGATCGTTCCGATCGCGGGCGACGATGTAGCTGAGGCAGCCCGGCATGCCGCCTTCACCGGAGGCGAGGATGGCGATCAGTTCCTCGCGCTTGCCGGGCGTGGCGGTGATGCGGCCGATCAATCCGAACATAGTAGCCTCCCCTACAGGGCGCGGCGGCAAGACTGGAGCACGGCGCCTGGAAGCGCCTTGTCGTCGACGCCCGGGGCCGTATCGTGGATGATTGCGACCTCTGGCATGCGTTGCGGTTCCGCACCATCGACATAGTGCACCAGCCTCACGGCGCGCGCCATATGTGTCGGTTGGTCAGACCCGTGGCCCGCTGGAGGAGGGGAATGGGGATGGCGCCCGCACGTTCATCCTGGCTCAGGTGAACTCGCCTAACTCATCCGACATCGGTTTGGGGTAACCGCAGAAATGGCGAAGGCGCTCTATCTGGTCATCCATAGCCAGAACAGTTGGTGGGTGGACTTGGAAGGCACGCCGCATGGACCGCATGAAACGCTCGAGGCGGCGGCGCTCGAGGCGCGCAATTTCGCCCGCATCCAAGCGCATTCGGGCCGCGAGGCCGAGGTGTTGGTGCCCGATGGCGAGGGGCGATACTGGGTGATCTGGTCGTCACGCTACGACGAGCGCGACGGGCAGGGTTTTGCGCCGCACCGCGTGGGCCCGTAAGTCGGAGAAGCTGACCGGGTTTCGGGGTGGACGGCCCAACCCAGCCCTCCCCATGAAGGGAGGGTGTCAGGTTGCGCTGCTCTCGCCCTAGTGCCTGTCGAGCCAGAGGCCGACCTGGTCCATGAGGTAGTTGGTGCCGGCTTCGCGCTGGGCCGAGGTATCGAGGCCGTCGAGATAGGCGCCGTCCTCGCGCAGCACCATGCGGGTGCCGCCGTCGTTCGGCGTGAACTCGAGGGTGGCGATGCTCACCGAGATGCGCTGGCCATTCATGTGCATCTCGTAGGCGTAGATGATGCGGTTGTCGGGCACGATGTCGTAGTAGGTGACGGCGTAGACGAAGTCGGTGTCGCCCATCCGGTCGGCATTGTATTCGCGCCCGCCTTCCTTGAACTCGAAGACGGTGCCGGGCTTGGCCGGATCGGGCGAGCCGAACCACTGACGCTTGAACTCGGGATTCGACCAAGCCGAGAACACCCTGGAGACCGGGTGCTTGTAGTGGCGCTCGATGGTGAAGGTGCCGTGGGCGATGGAACGTTCGGTCATATTGTCTCCCTCCAGAATGTGATGTGCCGTGGCCGGCTGATGGCCCGGCAGCGCTAGAATGTCGAAGTCGGACCAGCTACCTGCCCGGCTTGTCGGGCGGCAGCGCGTCGAGGAACGCGCCCAGACGGTCGAGGCGCTTCTCCCAGCCGAGGCGGCGATCGGTGATCCACTTCTCGACCATGGTGAGCGCTCCTGTGTCGATGGTGCAGGTGCGGACCCTGCCCACCTTCTCGGTCTTTACCAGCCCGCTCTCTTCCAGCACCTTGAGATGCTGGACGATGGCGGGCAGGGACATGCTGAACGGCTCGGCCAGTTCGCTGACCGATGCCGACCCGCGGCTCAGGCGTTCCACCATGCGCCGCCGCGTCGGGTCGGCGAGGGCCTGGAACATTGCGTCGAGGGTCTCTTCTTGGTTAAGCATGCAATTAAGTAAGATCGCGAAGGGCGACCTGTCAACAGTAAAGTGACGGCTTAAGCGAATTCAGGCCGAGAGGCTGACGGCATCCACTGTCCATTCCGCCTGCTCGTCGCCATCGAGGCGGCGGACGGCGATGGATTTGGGCGGGCCGCTCATTTCGCCAAAATATGTGGCGAAGGCGCTGTCGGCGGCGTCGCGGCCCACGGCGATGCGCACGATCCCGTCAATGGGGCAGAGGCGGGTGGCGTCGAAGAGGTACCAGCGATCGCCGAGCCATGCCTCAAATACGGCGTGGAAATCCTGCGGCACCAGTTCGGCGGCATAGGCGGAAACGAAGCGCGCCGGAATCCCCAGGGCCCGGGCGAAGGTGATGCCCAGATGCGCGAAGTCGCGGCAGACGCCGGCGCGGAGCGTGAAGGTGTCATGGGCCGAGGTGCTCGGATCGCTGGTGCCGGCGAGGTAGTCGACGTTGTCGAAGATCCAGTTGCAGATTGCTTCGACCTTCTCGTGCCCGGTGGCGATGTCGCCGAACTGCCGCCAGGCGAAGCGGCCGAGCCGGTCGGACGGGCAATAGCGCGAGGGATAGAGGTGGGGGATGACGTCGAAGGGCAGCTGGGCCACCGGCGTTTCGACTACTTCTTCAACGTTGTCGATCGCGGGATGCGTTTCCACCTCGGCGCGGTAACCGATGCGGTGCGTACCCACAGGCAGCATGAGCCGGCGATAGCGGTTGCCGGTTTCGGGGACCTCGTGCGCGTCGCTCGCGGCTCCCTGGGGCAGGGTCAGCGATTCGCGCAGGATACGCTGGCCGCCGCCGCGCTGGGCCTCGATGTTGAGGATCAGCGTGGTTTCAGCAGTCACCTCGTAGGTGAGTTCGCAATTGATGGAACAGCGCATCGCCCGGTCTCCTGTAAGGCGGGGACAATCGGCGTCGGGCGCGAAGGTTCCGTGGAACCGCGTAGCGGGGCGCGGACTTATGGCCAGAGGCAGTCAGGGAAGACCAATGACCATACTGCGGGTCCGGCACGTCACCACCTACAGCTATGCGAAGCCGGTGCGCTTCGGCGAGCACCGGTTGCTGTTCCGGCCGCGCGACAGCCACGACCAGAGGCTGTTGAGCGCCGAACTCGCCGTCTCGCCCGAGCCGGCGGACATCCACTGGGTCCATGACGTCTTCGGCAACTGCATCACCCACGTTGGCTTCACGGAGGCGGCGGCGGAGCTGCGCTTCGAAACCAACATCGTGCTGGACCATACCCCGCAGATGGTGCCGCGCTTTCGCACCGAGGAGCGGGCGAAGCTCTGGCCCTTCGAGTATGACCCGGAGTGCCTGCCGGATCTCGCCGCCTACATGCAGGTACACAACCCGAGCCCGGAACTTGAAACCTTCGCGCAGAAGTTCACCCGTTCGGGGCGGGAGACGGAGACCGGCCACCTGCTGATGACCATGACGATGGGCGTGCGCGAGAGCCTCGTCTACTCGCGACGTACCGAGCCGGGCACGCAGCCGCCGCAGGTCACGCTAGCGCAGCGCAAGGGCACGTGCCGCGACTTCGCCTGGCTGATGATCGAGGCCTGCCGCACGCTCGGCTTCGCGGCGCGATTCGTCACCGGCTACGTCTACGTCCCCTCGCGCGACGGACCTACGCTGCGCGGTGGCGGCGCCACCCACGCCTGGGTGCAGGTGTTTCTGCCGGGCGCCGGCTGGGTGGAGTTCGACCCTACCAACGGCATTGTCGGCAACAAGGACCTGATCCGAGTGGGCGTGGCGCGCGAGCCTCGGCAGGCAAGACCCCTGAGTGGCAGCTTCGTAGGCGAACGCAGCGACCATCGGGGCATGAACGTGCAGGTGAACGTCACCACCGACGCCCCGCCTCCGCGCAAGCCGCACCGCGAGCCGGCACATTCCGTCACGCGGATCGTGGATGGCCGAGAGACCGCCGCGGGGCTCTAGCCGCGGCGCAGTGCAATTGCCTCGATTTCGACCAGGGCGCCCGAATCCACCAGCTTGCAGCCGATAGTGGAGGGGGCAGGGGGCTCGTGTGGGAAATAGGTTGTGTAGACGGCGTTCATCGCGGCGAAGTTGGCTATGTCGGTGATGAACACGGTGGTCTTCACCACATCGGCCATGGAGCTGCCCGCCTGCGCCAAGAGCGCCGCCATCTTGCTGAGCGCGATTCGCGTCTGCTCGGAAATATCGTCGGGATAAGTGCCGTCGGGTCCCGATCCCACCTGTCCGGTGACGAAGACATACTGCTCGGTGGCAATGGCGGGAGTAAGCGGCAATCCGTGGAAAGTGCCGATGGCCTGGCGTGTCATGGTCGCATCCGTTGAAGATGCGGACACCTAGCGCCAAGGGCTGCGGATTCGGAAGATGGGAGAGGAAAGATTGGCGCGCCCTAGGGGAATCGAACCCCTGTTCCAGCCGTGAGAGGGCTGTGTCCTGACCGCTAGACGAAGGGCGCTGCGGAATGACCCTGCTCTTATTGGGCGTCGCGTAGCTCGTCAAGCGTGTTTGACCGACATTGTGGCGAAGCCTGTAGATGGCGCCCACATCGCTACGCCGCCGCGCCAGCGGGGCTGGTGTTCGCCCGGCGCAATCTGCCGGGGGCATGGCGTGCTCTGCAGACCGATTCCTGCGTGCGGTGCAGGGGACGAATCTCCGGGGACATCGCCCCTGCCGGCGACCGGGAATCGGTCGGCCTGGGGATCGGGCGGTGCACGTGTCGCGACTGAGCCCAAGGGCCGGCGTGGGCCGGTTCGGCACTGGATTTGGGGGGAAGGGGAGTGGCGCGCCCTAGGGGCGCTACACAATCCCCGATTTCTGGGGGGGTAGACACTTTCAATGCGGGCAAAGTGCCCGTTAGCACCCATTGTTTCCCAATTACATTTTCGGCGGCTGTCTAACCTGCGCCGCAGGTGCGCAACGCGCTTGGCAGCGGCAGCTGTGCCTCCCGCAGCCCGGCGGTGCATCTGTTGCCAGTGTTTCCAGCGAGCTTAAGTCCGGCCGAAGCACACTAGCCCGGTCCCGACGAAAAACGGGTACCTAGTCATTGCTTTGTCTAAGCAAAACGTCGGCGTCATGCCTCAGCAGACACTCCGGGTGCTGTGGGAGGTCGTGGCCAGTCTAGAAATGTTGAAGCTGGCGGGATGTTGTGCTTGAAGAACCAAGAAGCAGGGGAGCGGCGAGGATGCCCAACTTAGAGGAAGTGTTCAAGCTGTCGGGGGTGCCGACATACACATTTGTTGAGCCGGTCCGGTACGAACAAATGAAGGTCTCGATCCGTACGCCGGGTCGATGCCTGATTGTGGAAGGGCCATCTGGTATCGGAAAAACTACTTGTGTAAGCCGGATCATTGACGAGCTCGGTATGACGAGCGCAGTCACAAAACTAAGTGCTCGGCGGCCAGCTGATCTTGAGTACATCGAAGCACTGCCTGACATGCGAGATGTTGGGGTTGTCATGATTGACGACTTCCACCGTTTGGAGGATTCGACGAAAATTCGTCTTTCCGATTATGTAAAGATCTTGGCCGACGAGGGGTTGGACCACAGCAAGATCATTCTGATCGGAATTAACAAGGCTGGGGATCGATTGGTCCAATACGGTGCGGACGTCGGTCTCCGGATCGATTTTTTCAGGATGGAGGCAAACCCTCCAGAACTGGTCGAGAAGCTGATAGGGCTCGGTGAGGCGGCCCTTAACGTCACGCTCACCGATCGAGCCAAAATCAGGGACGCGTCGCAGGGCAGCTTTCAGCTGGTTCAAATGCTCTGCCACGAGGTCTGTGTGGAGGGTAAGGCAACCGAAACGCAAGAACAGCACCTTGAGATCGGCATCGGGCTTTCTGTCGTGATGGATGCGGTGATCGAGCGTCTAAGGCAGATTTTCCAACGCCCGTGCACCGAGTTTGCGCAAGGGTCGAAGCTACGCAAAGAGGGGCGTGCCCCATACCTGCACATTCTGCGGTGGCTTGTGGAATCAAAAGACTGGACGGTCGATTTGCGGCGATCGTTGAAGGATCACCCAGAGCATCGCGGAAGTGTTGGCCAGGTAGTGACGAAGGGGTATCTGGAGACGTTGCTTCGCGATAAGGCTGAGCACTTGGACTCTGTTTTCCATTACCAGCCGGAGACGAACATTTTTACGGTAGAAGACCCTAGGGTTGTCTTCTACCTGCGAAACATAAATTGGGTCAATTTTGTCAAAGAAGTCGGATTTAGTACCGCGACGTTTAGCGTTCCCTATGACGTTGCTTTGTCATTTGCTGGCCCTGACAGAGACTTAGCCGAGGAGTTGTTTAGCGCTCTGACTGCTAGAGAGATATCTGTATTCTACGACAAAGATGAACAACACCTAATTCTCGCAGAAAATGTCGAGGACTATTTAGCGCCAATCTATGCCGCTGCTGCTGTTTACGTCGTTCCGCTCTTGAGTTCAGACTATCCAGCTCGTATTTGGACTCGTTTTGAGAGCAAACAGTTTCGTGATCGATTCGGACAAAACGCCGTAATACCAATTCGTTTCACGGACACACGCGACGGGTATTTCTCAGAGGCGCATGAGTATGGCAGTCTGTCCTACGATCCGGCTGGCGACCGAGCCTCTCAGGTTAGTGAAATTGCAGAGATAATAGCGCGGCGCCTGGAGACCGACCGCTTTAGCCAAGAAGTGAGTGCCGAAGTGAAGGCGGAGGACGCAGAGGCCATCGCGGCTGTTGAAGCGTTGGTCGCGGACCTAGGGGAGTCATGAAACGTCCCGGCGGAGCACTAAGCGACCATTGTCCGGCGAAGGCGAGGCACAACTTCACCAGGTATGTTGAGCTGTCTCACCACACAGGTAACTCGAACCCCGGCTCCATCGCCTAGGGGTGCGGTTGGGACCACGCCCTACGGGGGCATGGTGGTGAGAATGTTGACAGCGGTAGCATTGGTGATGGGGATACAGTCAGCCCAAGCTTCGGATTGCGTCGTCCTGATAACGGCATACGGAGCTTCGCTCGACGGCCATGGCTATCCGCACATTCTCCAAGATGCCTCCGCTCACGACACGGTGGTCGAGTGCAACAGTGCTCTAGAGCGCAGCTGGAATATTGCTCTCGACTATTTTACAGAGAATGGCATGGGGCCCCTTGAGAGTTACGCCGTCGCTTGCGCGCTCATTGATGGGTGTAGCCCCTCGGACGCGGAGAAGGTGAAGCCCGACAGTCGAACGCTGTTTCGGTTCAACTTGAAGAATTTGCGTCCGTGAATTCGCTAATGTCCGGTTGGTCTCTGGGCTCAACGCGCGTGGACCTGCCCCTTGGCGAAACGCGATTCGGAGGTCGGTCCGGCCCCGGTAGCCCAAGCTAACTTATTGGAATCGCTGAGGATGAGGGGTGCGACGCGCGGTGTGACTCACACCTTGTGGCGTACCGCCGTCATTGCGCGGCGGCACGCGCCAGCAGAATCAACCACTTAGCCGAAAAGAAGGGAGTCATGATGACGATTCTTGCGGTAGTTTCCGCTAAGCCAGTGTCTAACCTATCCGATCGATCACTGTCTAACCCCCAGCATTTCTGGGGAAGTGGCGCGCCCTAGGGGAGTCGAACCCCTCTCTGCACCGTGAAAGGGTGCCGTCCTAACCGATAGACGAAGGGCGCCGCGGAAGTGGGGTCCGTATAGGGAGCTTCCCCCGGACTGGCAAGCGGAATTTCCGCTCTCAACAGCCCGAAAATGTCACAGGGGTCTTTCGGCCCGCCGGACGGTCCCGCACATCCACGTGGATGAAGTTGCTGTTGGGGTAGCAGCCCAGCCCGCCGACCTGGGGATTGCTCATGGCGAAGGCGATGAGCGAGCGCTTGTCGACCCCAGGGATGAAGAAGTCGGCGGCCATGCACTTCATGTGGAAGCTCGAATCCTTGCCGTCGGCAAGGATGTTGCGGATGGGGTCGCGATAGCCCGAGTTGAGCACGACCTTGCGGCCGAACTTGCGCTCGAAGCTGCTGATGGCAGCCTGGAGCTTGGGCGAGATGCAGGAATTGTCGACGTCGGCCGAGGCGAGGTACATGCCGTAGCGCTGCACGTAGCCGCTATAGCTCGCCGGGGCCCCGCCGAATGAGAAACAGCCGGCCAGCAACGAGGTGCAGCAGAGCGCCACGATCAGTCGAAACATGAAGAAACTTCCCGGAAAGCAACCGGCGAGAAGCCGGCGGTTCACCGGGAAGCTAGGTATTTTATGCTAATTGCCGCCTAAGCGAAGTGGTGAACGAAACCTTACCACGTGCCGGTATTGTGCATCGACACCCATGGCTCGGCCGGGGGCAGGGCGTCGCCCTTCTGCAGGATCTCCACCGAGATGTTGTCGGGTGAGCGCACGAAGGCCATGCGGCCATCGCGGGGCGGGCGGTTGATGGTGTAGCCCATGTCCTGCATGTGCTTGCAGAAGTCATAGATGTTGTCGACCTCGTAGGCGAGGTGGCCGAAATTGCGCCCGCCCGTATAGACCTCGGGATCCCAATTGTAGGTGAGTTCCACGGGCGTTTCGTGCTGCCCCGGAGGAGCGAGGAAGATCAGCGTGTAGCGACCCGCCTCGTTGTCGGTACGGCGGATTTCCTCTAGGCCCAGGCCATCGCGGTAGAAGCGCAGCGACTGCTCGATGTCGGTCACACGGACCATGGTGTGCAGGTATTTCATTGGTTTTCCTCGCCTCGATTCAGCTGGGCGGGACACTAGAATCCGCGTCACACAGCGGCAACCTCGGTCGAGTGTGGCCGAACTGCAATTAGCTTAACAAAATGATAATCGGTTCTTAACGGAGCGAGATGAATCGGACAGAGTGTTGCCGTCTTGTAGCGTACCCCGTAGCGGCGGGGTGAGTACGAAAAGGCTGGTGGCATGGGGGCCAAATACACGTCCGACGGCGATCGCCCGGGACTCGGGTCAGCCGAGACCGACCGGGATCGGAGCGCGGCGAATGTCCATACCGGCGATGCCGGAATGGACGTCATCGAGATTGTTGGTGCCATCAAGTGGTTCGACGTCGCCAAGGGTTTCGGTTTCATCGTGCCCGACGACGGCAAGCCCGATGTTCTGTTGCACGTCACCTGCCTGAGGCGCGACGGTTATCAGACAGCCTATGAGGGTGCCCGCGTCGTCTGCGAGGCGCTGGCGCGGCCCGGCGGGCTGCAGGCCTTCCGCATCCTGTCGATGGACGAGTCGACGGCCAAGCATCCCGCGCAGATGCCGCCGCCGCGTACCCATGTGACGGTCGAGCCGACGAGCAAGCTCGAGCGGCTCGAGGTGAAGTGGTTCAACCGCATACGCGGCTTTGGCTTCCTGTCGGCGGGTGAGGGTACACCCGACGTGTTCGTGCACATGGAGACGCTGCGGCGCTTCGGCATCACCGAACTTCGCCCCGGGCAGCATGTGCTGGTGCGCTACGGCAACGGCCCCAAGGGGTTGATGGTGGCCGAGATTCGCCCCGATGGCTGGGGCGAGGCGCCGAGTTCGCACTGACGGTTCATGCGGCGCGCGAAGAGTCGCGACCGGGGGCTTCTGGACACAGCCCGACTGCGCTATCGACGCTCCCGACGAGGGAGCGTTTTCATTTGAACAGGCTGTGGCTGATCGGCGGGTGCGTGGTGCTCGGCATCGCCGTCGTCATCGGCTGGCTGAATGCCGGCAACGAGGCGCGGCTGGAGGCGGCTTTGGTGCTGGCCGATGTCACGACGCCGGGCTGCGACGGACCAGGAGAGGTGCATCTCGTGCTCGGCAACGCGGCGGACAGGCCAATGCAGACGGTCGCCGGTGTGCTCTCGGTTGCTGGCAGCGCGACGGAGCAGCCGGAGCCGGTAGGCAATTTCGAGGTGACGGGGCCGATTGCGCCTGGCCAGAAGGCCCAGGCCTGCGTTGGCGTGGACGAGTCTTTGCTGGCAGGGCGCGACCGGGCGGTGTTGCTGTGGCTGGCGCGGGCAACGGCGGTGACGTTCGTGGCCGCACCATAACGTGCATTCCCCGCGTCCTCGGCGCAGGGTAAGTTCCGGCATTCGTCACCCCAACCCCTGCACACCCATGTCCATCCTGCGTTCTACCATTGCCGCCGTGGCGGCCTTGCTGTTCCTGACTCTGTCGGCGCTTGCCGATGACGGACGGCTCACCATTGCCACCGCCAATGGCGACCATCACTTCAACGTCGAAGTGGTGGATAAGCCCGAGGGCAGGGCGCAGGGGCTGATGTTCCGCACCTCGCTGGCGCCGGATGCGGGCATGCTGTTCGACTTCAAGGAAGAGCGGCCGGTCAGCTTCTGGATGCAGAACACGCTGATCCCGCTCGACATGATCTTCATCCGCAGCGACGGCACCATCGCAAACGTCCACGTCAACGCCAAGCCGCTCGACCCCACCTCCATTCCCTCGGACGGGCCGGTGGCCTTCGTGCTCGAGATTCCGGGCGGGCGCTCGGTGGAACTGGGCATCAAGGCGGGCGACACGGTGCTGCACGATCGCATCAACCGCCAGCAGGACTAGAGCCGGCTCAGAACCATGCAGTTCAGCATCGAGGGCAGGTGCAGGCTCGCGCCCACGACGACGAAGCCGTGCCATACGGCATTGTGGAAGTTGAGCTTTTCCCACAGGTGGAAGATCACGCCGACGCTGTAGGCGATGCCGCCAGCCATCAGCAGCCACAGCGAAACCGGAGGCAGGTGGGCGGCGAGGCCCTGCATCATCAACACGCCGCTCCAGCCAATGCCGAGATAGAGCACGATGGCGCCGCGACCGAAGCGCTGCGGCATGATCAGCTTCAGCAGCATGCCGGTGAGCGCCGCGGCCCAGATCAGGATGCCCAGCGCGATGTTGAAGGGCGTAGCGCCAAGCAGCACGAGGAAGGGCGTGTAGGTGCCGGCAATGAAGAGGAAGATCGCCGCCTGGTCGAGCCGGGCCAGCGTCCGCCGAACGCGCGAATCGATGGGGCTGAGGTTGAAGGCGAGCGAGATGCTGAGCACGGCGAGCAGCGAGCCGACATAGAGCACCAGTGCCGGTAGTTCGCGCGGCGCGGTCTGCCAGGCGGCGAAGGCGAGTAGGACGGCGCCGAGCGCCACCGCCACGACGATGCCGACGCCATGCACGATGCCGTCTGCAATCAGTTCGGCCACCGAGAAAGGGCGGCCCCGGGCCCACCAGGTACGCGTTGCGGCGTTGGACGTCACGAACCAGGCTCCACCAAAAATAAGCTGTGACAATCCAGCCTTGGCGGCGTCGCAGTCAACCCATTGCGGTCCCAAGCGCTTGACACGTAACGGTCTTGTTACGACCGTTTGCATCCGGGAGTGCGCACGATTCAGATGAGTCTCGTCGATCTTTTTTCGGCCCTGGCCGACCCAACCCGTTGCCGGGTTGTCGAAATGCTGCATGAGCGGTCGCGGCCGGTGCACGAGCTGGCGGCGGCGTTCGACATCTCGCGTCCGGCAATCAGCCGGCACCTCAAGGTGTTGAAGGATGCCGGGCTGGTGGCCGAGGAAAAGAACGGGCGTGAGAACGTCTATTCGCTCCAGCGCGCCCAGATGAAGCCGATGCTCGATTGGCTTGAGAAGCACCGCACGGCCAAGCCCGGTAAGAAGGCCAGGGCGAAAGCCATCGCCGAGGTGTTGGCCGAGGCACCGGTACTGCCGGCACCCGCGCCCATGGTTGAACCTGTGCCGGCGGGGATCGAGCCCGTCGTGACGCCTGTACCCGAGCTGGTGGTGGCCGCGCCCGAACCGGTTGTACCGCCGGAGGCACCGGGGGGCGCTGAAACGGAGGTGGAGCCCGCTGCAGTGCCGGTCAAACGCAAGCGCGCACTCAAGCCGCCGCGCCCGGTGGCACCGCCGCCGGCCGCGCCGCAGCTGTCGTTCTTCGATCTCTGAAGCCGGTCAGGGGCCGGGGAGGATCTCGTCGATCCGGCCCGTCAGGTAGTAGCCGAAGAGCCCTATCCACTCGCGCAGCGCCACGTTGCTGATGGCGAGGTTTTCGGATGCCTCGTGGAATTTCAGCCCCGGCCGCTCATTGCCGGACGCCATGTAGTCGGTCGGCCACGGCACGACCGGAAAGTCGGCGCGGCGGAACAAGCCGACGGAGCGCGGCATGTGGAAGGCCGAGGTCACCAGCAGCCAGGTCTCGCCGGATTTCGGATTGGCGACAGCCCTGGCGTTGACGGCGTTCTCCTCGGTGTTACGCGACTCGTTCTCGAGCAGCAGGCGCTCCTCGGCGATGCCGAACGCGCGGAAGAAGCGGGCGCCGGCGGCCGCCTCCGAATCCAGCCCCGGCACGATGGTCGAGCCCGACCCGGCGATGAGGATGCGCGCCTCGGGGTGGCGCAGCGCCAGGCGCAGTGCCTCCACGAAGCGATCGCCGGAGCGTTTGAGCTCCCAGCTGGTCCTTGCGGTGTTCACATCGCTGTCCATGGCGCCGCCGAGCACGACGATGCCGTCGATATGCTCCGGTTCGGTTGGGCGCTCGAAGCGGTTTTCGAGCGGCGCCACAAGCACATAGGCGAAGGTGGTGAAGCTGAACAGCGCCAGCAGCGCCGTCGCGAGGATGATCGCCGCCGCCGCCAGCCGCCGCCGCTTGGCCCATAGCAGCACCAGCCCCAACACCATCAGCAGTGCCACCATCGAAATCGGCTGCGCCACCATCCACAGGATACGGGTGAAGTAGGGAAACATGCGTGCGGGGCCTGTCAGGTTATCGGGCGCAAACCGCGCTGAGATGATGGGAGGGAGTGGCGACCTCGGCAGGATTCGAACCTGCGACCAACAGCTTAGAAGGCTGCTGCTCTATCCCCTGAGCTACGAGGCCACGGGGGTCGTTTAGCGCAAAGGCACGGCCTTGTCAGTCGTCATGGTTTGTCGCTGCATCATGACGGCACGGCGTCAGATCGGCCGCGTGCTTTCGCGCACCACCAGCTCGGCGCGCAGGGTGATGTGCACCGGCTCGCCGGCTGGAATCTCGCCTTCGATGATGTCGATCAGCGTCGTGGTGGCGACACGGCCGATATCCTCTCGCGGTTGGCGCATGGTGGTGAGCGGAGGAGCAAAATAGGCGGCGACGGCGACGTCGTCGAAGCCGATGACCGAGAGGTCGCGTGGGCACTCGATGCCGGCGAGGCGCAGCCGGTGGATCATGCCGATCGCCATCTCGTCATTGCCGCAGAACATGGCGGTGGGCAGCTGGGACTGGGCGAGCAGGTGCTCGCCGGCCGCAATGCCCGTGCCGAGGTTATGGTCGCCCTGGATCATCCATTCGGGGCGGATGGGCAGGCCGGCTTCCTGCATGGCCTGCTCGAAGCCGATGCGGCGCTCGTGGTTGGACTGGTTGCGCGAGGGGCTCATCAGGTGGCCGATGCGCGTGTGCCCGAGTTCAATGAGGTGGCGCGTAGCACGGTTGGCGGCGGCGCGGTTGTCGACCAGCACCGAGTTGACGCGCGGATCGGGGATCTCGTCATAGGCCGCGACCAGCGGCAGGTTGGGTCCCTGCTCGCCGCCGTTGATGCCGAACGTATTGAGCGAGCCGTCAAAGAGCAGCAGTCCGTCGGCGCGGTTCGAGAGCAGGTAATCGGCCAGCCAGCGGTTGGGATCGCCGCCGATGCGGGTGGCGACAAGGACTGAGTAGCCGCGTTCAGATGCAGCGCGGATCACCGCATCGAGCACGATCGAGTAGTAGGGGTTGCCGATATTCGGGGCGGCCATCAGGATCGTGCGGGCATTACGCAGACGTAGCGAACGGGCCGCCTGGTTGATGGTGTAGCCGGTGGCGTCCACAGCCGCCTGGACACGCTCGCGAGTGGATTCCGAGACACGCTCGGGGCTCGACAGCACCCGGCTCACGGTGGCCGCCGATACATTGGCCTTCCGTGCAACATCTTGAATAGTCGGTGTTTTTCTCGTTGGAACCATGCCGTCGCGGCACTCCTTCGAGCCGCATTTGCCCAAGTGTCTAGAACTACCTTGACATGCGCGCAAGGAATGTCTGACACTCCTGCAATCGATTGCATTGAACTTTCGTTCTGGTTGTGTAATCGATTACACGCCGACCGGCATCGGAGGGACCCTGTCAAGAAGGGCCGAGGGCCGGGGCAATTTCGCGAGGGGCGGTTTGCTCCTGGGTGAACGTTGGGAGGACTACATTATGAAGTTTGCAAAGTCGGCGGTGGCCCTGATGGCCGCTGCCCTGCTCGGCAGCACGTCGGTTCATGCCGCCGATGTCGAAGTGGTGCACTGGTGGACGTCAGGTGGCGAGCAGGCGGCCGTGTCCGTCTTCGCCAACGAGTTCGATGCCACCGGCGACAAGTGGGTGGACGGCGCCATCGCGCTGGGCGAAACCGCCCGTGCCACCGTCATGCAGCGCGCTCTCGGCGGCGATCCGCCGGATGCCTCGCAGTTCAACCCTGGCCGTCAGTACGAAGAGCTGATCGCCGCGGGCCTGCTGCTCGACCTCACCGAACTGGCCGAGAAAGAGGGCTGGGCCGATTTCATCCGCCCCGACCAGATCAAGGAGCCTTGCCTGATCGACGGCAAGTGGTGGTGCGTCCCGGTCAATATCCACATGGTGAACTGGGGCTGGGCCTCGGTGGCCGCCTTCAAGAAGGCCGGCCTCGAAGTGCCGACGACCTGGGACGAGTACCTGTCGATGCTGCCCAAGCTCAAGGAAGCCGGCGTCATTCCGTTCGCCGTGGGTGGTGACGGTGGTGGCTGGCAGGTCTCGCTGCTCGCCAACGCGCTCATCCTCGCCCAGCTCGGCGCGGAGTCGGTGGAGAAGATCTGGAAGGACAAGGATCTCGAGCTCGCCGGTGGCCCCGAAGTGCTCAAGGCCTTCCAGACCCTCAAGGAACTCGGCAGCTACGCTGACGAAGGCTCGCCTAACCGCTCCTGGTCTGACACCACCTCGCTGGTGATCCAGGGCGAAGCCGCGCTCCAGGTCATGGGCGATTGGGCCCAGGGCGAGTTCCAGGTCGCCGGCCAGAAGCCGGACGTGGACTATGCCTGCCTGCTCGGGCCGCTGGTTGCCGAGCCCAAGCATGTCCGCACCGGTGGCGACATCTTCGTGTTCTTCAAGCAGAACGATCCGGATGTGGAGCGCGCCCAGCTGTCGCTGGCCTCGCTGATGGTCAACCCGCGCACCCAGGCGCTGTTCAACAACGCCAAGGGCTCGGCCCCCGTGCGTGACGACGTCGACATGTCGCTGGCCAACGACTGCATGAAGAAGGCCATTGACGTGCTGAAGCAGCCGGGCTCGGTCGTCCCCGACACTAACCAGTGGCGGAACGAAGCCTTCACGACTGCGCAGAACGCGATCTTCTCCGACCTGCTCTACAACGCGGATACCACTCCGGAAGCGGCGCAGGCGCAGTTCGTCGAACTGCTGAGGAACGCCGAGTAAGGCGTCATCATCAGCGGCGGCCTGGCTCAATGTCAGGCCGCCGTTTTCTTTTGGCCAACGTGTCTCTACGCGGGGATTGAGCTCGAGTGACCACCATAACTGCTGCTGATGAGGGCTTGACCCCGCATCAGCTCAAGGCAAGGGCCAACCGCCGACGCCTTGTGGGAAGATTGCCGGCCATCATCGGGCTCATACCGATGATGATCGTGGCAATCGGTGTGTTCGTCGTCGGCATCGCCTTCACGGTGATCCTGTCGTTCACCAACACCAAGCTGTTCCTTATCAACATCCAGTTTGTCGGCTTCCGCCAGTACGAGATCCTTTGGAACACCCCGCGCTGGCTGAAGTCGGTCGAGAACATCTGGGTCTACGGCATCGGCCATATCGCGCTGTGCATGCTGTTCGGCTTCCTTCTCGCCGTGGCGATGGACCAGCGCATCCGCGGCGAAGACACGTTCCGCACCATTTTCCTGTATCCGTTCGCGCTCTCGGCGGTCATCACCGGCCTCATCTGGCAGCTGATGCTCGATCCGATCTGGGGCCTGCAGGCCTTCGTGCGCAGCCTCGGCTACACCGAGTTCAGCTTTGCCCCGCTCGCCCGCGGGGAGACCGCCCTGATGGGCATGATCGTCGCCTCGGTGTGGAATGGCGTGGGCGTTACCATGGCCATTCTGCTGGCAGGATTGCGCGGCGTCGACGAGGAGGTTTGGAAGGCCGCCAAGATCGACGGCATCCCCACCTGGCGCACCTATATCTCCATCGTCGTTCCGATGATGCGCGGCTCGATCGCCACGGCCATGGTGCTGCTGATCGTGAACGCGGTGCGCACCTTCGACATCGTCATCGCCATGACGGGCGGCGGCCCCGGAATCTCAACCCAGATGCCCGCCACCTTCGTCATCGACAACATAAATTCGCGCAATGTGGGCCTGGGCGTGGCTGCCGCAACCTGCATGCTGCTGCCCATCGCGGCGCTCATCCTGCTTCAGGCGATCCTGCGCTGGCGTGCTTCGCGCAAGGGGAGGACCGCATGAGCGTCGCCACCGCAAACGGCATCGCGATCGAGCCCTCGGGCCCCAAGCCTAAGCGCCTCACGGCCGGTCGTGTTGGCCTCTATGCCTTCCTCGTGATCTCGGCAATCTTCTTCCTGCTGCCGCTGGTGGTGATGATCCTCACGTCGATGAAGTCGATGAACGAGATCCGCGGCGGCAACATCTTCGCGCTGCCGACGCAGCCGACGTTCGACTACTGGGTCAAGGCCTGGAGTTCAGCCTGCACCGGCGTTGCCTGCAACGGCCTCGCCCCGGGCTTCTTCAACTCGATGAAGATCACGCTGCTCGCCGTACCGATCTCGATCGTCATCTCGATGATCAACGGCTATGCGCTCAGCTTCTGGCGCTTCCGCGGCTCGGAACTGATGTTCACGCTGCTGGTGTTCGGCGCTTTCGTGCCGTTCCAGGTGCTGGTCTATCCGATCATCTTCGCGCTCAGCTACGTGAAGCTGTTCGGCACGCTGGCCGGCATCGTGATCGTCCACTCGATCTTCGGCATGCCGATCCTGACGCTGCTGTTCCGCAACTTCTTTGCCTCGCTTCCGGCCGAACTGTTTAAGGCGGCGCGTGTCGACGGGGCAGGGTTCTGGCGCATCTTCTTTTCGGTGATGCTGCCGATGTCGGTGCCGATCACCATCGTGGCGGTGATCCTGCAGGTCACCGGCATCTGGAACGACTTCATTTTCGGCCTGGTGTTCGCCGGCAAGGACAACCTGCCGATGACGGTGCAGCTCAACAACATCGTGCGCACGTCGACGGGCACCGTCGAATACAGCACCAACATGGCGGCGACCATCCTCACGGGTGCCGTGCCGCTGATCGTCTACTTCGTTTCCGGCAAGTGGTTCGTCCGCGGTATCGCCGCCGGCGCCGTGAAAGGCTGACAATGGCTACCAGCGTAGCAATCAAGGATCTCTCCCTAAACTACGGCACCGTGAAGGTGCTGGACCGGCTGAATCTCGACATCGAAGACGGCGAGTTCATCGTGCTGCTGGGGCCGTCGGGCTGCGGCAAGTCCACGCTGCTCAACTGCATCGCAGGCCTGCTCGACGTCTCGGAAGGCCAGATCCACATCTCGGGCAAGAACGTCACCTGGGAGGAGCCCAAGGACCGCGGCATCGGCATGGTGTTCCAGTCCTATGCGCTCTATCCGCAGATGACGGTGGAGAAGAACCTGAGCTTTGGCCTCCGCGTCGCCGGCATGCCGAAGGCCGAGATCGAGCAGCGCGTGAAGCGCGCCTCGGAAATCCTGCAGATCGAGCCGCTGCTCAAACGCAAGCCGGTCGAGCTTTCGGGCGGCCAGCGCCAGCGCGTCGCCATCGGCCGGGCGCTGGTGCGCGACGTGGATGTGTTCCTGTTCGACGAGCCGCTCTCCAACCTCGACGCCAAGCTCCGCAACGACCTGCGCGTCGAGATCAAGCGGCTGCACCAGCGGCTCAAGAATACCATGATCTATGTCACCCACGACCAGATCGAGGCGATGACGCTGGCTGATCGCATCGCCATCATGAAGAATGGCGTTATCCAGCAGCTGGCCGATCCGCACACCATTTACAACAAGCCGGTCAACCTGTTCGTCGCGGGCTTCATCGGTTCTCCATCGATGAACTTCATCAACGGTGAACTGGCGAACGGTGCGTTCAGCACCAACGGCACCGTCATCCCCATGGGGGCCTATGCCTTCACCGGCACACCGTCGGGTAGCGCCGTGCTCGGCATCCGGCCCGAGCACGTGCAGGTGGGCGAGGACGCGCGCAAGATGCCGTTCCAGATCGAGAGCGAGATCGAGATCGTCGAGCCGATGGGCGCCGAGACCGTCGCCTGGACCAAGCTCGCCGGCCAGCCGCTGACGCTGCGCGCCGATGCCGAGATCGACCTGAAGCCGGGCCAGAAGATTCTGATCGGCTTCGACCCCGCCCGCGGTTCGGTGTTCGACGCCGAGAGCGGCAACCGCATATAGTCTTACCGCCGTCATGGGCGCGTGGAGGCGCGTCCGGTCCGCGGCCAAGCTCGCACCAATCGGCAGCACCCGCCCGGGATTTCCCCGGTGCGGGTGCTTTACCGGAAAGAGGCATTTCTCATGGATTTCTCGTTTCAGCTCTACAGCGCCCGCAACTTTCCGCCGCTCGACGGCGTCATCGCCCGGCTGGCGCAGCTCGGCTACAAGCAGGTGGAAGGTTTTGGCGGGCTCTACGCCGACGCCGAAGGCCTTGCTTCGTCGTTGAAAAAACACGGCCTTACCATGCCGACCGGCCATTTCGGTCTCGCGCAGCTGCTCGACACCGAGGCGGCGCTCAAGACGGCCGAGACGCTCGGCATCAAGTATCTCTATTGCCCCGCCATTCCCAAGGAGGAGCGGCTCAACCAGCCCGAGTCCAAGTGGGTGCAGCTGGGCGAGACGCTGGCGCGGCTGGGCGAGACCTTCCGCAAACGCGGTTTCGGCTTCGGTTGGCACAACCACGATTTCGAGTTCCAGCCGCTTCCGGATGGCAAGCTGCCCATGGATATCCTGCTTTCCACTGCCTCCAACAACGAGTGGGAGATGGATGTGGCCTGGGTGGTGAAGGGCGGGCAGGACCCGGTCACCTGGATCAGGAAATATGGCAGCCGCATCAACGCCGTGCACGTCAAGGACATCGCCCCGGCCGGCGAAGCGGCGGACGAGGATGGATGGGCGGATGTCGGGCACGGCACGCTCGACTGGCAGGCCCTGGCCGACGCCATCAAGGCGCACACCAATGCACGCTATTGGGTGATGGAACACGACAACCCTGCCGACGTCGACCGTTTCGCCAGCCGGTCCCTGGCCTCCGTCAACGCGTGGAAGTAGCCGGGGTGCAAGCCCGTGAATAAACTCGGAGGAGATCTCATGAACATCGGATTCCAGCTCTACAGCGCGCGCAACTACCCGCTCGCCGATGTGCTGAAGAAGGTGGCCGCGCTCGGCTACACCCAGGTGGAAGGCTATGGCGCGCTCTATGCCAACCCCGACCCGGCGGCGCTCAAGGCGCTGCTCGACGAGAACGGGCTGACCATGCCCACCGCCCATATCTCGCTGGCCGACCTCGAGGACACCGACAAGACGCTGAAGCTGGCCGAGACGCTGGGTATCAAGGTTGCGGTCTGCCCGTGGCTGGCCCCGCATGAGCGGCCGCACTCGGCCGACGGCTGGAAGCGCTTTGGCGACAAGCTGCAGAAGATCGGCAAGCCATTGCAGGATGCCGGGCTCGGCTTCGGCTACCACAACCACGATTTCGAGTTCGTCAGTTATGACGGGCGCTACGCCATGGATTACCTGCTCGAGGCAGCCCCGGCAGTCGACTGCGAGGCCGACGTGGCGTGGATCGTGCGCGGCGGCGCCGATCCTGCCAGGTGGCTTGCCGACAATGGCGAGCGCATCATCGCCGTGCACGTGAAGGACCTCGCCCCGGCTGGCACTGCCGAGGACGAAGGCGGCTGGGCCGATGCCGGCCACGGCACCATCGACTGGAAGTCGCTGTGGCCGATCATCCGCAGCAAGACCCGCGCCGGCTACTTTATCGCCGAGCACGACAACCCCAACGACATCGATCGTTTCGCCTCGCGTTCGATCGCCACCATCAAGTCCCTCGGAGCCTAGGAATGGCAAAAGTCTATGGCGTCGGCATCATGGGTGCCGGCAATATCTCGGCCGCCTATCTGCGCCTCGCCCCGCTGTTCAAGAACCTCGAGGTTCGCGCCATCGCCGACGTGATCCCCGAGGCGGCGAAGGCGCGCGCCGAGGAGTTCAGTGTTGCGGCGCAGACGCCCGACGAGCTGCTGAAGAACTCTGAGCTCGACGTGATCGTGAACCTCACGGTTCCGGCCGCGCATTTTTCGGTGTCCAAGGACATTCTCTCGGCCGGCAAGCACGCCTATTCCGAAAAGCCCTTCGTACTTTCTGTGGAAGAGGGCATCCAGCTCAAGGCGCTGGCCGACGAGCACGGGCTCAAGGTCGGCTCGGCGCCGGACACGTTCCTCGGTGGTGCGCACCAGCAGGCCCGCGCCATCATCGAGAGCGGCAAGGTAGGTCGCATTGCCTCGGGCACCATGCATGTGATGAGCCGCGGCATGGAGCACTGGCACCCCAACCCGGACTTCTTCTTCCAGCCCGGTGGCGGCCCGATCCTCGATCTCGGGCCGTACTACATCACCAACATGATCAACCTGGTGGGGCCCATCAAGCGCGTCTCGGCTTTCACCGGCATGGCGCGCACCGAGCGGGAAGTGACGGCCGAGGGCCCGTTCAAGGGCACCTTCATCAAGGTCGGCACGCCTACCACCATCCATGCCATCCTGGAGTTCCACTCGGGCGCCATCATCACGCTGGGCGCGAGCTGGGACGTGTCGAGCCACGGCCACCACAATATCGAGCTCTACGGCACCGAAGGCACCGTCTATGTGCCGGACCCTAACTTCTTCAACGGCGACGTGACGATCACCGATCGCGCCGGCGCCAAGGAGAAGGTGGAGCCGTGGGACCACCCGTTCGGCGTCGCCAACCAGGGCCTCGACACGCCGACGCCGCGCGCCAATTACCGCAATGCCGGCCTGTCGGACATGCTGACCGCCGCCGAAACCGGCCGCCATGCGCGCTGCGACCTCGATGTGGCGCTCCATGCCGTGGACGTGATGACCTCGATCCTCAAGGCGGGCGAGACCGGCCAGGTGATCACGCTGCAGACGACGTGCGAACGCCCGGCCCCGCTCGGTCCCGACGAGGCCCGCGCCATGTTGCGCTGAGGCGCCTGGGGAACCGTCTGACTATCGGGCCCGGACAATTGTCCGGGCCCGACTCGTTTGCGCAGCCCGTGGCGGGGCAGGGGATGACAATCGTTACCAAGGCACCGCCACGCGGCTTCAAATCCGCTTCAATTGCCTGCGCCGGCTCTCACCTTGCTCAAAGCGTGGATGATCGAGTTTCGGGCCTTCTCCAAATAGCGGGAGTTTCCTATGGCTTCGAGCGCGGCAGCATTGCGGATGATCATGACCGACCCGATCAACGAGGCGCTGATAATCTATACCGGCTTCGGCAACTCACCGTTTCCCCGGGCCAAGACGCCGTCGCTGGTGGCTCGCTTTGGCGAAGCCCAAGGCGCAGAACTCAAGCAGCGGATCCTCGGCTTGCTCGAGGAACTGCAGCAGCCGGTCGAAGGGCTGGAAAAGCGCTCCAAGAAGTCGATGACCGAGCGTGCCATTGAGCAGCTTTCTCCCCGACACCCTGAACTTGACGAGACGGGCCTCAAGGCACTCGCCTGGACTTATTCGTTCGGACTTCGGTGAGCCCGACATCGTTCAGCAATTTCGAACACTACGTTGCCGAAGCCTCAGACAGTCACCGCGGGGTGATCACGCGTGATCTCGCAGCGGGCGCAAGCGGCCGGGAAAATCCAATTCCTACAGCGGTGTAACCCGGCTTACATGCGTGTAACCGGGTTCCACCGCTGTGACCCTCAGTCACGGGCGTGCCTGCTTGCAGATCGCACCTGAGGCACTTATTTCGCCCCAGTCACATTTTGATACTGGAGTGCAGCAATGTCCAAACCCAAGATCGGCGTCATCATCAGCTCGACCCGTCCCACCCGCTTCGGCGAGAAGCCGGCCAAGTGGATCCTCGAGCACGTGAAGGCCCGCGGCGATGTCGACGCTGAACTCGTCGACCTGCGCGATTACCCGCTTCCGCTGTTCGATGCCCCAGCCTCGGACTTCTGGATGCCGACGCCGAACGAGGTCGCGGCCAAGTGGCAGGCCAAGCTCAACGAGTTTGACGGCTACATCATCGTCACTGCCGAGTATAACCGCTCGATCACCGGTGCGCTGAAGAACGCCATCGACTGGGCCTACAAGCCCTTCATGCGCAAGGCCGTCGCCTTTGTCGGCTATGGTTCGGTGGGTGGCGCCCGCGCCATCGAGCACCTGCGCAACATCATGGTCGAGCTGCAGGCTGTGCCGGTCCGTCACGCCGTCCATATTGGCGGCTCGGACTTCATCCCGCTGATGATGGGCCAGAAGACCTGGGAAGAGACCGCGCCGGGCTTCGACGCCTTCGTGCCCGAGATGCTCGACAACCTCGTGTGGTGGACCAATGCCACCAAGACCGCTCGCGAGGCCGACGCTGCCAAGGCCGACACCAAGGCCGCGTAATCCGGTTTCCGGGGTCTTCTCCTTTCGCAACCCCGGACACGGGAGCGGCGCACCCCTTCGCGCCGCTCCTTTTATTTTCTGCTCATCGTCCTGCGTTGGGTGCATTGCGCGAATGCATCCACGGGGGCATCTTGGCCGTTGAGGGCCGAGGGTGAGCGGTGTATGGAGCCGCCCACCCGATAACCGGGTGAGCAAGGCGCACATGACGCAGACCACTACGTCCGGCACCCAACAAGCCGGCGCTGCCGAGCCCGCCCCGAGCGGTCACGCCACCGACAAACACCTTCCCATGCTGCTGCTCGGCGCCCTGGGCGTCGTATTCGGCGATATCGGCACGAGCCCGATCTACGCCTTCCGGCAGGCACTGACGGTTCGTCCCGGCGTCGCCTCGACCGAGGCCGAAGTGCTGGGGCTGCTGTCGCTCATCGTCTGGGCCCTGACAGCGACCGTCACCGTCAAATACATCTTCTTCGTCACCCGCGCCGACAACAAGGGCGAGGGCGGCACGCTGTCGCTCATGTCGCTGGCCCGGTCGGGCTTCGCCACCGGCGGAAGCTGGATCGCGGCGCTCGGCGTGCTCGGCGCCGCGCTGTTCTTTGGCGACGCGATCATCACGCCGGCGATCTCGGTGCTCTCGGCGGTGGAGGGCGTGAAGCTGGTGGCGCCCAACCTTGCCAACTGGGTCGTGCCGGTCACCGTTATCATCATCGTCGCACTGTTCTCGGTGCAGCGCTTCGGCACGGCCACGATCTCGATCGCCTTCGGGCCGATCATGGCGGTGTGGTTCCTCACCCTCGGCGTCTCGGGCCTCGTCCACATCATCGACAAGCCGCAGGTGCTGCTGGCGCTGAACCCGGCCTATGGTGCCGGCTTCCTCATTACCCACTGGCCCATCGCCTTCGTGGTGATCGGCGCGATCTTCCTCGCCATTACCGGCGCCGAGGCTCTTTACGTCGACCTCGGTCATTTCGGCCGCAAGCCGATCGTCATTGTCTGGTTCGCCCTGGCCTTTCCGTGCCTGCTGCTCAACTATTTCGGGCAGGGGGCGTTCGTACTGTTCCACGGCATCGAACAGACGGAGAATCCCTTCTTCCAGATGCAGCCGGACTGGTTCCTGCTGCCCTTCGTCATCCTGGCGACGCTGGCGACCGTCATCGCTAGCCAGGCGGTGATCACCGGTACCTACAGCCTGGCGCGGCAGGCCATTGCGCTCAACTTCCTGCCGCGCATGACGGTGCACCACACCTCCGACACCCAGTCGGGCCAGATCTACATGCCGCAGATCAACAGCCTGCTGATGATCCTCGTGCTGGTGCTGGTGGTGTCGTTCGGAAGCTCGGCGGCACTCTCCAACGCCTACGGCATCGCGGTGAGCGGCGTCATGCTGGTGACCGGCGTGCTGCTGGCGATCGTGATGTGGCGGCGCTGGAACTGGCACCCGATCCCGGTGCTGGCGGTAATCATCCCGTTCCTCGTGCTCGACAGTGCCTTCTTCACCGCCAACGTGCTCAAGATTTTCCAGGGCGGCTGGGTGCCGGCGGCGGTGGCGGTTGTCGTGGCGGCGATCATGGCCATCTGGATCGCCGGTCGCAAACGGCTCACCGAAAAGACCCGGCGCGACGAGGTGCCGCTCGAGTTCCTGGTGGAGAACCTCTCGAAGAAGCGGCCGCCCACGGTGCCCGGCACCGCCATCTTCCTCACCGCCGATATCGAGGGCGCGCCCACGGCGCTGCTCCACAGCCTCAAGCACTACAAGGTGCTGCACGAGCAGAACGTCATCCTCACCGTGCTGACCTCTGACAAGCCCTGGGTGGACGACGAAGAGAAGGTGCGGATCGACGCTTATAACGACCTGTTCTGGCGAGTGGTGGTTACCTTCGGCTACATGGAGACGCCGAACATCCCCAAGGCGCTGGCACTGGCGCGAAAGCTGGGGTGGAAGTTCGACATCATGTCCACCTCGTTCTTCCTGTCGCGCCGGGCGCTGAAGCCGTCGCCCAAGGGCGGAATGCCGCTTTTTGCCGACCGCATCTTCATCGCACTTGCCCGCAATGCGACCGATGCGACGGAATACTTCCACATCCCCACCGGCCGCGTGGTTGAAATCGGTACGCAGGTAATGATTTAGTCCCGGGCGGGGCAGACCGGGAACTTGGGACGGCCTGTGGACTCTCTGGACATCGCAATTGCCGGCGCAGGACCGGGCGGCCTTGCCGCCGCACTGTTCCTCAGCCGCGCCGGTCGCCGTGTGCGACTGCAAGCCGGGGCGCTGGCGGGCCAGTTGTTGAGTCCGTTCAATGCCATCGGACTTGAACCTGCACCAATGGGTGAAGTGCGATGAGCGTGCACGTCCTCATCGTTGGTGCCGGTGGTGTGTTCGGTTCGCGCCTCGCCCGGCTGCTGGCGCGACGCGGGGGCTATCGCCTGAGCCTCGGCGGGCGGACTGAGTCGCGGGTGGTCCCGCTGCAGCGGGAGCTGCGCGCCGCCCATCCCGACGGCGAGTTCGCCTATGTCCATATCGACCGCGAGCAGGCGAGTGCCGAACGGCTCAAGGAGATCGGCTGCGCCATCGTGGTGGATTGCTCGGGCCCGTTCCAGCGCTCCGGCACGGCGCTCGTCGAGGCAGCGATCCGCGCGCGCGTTCACTATCTCGACCTCGCGGACTCCCGCGCCTTCGTGGCGGAGACCGGCCGCTTCGACAGCGCCGCCCGCGCCGTCGGCGTCGCGGTCATCTCGGGGGCAAGTTCCACGCCAGCCCTGAGCCACGCGGTGCTCGATGCGCTCACCAGCGCCTGGCTGTCGATCGACAGCGTGGACGTCGCCATCATTCCTGGCAACCGGACGCCCAAGGGCAGGTCGGTGATCGACGGCATCCTGAGCTGGGTTGGCCAGAAGCTGCAAGTCTTCCGCGACGGGGGCTGGCAGGAAGCACGGGGCTGGACCGAGCTGCGGCGGGTGACGATCGAGGGGCTGAAGCCACGCAACGCCTATCTCGCCGACGTTCCCGACCTTGACCTGCTGCCGCGCCGCTTCGAGCCCCGAGTACGCGCCGGATTCCATGCAGGCATGGAGCTGGGCGTGTTCAACTGGCTCATCGGCATGGCCGGGCGGTTGGTGCGCTGGCGGCTGGTTAAGTCTGCCCGTGCCTTCACCAGCGTCAGCACCTGGATCGCGCTCAAGCTCGACGGTTTCGGCAGCGCCGATGGCGGCGTGGTGATCGAGGCGGCGGGGCAGGATGCGCGCGGCGATGCCCGCGTGTCGCGCTGGACGCTGAATGCGGGGCAGGGCGATGGGCCCTATGTGCCGGTGATTCCGGCGGCCGCGCTCATCGAGGCGATGGTCTCGGGCCGCAGCGTTCGGGCTGGCGCCCGGTCCGCTGCCGGCGAGCTGACGCTGGAACAGATCAAGCCGTGGTTCGAGGGCCTCGCCTTCGAAGTGAAGTCGCTGTCGTTCCGGGGCGAGAAGCCGCTCTTCCGCCGCGTCATGGGCGAGGCGTTCGACCGGCTGCCGGAGGTGACGCGGCGGCTGCATCGTGGCCGCCCCGCCATAATCGCCATTGGTGAGGCCGAGGTTACCCCTGCCGCCAACCCGCTCGGCCGGCTGGCCGCCTGCGGCCTGCCGCAGGTTTCCGGCCGGCAGCCGGTGCGCGTCATCATCGAAAGCCGCGATGGCCGCGAGCACTGGACGCGGTTCTTTGGTGAGAAGCTGATGCGCTCGATCATGAGCGCCGCGCCGGGCGGTCTGGTCGAGGAGGCGTTCGGGCCGTTCAGCCTGCGCATGCGGCTGGTGGTGAAGGCTGGTGGGCTCGACATGGAGCGGGTCTCCGGCCGCCTCTGGGGCGTGCCGCTTCCGGGCTTCCTGCTGCCGAAGGTCACCGCCACCGAGCGGGTCGACGACTTCCGCCGCCACGCGTTCGACGTCGAGATCGCCGCCCCGCTGCTCGGACGGCTGCTGCACTACAAGGGCTGGCTCGAGGTCTAGACGGCGGACGTCAGGACTGGCGGAGGAGCGCGCTGCGCTCTTCGGGCGTCATCAGGCGCCACTGGCCTGCGGGCAGGTTGCCGAGCTTGAGGTTGCCGATGCGGACGCGGAGCAGGTCCACGACCTGTAGTTCGCACATGTAGCACATGCGGCGGATCTGCCGGTTGCGGCCTTCCTTGAGGATGAAGGTCAGCGACTGTCGGCCGGTCTGCGTCACCCTGGCGGGCTTGAGCTTGCGGCCGTCGAGCTCCAGCCCGTGGCGCAGCCAGGCGATCTTCTCCTCAAAGAGCTCGCCGCGCACGCGCACGTGATACTCCTTCTCCAGCTCTGATTGCGGCCCGATGATCGCCTTGGCGAGGACGCCGTCATTGGAGAGGATGAGCAGGCCGTGCGAGTCCTTGTCGAGGCGGCCGACCGGCGCGAGATGCGAGTTCCGATCGAGAAAGACGTCAGCGTGGCCGAAGACATTGCTCCGGCGGATCATGCTGACGGCGGGAATTTCGCCCGGCTCGGGCTGGCCGGAAACAATGCCTACCGGCTTGTTGTAGATGACGGTGAGGCGCGCTTCGAGCTGCGCCGCACCGCCCTGGTCCAGCGTCAGGGTCTGGCCGGGCATAATCTTGCGGCCGGCGTCGGTGAAGCTCTCGCCGTCGATCCTCACACGGCCCTCGGCGATGAGTGCGTCGGCTTCGCGGCGCGAACACACGCCGCTCTGCGCGAGCCACTTGTTGACGCGCACCGGCTCGTCGCCGTCAAAGGTTCTGGTCAGCGCCATGGTCTTCCTGCGAAACGTTGGCCAGCCAATAGCCAACCTTTTCGGCCGACGCCAGACTCCGGAGCGCGTCAGTTTTTCGGAATGTCCGGGCAGAGATAGGGAACGGTCGCCGCAACGTATTTCTCCTCCTCAGCGCCGCCTGCGAGCTGGAGGTTCAGCACCAGTTCGGCGTCCGACAGCGAGACGATGTCGGCATCGATATCCATGCCGTCCTCGTTCCAGCGGAGGGCCGTGCCGGAGACGAGTTCCCATTTGTCGAGCCGGTGCGTTTCCCAGCAGCTGTCCTGCACCAGCGTGCCGTCGGAGAGGAATATCCGCATCACGCCGGGCCGGCCCCCATCATCGGCCCGGGTCCAGACCCGGTCCGTGAGCCCGGGCTTGCTGGTCTTCGATTGTGCCGTCCCCTCGGCCAAGGCGGGGAGGGTGGCGGTGGCGCCGACGCTCCACATGGCGAGCAGCGCGAAGAGGGCGGCCTTGCTGGTCATCGAAAACTCCGTTTGGCTGGGACTGGAGGCTGGCAGCCTTGCCCAGCCAAACGGCGAAATTCGGTCGAGGCTCAGGCTGGTTGGCGAATGCCCAGCACGCGGTCCTTGTCGCGGATGCGCGAGCGGGCCTGCTTGGGCCACAGGTCATACTCGGCGCCATCGAGAACGTGATGGGCATGGATCGCCCAGTTCGGGTCCTCGAGGGCGCCGCGGGCGAGGGCGACGAGGTCGGCCTCACCCTTGACGAGAATGGATTCCGCCTCTTCGGGCGTGGTGATCAGGCCCACGGCGATGGTGGGGATACCGGTTTCGCGCACTGCCTTGGCGAAGCCGACCTGATAGAGCGGGGCGGGCTTGATGCCGTAGGTGGCGACCCCACCCGAGGAGGTGTGGATGGCATCGACGCCCAGCGCCTTCAGCCGCTCGGCCAGCACCCTGGAGTCCTCGACCGTCCAGCCGCCCTCGGCGCCGTCGGTGGTGGAGATGCGGACCAAGAGCGGCTTGTGCGCCGGCCAGGCGGCGCGCACCGCCTCGGTGACTTCGAGCGCGAGGCGCATGCGGTTCTCGAGGCTGCCGCCGTAGCTGTCGGTGCGCTTGTTGGAGATGGGCGAGAGGAACTGGTTGATCAGGTAGCCGTGCGCGGCATGGATCTCCACTACATCGAACCCGGCCGCGTCGGCGCGGCGGGCTGCATCGGCGAAATCCTGGATGGTCTTTCTGATCCCGGCCTCGTCGAGCGCGGTCGGCTCCTGGTAGATTTCCGGCTGTTCGGGGTTGTGGCTGATGGCACTCGGCGCCACCGGCACCCAGTGCTCGAAGGCGAGT
>ENA-UOVV01000159-UOVV01000159.1-compost-metagenome-genome-assembly--contig:-NODE-159-length-100454-cov-6.713712_pt1 | contig 100454 bp, 81 predicted proteins | sample MGYA00238155_ERZ761577 | MGnify/ENA primary metagenome ERZ761577 (study PRJEB28898, sample SAMN06268775) | compost metagenome | isolation source: Emeryville, CA | place: USA:Emeryville, CA | collected...
TGGTCTGCACTTTTGACCAAATATACTACCACATTTGTGTCCAAACGGTAGGTTTAAAGCCGGTCTCTTTTCTATACTTGACTCAATTAAAACTTCGATTAAGACAACCCTACATATACTTCCCGGTATAACTCTCCTTCACCTTTTTTAGTCCCTCAGGTACGCCTTCATACAACAAATACCCTCCGTTCACTCCACCTTCGGGACCCAAATCTATTACCCAGTCGGCACTACGAATCACATCCACATTATGTTCGATGACGATGATACTATGTCCCTGCTCTATCAACGCATCGAAGGAACCCAACAACTTTTTAATATCATGCATGTGGAGTCCGGTAGTGGGTTCGTCAAATATGAACAATACCTTTTCTTTTACCTTTCCCTTACCCAAAAAAGAAGCAAGCTTTACTCTCTGTGCCTCGCCCCCGCTAAGGGTATCGCTGCTTTGCCCTAGTTTTACGTAACCCAACCCTACATCGCTCAAAGGCTGCAATGCAGCTGCTATTTTCTTCTCATCTTTCAGATAGTCTATCGCCTCATCCACACTCATCTCCAGAAGGTCGTAAACATTTTTCCCTCTATAAGTTACCTCCAGTATTTCTTCTTTAAAACGTTTCCCCTTACAGCTTTCGCAAAGCAGATGCACATCAGCGAGGAACTGCATTTCCACAATCACCTCACCCTCACCTTTACAGGTATCACATCGCCCGCCATCGGTGTTGAAAGAGAAATGTTTCTCCGCAAACCCTCTCATTTTGGAAAGCGGCTGGCGTGCAAACAGCTTCCGGATTTCATCCCAGGCTTTGACATAAGTCACCGGATTACTCCTGGAAGATTTTCCGATCGGATTCTGATCTACGATCTCCACATGTCCGATGCTATCCAGATCACCACCCAGGTATTTATGCAATCCGGGTCTGTCGCTGCTTTCTCCATAATGCTTTTGCAGCGCGGGATACAAAGTTTGTTTTACCAGCGTTGTCTTTCCACTACCGCTAACGCCGGTAACTACACACAAGACATTAAGCGGGAAATCTACATTCACATCTTTTAGATTGTGCTGGCGACAACCTTCCATACGAATCTTACCCAGTGAACGACGTCTGACAGGCGGAGGTGTTATTTGCATTGCACCAGAAAGATATTGACCGGTGAGACTCATCTTATTTCGGATAATCTGCTCATAAGGACCGGCTGCTACCACTTCGCCTCCAAGATGACTCGCTAGTGGCCCCATATCAATGATATAATCCGCTTCGCGCATCATCATCTCATCATGCTCTACCACCACAACGGTATTTCCCAGATCGCGCAGATTTTTCAATACACCGATTAGTTTTTCCGTATCACGTGAATGCAGTCCAATACTGGGCTCATCGAGGATATATAGTGAATCTGTAAGATTGCTTCCCAGAAATTTCGTTAGTTGTATACGTTGGCTTTCTCCGCCTGAAAGTGTGTTTGCCAATCGGTTCAAGGTGAGATACCCCAGTCCTACATCCAGCAATGTTTTCACTCTTTGTAGAATCTCCAACATGATCCGCTTCGCTATCATCTGCTGATGTTCTGTCAACTCCAGGTGATTCAGCCATTCGTAAAGATCGCTTGCAGGCATGGCCAGCAGGTTACCAATGGTGGCATTGCCTACACGCACATACGAAGCCTCAGGACGAAGCCGGGTTCCTTTGCAGGTAGGGCAAGTTGTCTTTCCGCGATACCGGGCCTGCATGATGCGATATTGTACCTTGTACAAATTCTGGCTCACCATATCGAAGAAGTCGCGGATGCCACTCACCTTGCTGTTGCCATTCCACAGCAGGTCATATTCAGCCTGAGTCAGCTCCACCACAGGTTTATGAATGGGAAAATCGAACTTTGCGGCATTGCGTATAAAGGCATGTTGCCATTCGCTCATCTTCTCACCTTTCCAACAGGCTACAGCGCCTTCATATACACTCAATCTTGTATCGGGAATAACCAGGTCTTCATCAATTCCCAACACCTGACCGAAACCTTCACATTGGGGACAGGCTCCGTAAGGATTATTGAAGGAAAATAAATTTGGCGTAGGTTCTTCAAAGCTCATGCCATCGGCTTCGAAACGACTGTTGAATGAATGCAGTTCCTGCCCATTGGTTTCGATAATGCAATCACCTTCGCTTTCATAAAATGCCGTCTGCACACTGTCCGATAAACGATGCAGATCATCCTCATCGAACTCTTTGGTAACAATGCGATCAATAAGCACGAAAAGATCTTCATCTCCCACCTGTTCTTCCCCATTCAACACAGCCTCAATACGAATAGGTTTTCCTTCTTTCTTTGAATAGATACGTGAAAAACCTTTGTGCATAAGAATATCAAGTTCCTCTTTTACATTTCGTCCATAACGAGTCACAAGTTTCACCATGATCTGCACTTTAGTGCCATGAGGAAGTCCTTTGATAAACTCCACCACGTCGGTAACTGTATCTTTCTTCACTTCTTGTCCGCTAACGGGCGAGTAAGTTTTACCCACACGAGCAAACAACAAGCGGAGATAATCGTATATCTCTGTCATGGAACCGACTGTGCTGCGTGGAGTACGAGTCGTCACCTTCTGCTCTATTGCAATAGCAGGGCAAATACCTCGAATATAATCGACATCAGGTTTGTCCATTCGCATGAGAAACTGTCGTGCATAGGCGCTAAGGCTTTCTGCATAGCGACGCTGCCCTTCCGCAAACAGGGTATCCATGGTCAGGGATGATTTTCCTGATCCTGAAACTCCTGTCACTACCACCAGCTTATTTCTGGGAATGGCGACATCAACATTCTTAAGGTTGTGCATTCGAGCCCCTTTGATAAAAATGGACTCTTCCACAGGCAGACTCTCATAACGACCATCCTCGTGCTCCACTTCCGGTTCCGAAATACCATACACCTTACGTTCTGTCTTCGATTCCTTTTTCGTCGTTTTCTTTCTTGTACTGACTTTCTTTTCGCCCATAAGATTTTGTAGGTATGCGAAGTTAAGTGTTTTCAGAAGGCAAGAAGGAGCCGTAAACTCTTGTAAAATCCTAAAGCTTTAAAGCCTTGAAAAAGAACATTGTAACCATTTATCTGCTTGTCACTTATTAACTAATCGATGCACCTTCATTCGCCTCCGGAATCGGCGGGAGAAGTTACCTTTGCAAGATGCTTCCGGCCAACTGGGAAAAGACTGCTAAAGAACAGCAGAAGGCTTATAAACGCCTTTTGGAAAAAGGGAATAAGAACAAGATTCTCCGCCTTTTACCCGATCTGCATGAAGAAGCTTTTAGTAAGATAGACTGTCTGGAGTGTGCCAATTGCTGTAAAAATTATTCTCCAAGATTTAAACAGCCGGATATCAAAAGGATCGCCAAAAGGTTGAAGATGAAAGAAGGAGATCTGGTAAGCAGTTATCTGCGGCTCGATGAAGACGGGGATTATGTAACCAAAAGTTCACCCTGCCCCTTTCTTGAACCCGACAACACCTGCAGGATATACGACGACCGTCCTTCAGACTGCGCACGCTATCCTTATACCGACGAAGATGTGATTGTAAAACGAGTACCGCTTACGCTGAAAAACGCTACTGTTTGTCCGGCAACTTTTCTGGTGCTGGAACGTTTGCTGCAGAAAGACACTCGTTAACGTTGCCCAACCAACTACTCCAGTATTTTTACTCCGTAAGTAGGGTTGAATGTTTTCTTGAGCGAATCCATAAGCCTGGCAGTATCGGCAGGGACAATGTTTTTAACCGGCAGTATCACATAGAAAACCGAAGAATCTTCTTCTGTAACCAGTTCTACATTATTACCATAGCTCTTAAGCTTTTCGAGCCTTCTTTGCGCCTTCGGCAGGTCGGTGTACGTATTCAGGATCACGTCAAAACTCAGCATTCCATTATCCAAAACAACCCCTGTTGTCATAGTATCAAGGGAGGAAGAATCTACCGCAATAGCGGAGGAAGCAACGGGTAGCGTATCCTTCACCGGTGCCTGAAGCAACGGCGCCTCTGAGGTATTTTTCTGACTGTTCATGTACCGGATGCCGAAATACGCAGCAAATCCTACCGCTATCACAATAGCAATCCAGGCAGCCACTTTCACCCAACTGATACCGGGTGTTTCAGTTTCCGTATCCGGATCAATATACCTTGGCTTTACTACAGGAATATCTGCACTGGTTGTATAAATGGTTTCATCTTGCCTTCTTGCCACTCGCATAGACGGAATGGAAGGCGGGATGTATTGAAAATGAGGATCGGTGATGAAACGGGTTTTCCCTCTTTCTTCTACAAACGAACCGATGCCTGGAATGATCACCGGCTTTCCGGCCTGAAGGTCGGCACGTGACTGCTGACTGAATTCACGCAGCGCATTGGACGCCTTGCTGATACTTATTTGCTCGTTGGTGGCGATAAAGTTTGCGAGGTTATCATCAATCGAACCCATAGGTGTCATGGCTACTTCATAAGAAGGTCCTACGAGATTTTCGCCGTCATAAGAAGCCGACCTTTTCCGGAGTTCCAGGTTTCCCAACCCGTGGATGTAAACGAAATTATTTTTAAGTAAGAATAGCCCGATGTATTTGGCAACGTCCATTTGCTGCTTAGAAAGTTTAAAGCCGTAAGTTAAGTATATCGCAGGAAATTCCCGGTCAGGGCGCCCTTATTTAAAATTTAAGCCTGAGTCCGCCATAGATATTGATACCAAAGCTCTCATAGCCGTACCAACGCTGATAGCGGTTGTTGAGCAGGTTGTAAACATTCACAAAAGCAGACAGTCTGGGAATGATCTGATATTCCGCACCCGCTCCTAAATCCAAGATCGTCTTGAGCTTGATCTCCTGTCCCAGCTCATTGCGCGCATATATCTGGTCGAGCATATGTGCATATCCGGTTACGGTAAGATCTTTAAGGGGTTTCCAGTTTAGGTCTGCTTTGATCCGCACAGCCGGCTCATGCCATACACGGTCCCAGGTACTGGAAGAAAAAGCGGTGTACATGGCAGTAGCGCCCACGCTGAAATTATTGGCCACCTGATAACGAAGTCCCAGTTCCAGCGAAGTGGCATTTACCTGATCGTCGTATACAATGTAGAGATTTTTCCGGTCGAAGCTATCATTAAGAAAAAGAGGAAGATTCTCAAAACGGCGCCAGCTAAGCTTTCCTGTAATGCTCAAATGATTGCCCGGGCTATTCTGCACCATTCCAAATACTTCATCTGTACGAGTCTGGCGCAGCCTGTAAGATGGATATTCAGAGAAAGGGAACAGATACGGGTTGGCAGAGGTTAATTGTCGAAAGGTATTCTGACGTAGATTAGCCTTCCAGCCTGCGGCAACCAAAAAGGATGTATTGGGTATCTGATAACGAGCCTCAATATCCGGCAGAAGCAATACAGGATAGTAAGAACTACCGGTGATATACAAGCCAGCACGCCCTGAAAATCCTGCACGTGAAAACAAAAGCTGCGGTGTCACCTGAACCACATCATTGTACCAGTCGCGCAGTCCGCTGGCAAAACGTGTTACAACGCCACGTACCCCCAAACCAATTGTGAGCGAACTGTCAATCATTTTACGAACAGGAAGATCGAAGGAAACAGTACGTTCGGAAGCATCTTTAGCGTCTGAATAATAATCAATACCGATCGCAGGATGATAATCTATTCCCCAACGGTTTTGCCGTTCGTTGCGAACGTCAATGGCAGCCTGTATTCCTGTATAGGTTTGCTGAACAGAATCTCTGCTCAACTCCATCAATCCATGATCGTAACCGTAAAAATGATAGCGGTTGCGCGTTCCTTCCAGCGCAAGTCTCCACGCATGACCTTCTGCATGCAAAGTACCCTCTGCTTCCAGTCCGCTCATAGAAACCCGTTGATTTTCGATATTACCGCTTTGCGATAAATGCGACAGGTGTAGGCTGGTTTCATAACTTCCGCTCTTTGCATGATTCAGTGCTGCATCGAGATATAAAGTTGATTGTGTACCACCGCCTAGCTTCACATAGTTTGCGAAAGGCAGTTTAATGGTGTCCTTACCCAAAGCAAGCGGACGAAGCGGCAACGAAGAGTACGTATAATAAAGCGCCTGTTGCGGTACCTCGTAGCGAAATGCAGGACGAGTGGTATCGCGTGGCGGAAGATCGGGGGTAAACTCAGGTCTTGCCAGAGGTTTGACCTCCGGTTTGTACGCTTGTATCACCTCGATAGTAGTCGTCTTCAGCGTAGTGTCCGATGTTTGTGCCGCAGCACAAAAAGCAAAAAACAGCATCGGCAATCCAACAACACTTGTCTTCATACACAGGATTTTAGTTGTCCTTCAGTTTGGTTTGTTGTTTTTCCAGCCGCTTCACCTCTTCGAGCTTTTGTGAAGCCTGTTTTTTCAGTTCAGCGTTCTTCGTATTCTTTACCAGGCTTTGCAAAGTTGCTTTGGCATTGAAATAGTCCTTTTGTTTGATCAGAATGTCAGCAATAAGCAGATAAGATTTGACAGTCCAGTACTCATTGCCTGTATTCAACCGTAATGCTTCCGCAGCAATTTCTTCTGCTTCTTTCAACTTATCCTGCTGAAAATAAATTTCTGCAATGCGGTAACGCGCCTCTGCTGCAATCGCTTCCTGTGGAGCGATCTCCAGTTGCTTGTAAGCGATCAGCGCCTCTTCGGGTTTGTTGCCCTGCTGCAATGACCGTGCTTTGAAAAGCTGTACCTCGTTGAAAACAGTTTCAGACAGTTTTGGCAATGCCAGCAATGTATCAGCATATCGTGCCGCCTCTTCAAATTTGTTGGCGCGATAGTACGATTGCATCATACCACTATAAGCAGCCTGCACATTCTCTTCCGACAAGGCATTGTTGCGCAATATTGCATAGTAATTTGCCGCGTTAAGAAAATCGCCGGCCGTAAAAGTAATGCTCGCAGCACGCTGGGCTGTGGCTTCCGAAAATTCACTCCAGGGACGTGAGAGTACAATGTCAAATTCCTTAAGGGCCGCTTCATTTTCCTTTAGCTGAAAATGACTTTCCCCTTTGTAATAATGAGCATGTGTAGTAAACAACCCGTTGGGAAATTTTTCCAGATAAGTTGTCAAAGCTGTCTTGGCAGCCGCCCATTTACCGGAAGCGATCTGTGCCTCTGCCGAAGCATAATAAGTAGAATCCATAGACTCCATTCCCGCGCCGGGCAGATTATTCTCAGTCAACAATCGGGCATAAGTTTCCGGCTCACCAACTTCTACATACAAACGCTTCAATGCTTCCAAAGCTGCAGGACGATCCTCTCCCGTCGGGAAGTCCGTCACCACTTTTTTATATACCTCGATCGCCTTCTTGTTATTGCCAAGCTCCTGATAAGCAAACCCTGTTTTCATCCATGCCCTGGCTGCATAGTGCCTTGCATCGGACTGCGTTGTAAGCGGTTCCAGTTGTGTGATCGCCAGCTGGTATTTATCTTCTTCGATGTAGGTATTTGCCAGTTCATAACGCGCATCGTGCGCAAACTTTGTATCTGTTTTAATCAGTTGTTGCAGTAAGCTGATCTTTTCATTCAGCTTTCCCTGTACACCCAGTAGGATTGCCTTTTGCAAAGTAGCATATCCGGATTCGCTGGTGTTGGCTGCAATTGCCTTGTCATAAAGGGATAAAGCTTCTTTATAGTTCTTTTGCATAAAAGCAGCATCAGCTTCGCGGGCGAGCGCATTGGCTATCACTGCAGGTTGCATATCTGCCGAGCCCTGACGAGCTTTGGCAAAATAACCCTGCGCCTCCGCATACCGGTCGAGCTTCATTGCTGCATAACCCAGATTCAGATAAGCATGTGGTAAGGTAGCATTAGGACTCAGCGTTGTAAGTTTCCGGTTGCCGGGCGCCTTATTTACAAACACGCCTAGTCTTTCAATCGTTTCCTGCGGACGGTTTTGCCGAAAGGCTATATCACCGAGCCAGAAATAGGCGGCAGCTTCGTAGGCTTCATCAACTGGGTTTTGCAGCGAGGACTCCAGCAGTGATTTTGCGGTTCCGTCGTCTCCATTTCTCAGCCGCTGCATTGCATATCCGTAAGTTACCTTTTGCCATACCTGCCAGTACTCACGGTTCTTTACCGAAGCACCTTTGATGGCATTGTAGGCATCTTCATAACGATTTGTTTTGACCAGCAGATCCGATAGAAATGTCTTGGCTTCACTGTTGTGAACCGAACGAGGGACTCCGTCAATAAGTGCTTTGAAACTACGTATGGCATCATCGTTAAAACCCATATCGTACGAAAGCTTTCCGTACAGAAGAAGGGAAGCCTCCTGCTGCCCGGAATTGAACGGCATATCGGCACAAATACCGAATGCATTGCGTGCGCTCTTTTTGTCGCCCACTTTCAGATAGCAATCTCCCAGCAGATACATGGCTGTTTGCCCCAGAGAATCCTGTGCATTGCTGAGCGGTTTGAATTTCTCAATAGCATTCTTCCATTCGTTTACACGATAATAGCTGTACCCCATTTCATAGAGTTCCTCCTTCCGGATCTTATCGGTATGCTCATAGTAATGTTCGAAATAAGGAAGTGCTTCACCATAACGCTGCTCTTCAAACAACACCTGAGCTGCCAGCAAATGCAATTCATTATCGTAGTACAGCTTATCTTTTCTCCGGGTAAGCTTGATCGCTTCTTCAAGTGCTTTCTTTCTATCGCCCATGAAGTAGTAAAGTTCCGCTATGTAATAGGGAACGATATTGCGGTATTGCGGTTCATCCTGAATACGCCGAAAACTGTTGAGTGCCTCTTCATACTTATTATTGTTGTAAGCAAGCAGTCCGTAGTAGTAATTTCCCGCCAGATAATACTTGCCCTGCACTTCCTTAATGGAAGCAAACAGCGGTTCCGCCCTGGCAAAATCGCGACTATTGAAGTATGCATAGGCCAGCTCGAATTTAGAATCGGCTATTTCTGCATTGGTGAGATTGCTGATATTGGCATTCTCGTAATATGGAATTGCCTGACTTAACTTCTCATGTCTAAAGTAATACTGAGCCAACGCGAGTGAAACCCTCTGACGAAAGGCTGTATTGGCTGTGGTTGCAAGAAATCGCGTGGCAGTATCTTCCGCGCCCGGTACATTCAGTTGAAGCTGAGCAAGGCTTTGAAAATAGCGAGCCTTCTCGAGTTCTCCGGAAGCGGCCGACACTAACCTTCTACCCGGTATCGTCAAAAAACGTCTTGCCGACTTCAGAGAAGCTGCATAATGTCCCTGGTGATATTGCTCTTCAGCAAGTCTAAGCCATTTATGCTCCGGCTTCCGGTCCATATGTTCCTGAGCGGAACCATGATAATTACTGAAACACAGGAAAATCCCTGCAATGACCTTGTATATAAGTTTTCTCTCCTGATGCCTCATTCAATTTATTTCGTTAGAAATTCCATGTCAGATTCAGACTTGGAAACAACGGTAACTGATACACTCTCTTAGGACTCGTTCTGCTAATGTAAAATATATTATTCCGGTTGTACACATTCGTTACACTGAATGTAGCTTCAAGATTACTGTTTTTCGAGATAGTAAAACGTTTCTTTACAGAAAGATCCATTCGATGGTACCAGGAAAGACGTCCACCATTGATCTGATCTTCATAAATAATTCCCAGACTTCCGTTGGGAGTTCCAACAGAAGGGTCGGTGCTTCCAACCTGAATATTTTCATAGAATCCCTGTGTTCTGGTGAAAGGGAATGGAGAACCCAGATTATATCGTAGTGAAAGCTCCCAATCACGGTTTCTGCCAGCAGCATAAGAAGTAACTATGTTAGAGTTAAAGCGACGGTCGAACGGAGGAGCATATTCCTGTACCGAAGGAGTATCAATCACCGTACGCGCGATCAGTGTACGATAGGTGACATATTGGTACGACAATACTCCCCAAAAGAAGAAACGCCCCTTGCTATACTTTCCTGAAACATCCACACCATATGCCTGACCGGAACCAGCGATAAAGTTGCCGGGATTGGCAATACTCTTGGTGCGATTCAGCTCAATGTTGCGGGTGAAATTTTTATACCATGGCTCCAGATTAAATTCAATATCTGCGACATCTACCTCAATACCTCCTAATACGTGATAAGCAGTAAGCAGGTTAGTCGGTACGGTTTCTCCATCTGTATTGCGGATCTGCTCGTCGGGACTCAGCAGGAAACCATTGAAGAAGTTAACAATATCGCGATCTGATTTTGTGCTGATGATGTTTTGTGAATACAAACCACCGGCTGCTTTAAGCCTTACATTGTCGGTGATATTGTACTTCATACCAAGACGTGGCTCAGGAGAAAACTTGGAGAGTGCAGAATAATACTGGAGGCGAACGCTCGGTTCTAGGATGAATTTTTCATTGAAATTTTTACGCCAAACGAGATAAAGCGACGCAATCGTATTCCGGCGCTCAAGTTGAATGTTGTTTCCTCCTCCTATTGCATAGTCTACCGAAGTCGTAAGACCGCTTACTTCTATTCCGTATTTCAACTGACTGTAACCAGGAAGAAAGTAAGTAAAATCAAGTCCTCCTTCAAAACCGTCAATAGTGCTGGAACGATTTACGCTGCTGTCGAGGGTAAGCATTTCGCCTGAGTTTATCTCATAACGCGAGTAGGCAAACTTACCACTGATAAGTGCAGCGGAAGTACCGGGAGTTACGACGAAGGTGGCTCCGCCGCCCTTGGCATTCCAGCGAAAGTTCGCCGTTTCCTTGCCAAGCGTATCGGGATCAAATGTGCGGGCCCTGTCATCGAAGCTGAAACCGAATAAGTTTAGTTTGCTTCCGTTATCGCCGCTAAAAGTCACTTTTCCGTAAGCATCCGTAAAGGAATATGGCAATCCTGTTTTAAAAGGCTCTCCAAATCCGCCATATAGCGCCTTACTTGCACCTTCCAGATAGCTGTGTTTCAGCGAAAGAAGAAATGTGGTGCTAGCGCCTGTTTCATTTTTCGGCTTCGAAAGTGGTCCCTCTATCATGGCACGTGCCATTATGGGAGACACAGATAATTTCCCTGAAAGACGATTCTTATTTCCGTCTTTGGTACGGATATCAAGAATCGCGCTGGTGCGGTTTCCATATTGTGCATTAAAACCCGCCGACTGAATTTCCACATTGCGAATGGCATCCGTTTCAAACACAGAATAAAGTCCGATCGAGTGAAAAGGATTATAAATAGTTACTCCATCAAGCAGAATACCGGTTTGTGAAGGCGCACCCCCACGAATATATAGTTGTCCGCCCTGGTCACCGGTAAACACAACACCCGGAGCCACCTGAAGATACTGAGCGATATCGGGCTCGCCACCGGCACTTGGCAGTAGTTTCATTTCCCGCGGTGTGACAGTGGTCACACCAATATTTACGGTGTTGATACGTTCTGTTTTCCGCGCACTCACTTCGACTCCTGTCAATACGCGGTCTTTCTGTGAAAGAAAGAGTTTCTGTGTAACGATTCCATCGGGCTTCAGCGTAACGGTAGCTGTAGCTGTATCATAACCCAAAATGGTTGTCCAAAGTGTGTGAGAACCTGCCGGTACCTGAGGAATGGAAAAATAGCCGTTTACATCGGTCTGCACTCCTATTTTGGTGCCCTGCAATATCACATTGACAAAACCCATCGGCTCTCCGGTTCCTCGCTCATAAACGAAACCTCTAATGGTACCTGTCTGAGCCATAACCATGTTGCAGAACAAAAGCAGGGCAAATAAAAAACTGATGCGCCGATTCATTTTTTGTAGGTGGTATTGTGCGTTAAAATCGTTGAAAATGGCTGCTAAAGTAAACAAAGATAGGAATTGGCAGCATGAGGGCGAGCGTAAAGATTATGTCATTTCCGTCCATATATGAGCCCTTAGCCTCAAGTAACAATCAAGCCCGGGAAATCTTTAACTTGTCTGCATGAAAATCTTTTCAGCTTCTCAGATCAAAGCCTGCGACGCTTATACGGTCCACGCTTTGCAGATAAGTTCTTCAGAACTGATGGAACGTGCCGCCCACAAATGTTTTGACTGGATCTGTGAACATTTCGGAAAAGACAGCTTGTTTGTAGTGCTCTGCGGCACCGGAAACAACGGAGGAGACGGACTGGTACTCACGCGTCTGCTCCATCAGGCCGGATATGGCGTGAAGGCTTTTCAGCTCAGGATTTCAAATTCCCTGTCGCACGATGGTGCCCTGGCGGAGGAGAAACTTAAAAAGATAGACGAAAATCTGCTTCAGCAGGTTCTACCTGATACATATATCACAGATATTCCGGCAAATGTGGTCATTGTTGATGCAATCTTCGGCACAGGATTGAATCGCCCGCTGGAGGGTTGGCCGGCAAGTTTTATCCGACAAATCAATCAACTACCCAATCTGAAAATTGCAATAGATATTCCCAGCGGTATGCCCGCGGATACCATACCGGGGACAGATGCTGCCATTTTACACGCAAATCATACATTGAGCTTTCAATTCTATAAACGCGCCTTTTTGCATGAAGAAACGGGAGAAGCTGCAGGAACGATTCACCTGCTGGATATAGGTTTGAGCCCGGCTTTTATTGAGGCGACGCATACTTATTACAGAATCATCACACGGGATACGCTGTTGAATTTCTTTCGTCCGAGAAAACCTTTCTCTCACAAAGGAACTTATGGCAATGCACTCCTGATCGGTGGCAGTCATGGTATGATGGGCGCTATAGCACTCAGCACACGAGCAGCTTCAAGAGCAGGAGCCGGCAAGGTGCGTTGTCTGGTGCCTCGCTGCGGATATAATATTCTTCAAACACTGACACCGGAAGCAATGTGTTCTATCAGTGGTGAAAATCATATTGCCGACCTGAAACATTTGGAACCCGCCGATGCTATTGGTTTAGGTCCGGGGCTGGGCACAGCCGACATAACATTCGAGGCTTTTGAAGATTTTCTTGAAGTGCAAAAAGAACCTATGGTGGTAGATGCAGATGCATTGAATTTGTTAGCCAGAAAGAAAGGCTTACTCAATCATCTTCCAGCCAACAGCATTCTCACCCCGCATCCGAAAGAATTTGAACGAATCTTTGGTGAAGCTGCCGACTCGTTGCTGCGTTTAGAACATGCCCGCACGCAGGCTATGCGATACAATATCGTCATTGTACTGAAAGGAAGATATACAGCGGTTTGCACTCCGGAGGGCGAATGTTGGTACAATATCAACGGCAATGCAGGTCTTGCCACGGGAGGTTCCGGCGATGTACTCACGGGAATCATCACAGCTTTGCTTGCGCAGCGTTACGAGCCTGTGGAAGCAGCCATGCTGGGTGTGTATCTGCATGGTGTTGCCGCAGAAAAAGCCTTGGAACATCAAAGTCAGGAATCATTGATCGCCTGGGATCTCACAAATTATCTTGGATCGGCCTTCAAAGAATTGCTGGCTTCATAAGCACGCTACCGAAATTCCCAACCAATATCTTTCCGGTAATATTTACCATCGAAAGAAATTTGCGCTGCACCCACATACGATTTCGCAAGCGCATCCTGAATCGTATCGCCATAGGAAGTAATTGCCAGCACACGACCGCCATTCGATACAATCTCCCCATCTTTCACAGCGGTGCCTGCATGAAACAATAAACTGTCATGCACAGCATCAAGACCTTTCATGACCTTACCCTTTTCATAAGCTTCAGGATAACCACTGGAAACGAGCATCACTGTACAAGCGCTTTGCGTTTCGTGTTCCATTGGTATTTCTCCTACCTTTCCTTCTTTCAGTGCATCGAGCAAAAGAACCAAATCGGTCTTCAAACGAGGCATCACCACTTCGGTTTCGGGATCGCCCATACGGCAGTTGTATTCAATAACGTAAGGATCGCCTTTTACATTGATCAAACCAAAAAAGATGAATCCCTGATAAATGAGCCCTTCCTGCTGCAATCCTTTGACCGTGGGCTGAATGATGCGAGTTTCCACTTTTTGCATGAAGTCCTTGTCGGCAAAAGGAACCGGGGAAATCGCCCCCATACCACCTGTATTAGGACCCATATCTCCTTCGCCGATACGTTTGTAATCTTTCGCCTCCGGCAACAATGCGTAGTGTTTTCCGTCGGTGATTACAAATGCAGACAATTCAATTCCATCCAAAAACTCCTCTACCACTACTTTCTTTCCGGCTTCACCAAACTGAGCTTCTTTTACCATTCGGGCAAACGCAGTAACAGCCTCTTCCGAAGTCTGAGCAATCACCACCCCTTTCCCCGCTGCAAGTCCGTCTGCTTTGATCACAACAGGGAGCGAATGCTGCTGTAAATAAGCTATACCCTCATCAAAACTTTCCTCGGTAAATTCTTTATAAGCAGCAGTGGGAATCTGATGACGCTGCATAAATTCCTTCGCAAAGGCCTTGCTTCCTTCCAGTTGTGCACCGGCTTTAGAAGGCCCCGCTACCAGTATATGACGGAGTTGTTCATCGTTTTGGAAAAAGTCCCAGATACCGGCAACCAGAGAGTCTTCTCCTCCCGGCAATACCAGATCAATATTTGATTCCAGACAAAACGTTTTGATCGCTTCGAAATCTGTAACTGAGAGATTGACATTGGTGCCGTACTGACCTGTACCTGCATTCCCAGGAGCGATAAAAAGCTCTTTGCAATATTTGCTCTGACGCAGTTTCCAGGCAAATGCGCATTCACGTCCGCCGGAACCTAAAAGTAAAATGTTATAAGCCCTCATGATGGGCGCAAAGATAACGGTTGAATGTTACTGTGTAGCGTCCGGTGGTAATGTCTGTATGGTTTTGAGGTTTCTCATGATCCCTCTGTGTTTGGAACGCATCAACGGTGAACTTTTGAAAACCCTTCGGAAAGTTTCTTCGCTCATCGCTTCCCATTCACTTAAAGAAAGATTGAGGATTTCCGGAATCGGCTGAAAATGAGGTTCGGTATGTGCTTTCGCAAAACGATTCCAGGGGCAAACATCCTGACAGACATCGCAGCCAAACATCCATCCATCCATCTTTCCGGTAAACTCCTCAGGCATCATATGATCTTTCAACTCAATAGTCAGGTAAGAAATACATTTGCTGCCGTCAATCTCCCGCGGAGAGACAATTGCCTGCGTAGGACAGGCATCCATGCAGCGAGTACAGGTACCACAATGATCGGTAACAAAAGGAGGATCGGGTTGCAATACGAGATCGGTGATGAGGGTAGCGATAAAAAAGAAAGAACCTGTATGCCGGTTGAGCAGATTTCCGTTTTTGCCGATCCAGCCTAATCCACTGTTTACCGCCCAGCTTCGCTCGAGCACAGGTGCGCTGTCCACAAAACCTCTACCATTCACCTCCCCGATCTCTGTTCTGATAAAAGCTAAAAGTTCATTGAGCTTGTTGCGAATGACGAAATGATAATCCGTCCCCCATGCGTACTTAGCTATTTTAGGTGCTTCCGCATTTTGTTTTTCTTCCGGAAAATAATTGAGCAACAAGGTCACTACCGATTTTGCACCAGGCACCAGCGCAGCAGGATCTATGCGCAGCTCGAAATGGTTTTCCATATAAGCCATCGAACCATGATATCCCTTATGGAGCCATTGTTCCAGCCTACGTGCATCCTCATCGAGTTTCTTCGCTGCGGCAACACCACAGGAGAAAAAGCCGAGCCGGGCTGCCTCGCGTTTGATAAGATTGGTATGTTGTTGAATGTTTGTCTGCACCGCTAATCAGCAGGAATGAATTTTACCGTCAGGTGCTATCCCTGCAATGCTGCTCCACGTTTTACCTGCACCGAGCGAAGTTCGCAAAGCTTTTCCAGATAAGCATTGACATGTTTCACGGGAATGCCGGCAACGACACGACAAAACAATTGCAGATCCTGTTGATAAATGGTTGCCTCGCTCTGCCTTAGCAGATGCATTACTTCTCCCATCACCGGATAATCAAAAGAAAACTCCACCATTTCTTCGATCCATCGTTCTTCAACAGGAGCATTTTTAAGTGCTTCTGCTGTCGCCGTTTTATATGCATTGATCAGTCCCGGCACACCCAACAATGTACCTCCGAAATAACGTACTACTACTACCAGTACATTGGTCAAACCTGCGCTGTCTATTTGTCCTAAAATAGGTCGGCCGGCACTGCCCGAAGGTTCACCGTCGTCGTTGGCACGAAAGCTAGTACCATCAGTTCCCAGGCGATAAGCAAAGCAATGGTGCACCGCTTTGGGATGTTCCTTTTTCAAGCGCTGAACAATTTCTTTCACCTCATTGCTATTCCTTACAGGATATGCATAAGCTAAAAATTTGCTTCCTCTGTCGCGAAAATCTCCCGTAGCGGAATTGCTGAGCGTCTTATATCGAAACTGGTCTTCCATGAATATCAGATAGTGCAATCAATAAGATAGCTGCTACAGACAATATCAGTCCCAAAGCACGCTGTCTGTTGATTGGTTCGCGAAAAAACAAAATTGCCGTAAGCGAAGAAAGCAATACAATCCCGATATTATTCACGGGTATGGCTGCAGAGCTTTGAAGAAAATTGCTGTTGAGCAATCTTATCAGCAGATAAATCGAAAAATAATTGGGGATGCCCAGTATGATTCCTGCAAGCATATTTTTCCGCTGCAATTTTATTTTTCCTCTCAGTCGTAGATAGATTACAACCATCAGTCCCAACACAGCCGCCGCGGCAAACAAATGAATGGTATAAACTGCCTGAGCTCTTGAGTCTTTCAGAAAGGTTGCCTCTACATATTTTACCAGCGTATCAAGAAGCCCGCTGCCCATGAAAAGCAGTACGGGGAATAAAAAATTCTTAGAATTTAAAGGTCCTTCCGGCTCTTTGGTGGTCAGATAAACCGCAGGAAAGGCTAGCAAAATGCCGGCAATTTTTAGCACACCTAACTGCTCACCGTATAAGAATATTGAAAACAAGACAGGGATCACCATCGAAAGTTTGTTGGCAATGGTTGTGGTAGTCATGCCATCTTCGCGTGTTCGCCATGCCATAAGATTGAACAGTGAGATAAATAACGCGCCCATACCCAGCGACCATGGGAACCAGGGTTCAGAGATACTCTGTTGTCCGATTGAGAACTCTCCGATAAACACACTCCCTGTAATGACACAAACAAAATAATTCACCACAATCGCCTGCAATCCATCTATCCCGAAGCGAGGAAACAATTTGAAGATGGCGAACAAAAGGGTATTGAGCAGTATCACTGCAATGAGGTAGAGCATAATCAGAGTTCCATTTCGGGTATATATCGGTAAGGATTGTCCTGATGTGTATACACGTGCAGCGAATCAGTTTCCAAAGCACAGTTAAACGCCGGGAAGGCGTTCATCAGCATAGGTGCAGGGATACCTTCATTCAGCACGTCGGGAGTATGAAACACCCGCGCTTCATCCCAGAGACCTTTCTGAATAAAGTTCTCCAGCAATGACGCTCCTCCTTCTACGATCAATGACATGATACCAGCTTCATGAAGTCTGAAAAGCAACTGCGAGATAACGTCATCTAAAAAATCAAGCTTCACGTAGCGTATATTCCTTTCCTTGCTTTCCTTTACTTCATTCACTACCCAGGTATCAGCCTCTTCATTGAAAATGCGCAGTCCTGAAGGCAGCACCAGCTTGCGGTCTATAACAATTCGCAACGGTTGCTTTCCTTTCCAAAGCCTTGCTGTAAGTATCGGATCGTCGCTGAGACATGTATTGGTGCCTACAAGAATGGCTGCTTCCTCGGTACGCCAGCGATGTACCAACTGCATGCTATGACGATTGCTCATCTGATAGCGCGTACGATTGAGGGGAGCAAAAAAACCTCGCTGCGTCTGTGCCCACTTCAGTATTACATAAGGTCGCCTATGAGTATGAAAACGAAAGAAACGTCTGTTAAGCCAAAGTCCTTCTTTTTCCAAAATGCCCGAAGTTGTTTTGATGCCTTTCTGATGCAACATTTCAAATCCCTTTCCATTCACCTCTGCAAAAGGATCGTTATTGCAAACAACTACTTCCTTTATATTTTCTGCGATGATCCTGGATGCGCAGGGAGGGGTTTTGCCAAAATGAGCGCAGGGCTCCAGACTTATATATATTGTGCTGTCCGGAATCAGGTGTCTGTCATTCTCCCTTACAGAATTCAAACAATCTACTTCTGCATGAGCCTCCCCATATTTCCTGTGATAACCTTCGCCGATGATACACCCGTTGTGCACCAACACTGCTCCAACCATGGGATTGGGCGCCGTACAGCCTCTTCCCATAGATGCAAGCATCAGGCATCGTCTGATAAAAAAAGAATGATTGACCATCCGGCTGTAAAAATAAAGGGAAGCAAATGCAAAAAAGAAAACCCGGTCAGTGTGCCCTGTGATTTTCTTCTGTAAGCAGTAGGGCAATCAAAGCAACTGCCACTACAGTTATTACAATTCCAAGGGTGGTCATGGGAAGGCTTTTAAGGTTGAAGAAGGTGATAAAAATGATGCCAGAATTTGGATATTAGACAACAGCAATTCTCCTTATCGGCTCATTCAAAACGGCTTACGTAATTTTAGCAGTAATGGAGCGTCAACAACACTTATCACTATTTGAGCTTGCTAAAGCATATGTACTTCATACCAAACGAGATATATTCCTCACCGGACGCGCCGGGACAGGTAAAACCACCTTTCTCAAATACATTAAAGAACAGACCTCCAAGAACATTGTAATCCTGGCTCCCACAGGTGTTGCCGCGATCAATGCGGGGGGGATGACGATGCATTCTTTTTTTCAACTTCCATTCGGTCCGTTTATCCCAGGCCAGCGACAGGCTTTTACCAGCCTACCTTCAGAAGGAACCGATCTTCCAACACTCCTAAAAAATATTCGTTTCAATAAAGAAAAAAGAAAGTTGCTCGAGGAATTGGAATTACTGGTGATTGATGAGGCATCGATGCTTCGGGCAGATATGCTGGATGCCGTGGACGGAATACTGCGGCATTTCAGAAAGAAACCTGAGCAACCATTTGGCGGAGTTCAGATGCTTTACATCGGAGATCTGCATCAATTGCCGCCTGTAGTCAGCGACTCAGAATGGTCGAACCTGCGGCGATGGTATAAAAGCATGTTTTTCTTCGATGCGCTGGTCTTTCAGGAGGCCCAACCTGTTTACATAGAGCTCGATAAAATATACAGGCAAACTGATGACAAGTTCATTTCTCTTCTGAACAAAATCAGAAATAATGAAGCTGACGAGGAGGATTTACGTGTACTGAACAAATATTATGACCCTTCATTTTACCCCGATCCCGATGATGGCTACATCGTGCTGACTTCTCACAATTACAAAGCCGACAAGATCAATAGAAGTGCGCTGGCAAAATTAAACAGTGAACCATTCCAGTTTGAGGGCGAACTCACAGGCGATTTCAACGAATCTGCTTTGCCGGTAGAAAAAATATTGACGCTGAAAGAAGGAGCACAGATCATGTTCATGAAGAACGACAAGGGAGAAAACCGCAGATATTACAACGGTAAGATCGGAACTATCTCCCGAATAAAAGGATCAGATATTTATGTACGCTTCCCGGGTGAAAGAGAGGAACTGATTCTGGAGCAGGAAACCTGGCGTAACATACGGTATCAATACAACGCAACTGCGGATAAAATAGAAGAGGAGGAACTGGGTTCTTACAGACAATATCCTATCCGTCTGGCATGGGCTGTGACCATTCATAAAAGCCAGGGACTTACGTTTGAAAAAGCCATTGTAGACGCGGGACAGTCATTCGCAGCGGGACAGGTGTATGTAGCGCTCAGCCGCCTCAGATCTTTATCGGGTTTGGTACTGGCTTCAGAGATTGGTCCGGAGGCAATCAAAACGGAAGAGCGTATTACATTCCTCAGACAGATACAACGTACTCCGACGGAGCTCTTAATTCAATTGGAGGAAGATCAAAGAGTATATCTGGCGGAGCGCCTTGTTCGAAGCTTTACCTGGGATAAAATGCTGGAACAGTTTCAGGAGCATCATGACGGTTATTCTACTATCAAACTGCCACAACAATCAGAAACATTGCAATGGTCGGCAGATATGTTGCACAACATTGTGAAGTTGAAGGATGTCAGCGAGAAATTTTTACCTCAATTAAAACAGCTTCTTGCTGATACGCTGCGAGGTGGATACCAAACACTAAATCAACGGGTACACGCAGCAGGGAATTATTTTCATCAGCAAATTGACCAGACGCTGATAGAACCCTGGCAAAAACATTTTGACGAGACAAAGGTTAAGGCAAAGACAAAAAAATACCTCCGCTCACTGCAACCTTTGTACACAACGCTCCTTCGCAAAAGACAGGATATCGAACAGGCGATGATTATGGCAGGCGGACTCGCCGAGGGAAAGAATATCACACATTTGCTGGAGCATTATCAAAATACCCATAAGAATATTCCTCCAATACCCAGGGAAGAAGTTGTGCAGGCAAAAGTCAGGGAAGACACAAAATCAATCAGTTTACATCTGTATAAAGATGGGAAAAGCATTGATGAGATTGCCAGAGAGCGCGGACTGGTACGATCTACGATAGAATCACATCTGCTTTCTTTTATTCCTTCAGGTGAAATAAAACTCGACGACATCGTTCCGGCTGAAAAGCAGATGGTTATTCGTCAGGCGATACAACGTAATCCGCAAACAGGACTTGCAGGCATCAGGGAAATAACCGGCAATGCCTGTAGCTACAACGAAATTAAGGCGGTGATGATGGTGATCGAGAAGGCATCAAAGCAATAATCTTGCAGACGCAACAAACACGATATCTTTAGTCATGCTCTCTTATCAACAGGCTTTTTATTCGCTCTGCAAACAATTAGGCAAGATATATTCCGACACAGAAGCTGCTGCCATAGCACATGAGATCATGGAGTTTGTAACGGGTAAAGGAAGATTGCAGCGCCTCGTAGAAAAGGATAACCATTTAGACGAAAGACAGCAATCACTTTATGATAACGCTATAGTACGTCTGCTGAACGGAGAACCACTACAATACATCACGGGTGTGCAATGGTTTTTCGGAAAACCTTTTCAGGTAAATACAAGTGTATTGATTCCACGTCCTGAGACCGAAGAATTAGTTCAATGGGTGATCGATGAATGGCAAGACAAAAACGACTTGACCATTCTCGATATTGGGACAGGTAGTGGTTGCATCCCCATTTCGCTGAAGTTAAAATTACCTGCTGCAAGCATAGCGGCTATTGATGTAAGTAAGTCCGCATTGACGGTAGCGCTGCAAAATGCGCAGCAGCATCAGGCGGAAATTTTCTTTCTGGAAATGGATTTTCTCAAAGAAGACCAATGGGAAAAACTCGGACAGTTTGATATCATTGTTTCCAATCCGCCTTATATACCGGAACAGGAACTAGACACTTTGGAACGAAATGTTCGCGACTTCGAACCCGAAATAGCATTGTTTGTACCCGACACAGATGCTTTACTTTTTTACAGACATATTGCCCGCTTTGCCAAAGAACATCTTTCACCAGACGGCGCTGTATACTGTGAGTTGCATAGGGATTATGCACAGGCAACGCAAGCGATGTTCGAAGCAATGAGCTATAAGGCTACACTGAGAAAAGACATGCACGGAAACGATCGTATGCTTCGTGCGGAAAGACAATTTTTGTAACATAAAAAATCCCGCAGCGCTGCGGGATTTTTCTGTAAAAAATTTAAAACACTTTATTTCTTCGTAGTGCGACGTGTTGTTTTAGGTTCTTCTACAACTTCTTCGTTACCCAAATCCATCATCTTTTCCAGTTGACGCACCTGCTTTTTCAGGTCGTAAATAGTCTTGTACAATTCGTCCATTTCGCTGCGTGTAGCAACAGGAATACCAGTCATCATTTTTTCCATCTGATTCTCGATATCCTTCTTCAGCTTCAGTTGCATTGCACTTACCTCAGCCATCAGACGACTATACTCATCGCTCTCAAACAGTGACACAAAAGTCTTGTCGCTCAGGTTCATCCACTCCTGATACAAAGCCATCATGCTGTTGATCTCTTCTCCGCTCTGAATCTTGTTCATTACATTCTCAGCCAGCTTGTCCATTACCTTCACACCCTGAGTGTACATCATGTACTGAAGCTCAGCATTTTTGATGTTATACACAGCCATACGGTTGGCGATATCCTGCCACTCCATCATTGTCTTTGTGTACTGGTTGGGAGACATCATTTTTGTGAAAGGAGCAGCGGCTTCGCTCATCATGTTGTAGAACTGATTGTAGCCGTTCATCATATTCCCGAATACAGAAGATGCATCCATAGTCGGCATCATGCCACGCATCTGCTGGAAGTTTTGGTTTGCCATAGTGCCCCATTGCTTCATGCCGTCCTGCATCATGGTCGTCATCTGTTGCATATAAGTGCGACCGCTTTCAGGAACCAGACCTAGGAACTTATCCATAAGGTCTTTGTAAGCAACTGGGTTCATCCATTGCTTGTACAGATCCATGTTGAAAGTTTTCTCCTGAATGCTTTTCCACATCGGAGACCACATTTCATAGAACTTTGCGAAGCTCTCTGTGGCATTGATCATGTTTTTGTATGCATCCTGAGCAGTACTGTTTTGCATAGTCTCCTGCATCTTTGCCCAGTTGCTGTTTAATATCTGCTGATATTGATTGAAAAGACCTGTCCAGGTTTCGCCAGCTTTTTTAGCAGCATCCATGTTGAACATGTTGTTCCATTGCTGCATCATATTCATCCATTGATTGGTATTGTTCATACCGTTCATCCAGTTAGTCCAGTTTTGCTGCGTTTGCTGCCAGATGTTCATGGGATTCATATTGGCTGCCTGCGTGTTGGACACAGCATTTTGAAAGAAGCTATTGTTCATTTCCCAAAGCTGCTTTGCCCAGTTTGCCTGCATGTTGAACCAGTTTTGATAAAACTCATTCATCTGGTTCATGCTATTCTGCATACTGCTGTTCATGCCGGCTGTGTTCTCCGTAGCTTTTGAAAAAATATTTTTCTGACTATCCAACCAGTTTTTATACCATTCGCTGCCTTTCTGCATCGTTTCATTCACCATGGCATTGCCATTGGTAAACTTTTTAGTGTTTTCTACCAATGTATCAACTGCTTCTTTCTGCGCATCTACAATGGTATTCACAAAATTGTTGTCCTGGTTTGTCATAACGACTGTTTTTATTGTTGAAAATGTTCAGTTACTGCTTACAGGCTAAAAGAAAAAGGTGCTTGTCTGCTAACACATTGTTTACTTTTCCTTTTGGCGGCGCAAAGGTAGGGGTTTCCTATTAAAGAATTGTAAAATCTCTTACTTTTTTCCATACCAGCACAAAAGCGACAGCTAACTCGCTCATTACAATGCAATTATCACCCAGACACCATCGAACTATCCTTTGCCGGCACTTTCCTCACGAGTCGGGCCGTATAATCCGGGGACTTTGTTTCCCGTAGCGCGGAGATAAACAATCAATTCGCCTCTGTGATGGTAAATATGATTGAACAGAAAACTGCGCGATACAATCCCTCTGGGCATCGGTCCCAAAATGATCTTTTCTCCCATCTTCATGGTCCAAGGCTGCAACAGAGCCTCTTCCGTCAATGTTTCCAAAGCAGCCCTTGCTCTGGCAACATTTCGTTCAAACAAATTCATTGTAGCTTGTAAATCCTGAGGACTACCGCGTTCAAACGTATCTGCAGCAAGATCATACACCTCGCGTGTTAAGGTACCTTCATACCAATAGTAAATGGTTGCAATGTGCTGTGCGAGTTCTCCCATCGTCCACGAGGCCGGAGCGGGACGATATGATAAATCTTTTTCCGGAACTGCATGCAATAGTTTGCGTGTGTTACCGACTTCATGTTCAAATTCTGTTTTAAGAGCTGAAATAATCATGTGCATGGATTTTAGAGTATAGAAAAGAGCTGTCCTGCAAGTTACGTATGTAGGAGAGGAAGTTGCTTCGGATAATAAAAACTGCTACTTTAGAAAAAACACTCACAACTATGCTTAAGATCGGAGATGAATTTCGCCACAAATTCAGTTATACACAGGATGACGTAGACACATTTGCTCGCGTCAGCGGCGATACCAACCCACTGCACATCGACCCACAGGCTGGTAAAGACAGTATGTTTGGCCGCAACATTATTCACGGCTTTTTAGGAGCCAGTGTGTTTACCAAAATATTTGGTGCGCTTTGGTATGTAGATGGTCACGTGTATCTCAGCCAGACGATGAAGTGGCTGAAGCCTATGTTTACAGATACAGAATATGAAGCGGTTGTGCGGGTAAAAGAAATTTATCCTGAGAAAAACCGCGTGTTGTATGAATGTGCGGTGTACGATACTGCCAGCGGAGACCAGACAATAGCCGGCGAAGCTTTGCTGCTCAACAAAAAGCAGTATGTATGGAACAAGGAAGCAGTAGAGGAAAAACAATCTTAAGTTATAAAGACTCTTTTATTTCAGATCTCTAAAGAAAAAACGCCTGCATTTGCAGACGTTTTTTCTTTATCAGGAATTGGATATTATTTGAGCTCGCCTACCATGTCTTCAGGTTTTACCCATTCATCGAACTGCTCTGCTGTAACATAACCCAGTTCAATCGCAGTCTCTTTCAACGTCTTGCCTTGTTTGTGTGCTGTTTGTGCAATCTCTGCAGCTTTGTAATAGCCAATTTTCGTGTTTAAAGATGTCACCAGCATCAATGAGTTGTTCAGATGCTGCGTAATGTTCTTTTGAATTGGCTCGATACCTACCGCACATTTATCGTTGAAACTTACACAACCTTCGCCTATCAGTCTTGCACTGTGCAGGAAGTTGTAGATCATCATTGGCTTAAAGACATTCAGCTCGAAATGACCATTGGAACCGCCAATGTTGATAGAAACATCATTGCCCATTACCTGTGCAGCAATCATGGTCAGCGCTTCACATTGTGTAGGGTTTACCTTGCCCGGCATGATCGAAGAGCCGGGTTCATTATCAGGAATAAAGATTTCACCAATGCCTGAACGAGGACCGGAGCTAAGCATACGAATGTCGTTCGCAATTTTCATGAGGCTAACAGCCACCGTTTTCAATGCGCCGTGTGCTTCTACAATCGCATCATGTGCGGCGAGGCTTTCAAATTTATTTTCTGCGGTGATGAATGGAAGTCCGGTAAGCTCCGCAATCTTCGCTGCCACTTTCACAGCATAGCCTTTAGGAGTGTTGATACCTGTACCCACGGCAGTTCCGCCCAGTGCGAGCTCGCTGAGGTGAGGCAACGCATTGTTGATCGCACGAAGACCGTGATCGAGTTGCGAAACATAACCGCTGATCTCCTGCCCCAGTGTGAGCGGTGTTGCATCCATAAAATGCGTACGGCCGATCTTCACCACATTCATATACTCCTTCGACTTGGCAGCCAGTGTATCGCGCAGTTTTTTGATACCCGGAATGGTTACATCCACCAGCATCTTGTATGCAGCAATGTGCATGGCTGTGGGGAAAGTGTCGTTCGAGGACTGCGATTTGTTTACATCGTCATTCGGATGAATGAACTTTTCCTTGTCGGTAAGTTGTCCGCCGTGGATCAGATGCGCACGATAGGCAACCACCTCGTTCACGTTCATATTGCTCTGCGTACCCGAACCCGTTTGCCATACCACCAGCGGGAATTCATTGTCCAGCTTCCCTTCCAGTATTTCGTCGCACACCTGTGCAATAAGCTTTGCTTTCTCTTCAGAGAGCACGCCCAGTTCCTGATTGGTGAGGGCTGCCGCTTTTTTCAGGTAAGCAAAAGCGCGGATGATTTCCTTAGGCATCTTGTTGATGTCCTGAGCGATTTTGAAGTTCTCGATGGAGCGTTGTGTTTGCGCACCATAAATGGCATTGACGGGCACTTTCACCTCACCCATGGTGTCATTTTCAATACGGTATTCCATTGCGATTTGATATTTTGATGATATGTGATAATCGAACAGATCGTCTATCCTTTTCCCTTGGATAACATCAGTCACGGACGGCGCAAAGGTATTAAACCAAATAAATCCTGATGATGATTTTAGGCGGTCGGGCTTAGGAGATTCATTCTTATTTTCGCGCAGGTGAAAAAAATCTCAGTTATATCGGCTTTGTTGCTAGGTATTGTGCTTACTGCTTCTTTCAACGAAGGAGAACCTATGACGGCTGAAAAGCTCGGTGAGATGCTTTTCTTCGACCCGATTCTTTCGGAAAACCAAACCATTAGTTGCGCATCCTGTCACAAGCCGGAGTTTGCCTTTGCAGACACGGTCGCTTTCAGCACCGGTGTGCATGGACGGTTGGGCAAAAGAAATACACCTTCTGCCATGAACATGAGTTCCCGTGAAGTGTTTTTCTGGGATGGACGCGCTGCCACGCTGGAAGAACAAGCGTTGTTTCCCATTGCCGATCCTAATGAAATGAATTTGCCTGTTCCGGTTGCACTGGAACGACTCAATAAGAGTACAAAATACCGTATGCTTTTTTATGAGGTGTTTAAGCAATTGCCGGATTCAAACAATCTTGGTGCTGCACTTGCAGCTTTCGAACGAACACTTGAAACTGCCAGTACACCCAATGATCGCTGGCTGCAGGACGAACCCGGCGGACTGACAGAACAACAGATTCGGGGCAGAGTGGTTTTTCGTGAAAAAGGAAAATGTTTCGATTGCCACTTCACCCCAGATTTTACCGGCGATGAATTTCGGAGTATTGGTTTGTTCGACGGCGATAAACACAATGACAGCGGTCGGTACAATGTCACAAAGAATCCGGCAGACCTCGGAAAGTTTAAAGTTCCGGGACTGCGCAATGTAGCCGTGACTGCGCCTTACATGCACGATGGCAGCATGAGAACCCTACGCGAGGTGATCGACTATTACAACAATCCTCATGCTATTCTTCCGGGCGGCATCAACAGAGACACTTTGCTGCAACAGCCCTTGGGCCTCACCGAACAGGAAAAGCAAGACCTGGAAGCATTTCTTCATTCCCTGACAGACGATCGCTTTGTAAAAAGGCAGTAGTCTGCCCTGATGGCAAGACTTTGCGCTGCATGCACTTTCACGTCTCTCTAAAATATCATAACACTGTCATTAATCATACATGACAGTGTCATATCTATAAAAAAATATTGCAAACAACATGGGTGGATAGTAATTTGGATTTCATCACTGTAAAATTGTTGGTTATGAAAAACCAATTACTTCCTTCGATCCTGTTGGCACTGCTTGCTATTCCGAATACAGGGAAAGGACAAATGCCTTTCGCAGTCTACGATTCTATAGACATCGGCAATATCAATGCCTGGATATCTGTACACGGTCAATTATGGGGTGACACCTCCGGCAATCAGCCACATTGCGAGTTTCCCAAAGGATCGGGAAAACATATCGCTGCCAGAGGAGGATTATGGTTGGAGGCTATGATCAACAAAACCAATTGCGGTTATCTGCTCAAAGCCCTCAAAATGCACAAACAGATTTCTGGCCCGGTCTAACGCCGTTTGATGCAAATGGTGATATTGTTCAAATGAGTTATTCAGAATCCAATGCATGGGCAAAAATCTGGAAAGTAACCCGTGCAGAACTCAATCAGCATCTTGCCAATACCACGCATACGATTGCCAATACGCCAGCGTCTATACTCGAGTGGCCCGGGGCGGGAAACATCTATGCAAAGGGGAATGGAGGTGTTTTTCTGAACATACCAGTATGGCCAGAGCGTACCGCGCCCTTTGTTGATTTAAATAATGACGGGCATTACGAACCTTTACAAGGTGAATACCCTCAGATTAAAGGCGATCAGACCTTGTGGTTTATATTTAACAATTACGGACCTACGCATAATGTTTCATTAACGCCGCCACCTCCGGTAGAAATACAATGTATGGCTTATGCCTACAACCGGAATACCATTGCCGACAATATTATTTTCTACGAATATCAAATAGTCTTTACCGAGACTCCACTAGACTCTGTTACGTGGGGGCTATTTACAGATTTCGGGCTTGGAGATCCATCAGACGACTATATCGGCTTCGACTCTGTTAGGAATTTGGTCTTTTCATATAATGGCGGTTCAAATGATGCTGTCTACGGAGATACCATCCCTGCTGTGGGAGTGACAGTACTTAAATGGCACTGGAAAGATACTTGTGGCACTACAGAACCCGCCGGAAGCTTTATGTATTTCAACAATAGCAACGACCCTACAACGGGTGCACCGACGAATAGCGTAGAGTTGTATAACTACCTGACTGCAAGTTGGAGGAATGGTCAACATCTCAGCAATGATTATCAGGGAGCTGGTATGGCAAGCAACGGTACAGGTGCAGGACCTAACACACAATATGTCTTCAACGGCGACCCGGCAAATAATACGGAATGGTCTGAATGTGCGTCGCTCAATACACCCGGAGATAGAAAAACTGTTCTTGCTTTAAAACCTCGTAGTGTCCTGCCAGGCCAACTCCATAGATTTGCCTTCGCACTGCTGGCAGCGCCGCCAAAAGCGCAGAACGGCTGTCCGTCTTTCACGCTTCAGGATTTACGGGCACTTGCCGACACGGCGCACGCCTTATACTGCACACCGCCAATCTATACCAACATTACTAACCTTACTTTTGCCAAAGATCTGAAAGTGTACCCTAACCCAACGTCAGGAGATATCACCGTCGAAATGGGCAATCATCAAAACAATGAGCACCTAAGAATCATTGATGTACTCGGACGCAATTGTGAAGTTTCTGTGAAACGTGAAGGAAGTAAATGGCATATCAACGCCCATCATCTATCAGCAGGGGTTTATTATATCCTTCTTGCAGACGGTAACCGGGCATCGTTTATGAAAAGATAAGCTTCTGGCACAACCTTTTTGATCTTGGATAGGCAACCCTCGTTACGAAACCAAAATCAAAAATAGTTATGTCAGAAAGAAAAAAATTTGAGGACAACCAACCGGGTATGGATCAAAAACGCGATGTACCAAACGATGATTGGCAACATACGCGTGAATCCGCACAGTCGGGCAATCAGGGTGGTGCTTCCTATGCTCCGGGTTCTACCACACAGGGTGGTTCTAACTATGGGCAAGGTTCACATCAACTCGGCGGTGATGCCTACCATCAGGGGGACCAGAAAAATGAAGGTTCCAACTACGAAAACGAAGCAGGACGCTTCGGTCAGGACAGCCCCATAAATCCTGCTTCCGGTGAGAAAGATAAAGACAGCAAAAGAGCGCCCGAAAAGGGAAAGCTCAGTGAAGCCCGTGAAGATATTCCCCATGGTCAGGGTGCGCATGTTAATGAGAAAGAAAGCAATGCACAGGAAGATTATCCCGGCACCGGACCAACTACAGGGAGCAGTGCAGAGCCGGAAAAAGATATCATCTAAAACAAAGCCGCTTCATAAATTCGAAGCGGCTTTTTACCAGGCTTAACTGAAGAGCGTTGAAATACAATAGATCAATGCTGCTATCAATCCACTCACCGGTATCGTCAGAATCCAGGCCCAAAGCAGATTGATGGTAACGCCCCATCGCACGGCAGAAAGACGTTTGGTAGCACCGACTCCTATGATGGACCCTGTAATGGTATGTGTAGTACTCACAGGTATTTTCAATTGCTCAGTGACGAACAATGTAATAGCACCGGCAGTTTCAGCAGCCACTCCTTCAAAAGGAGTCACTTTGGTAATGCGTGTCCCCATGGTCTTGATGATCTTCCAGCCACCACTCATGGTTCCTGCTGCAATGGCTGTATAACAGGCTAAAGGCACCCATACCGGCATTTGTTCAAAATCCTCAATCTGCCCACCCGCTATCAGCGCCGCCGTAATAATACCCATCACTTTCTGCGCATCATTCCCGCCATGACCAATACTGAACGCTGCCGAGGAAACGAGTTGCAGGCGCTTGAACCACATGGTGGATTTAGCCACATTGAGCGTACTGAGAAACAGGGAAAAAGCCGACATGATCAGCACAATGACCGCAAGCAATATCCACTTGAAATTTTCTCCGAAAAAGACCAATCTCCAAAAAGGTGAAACAATCCTAGGCTCCCAGATTCGTGCCTCTGTCTGAATAATTCCGCTGCGTTGCACGGTTAGATGAATGCTGTCGCCTACGTGATATCTGCTGATGACTTTGTCCAGCTGCTTTTGATTCTTCACCGGAATATTATCCAACGCAAGCAAAGTATCCTGCTTACGCAAGCCCAAATCCTGAGCAGTGGATTTATGTGCGATATCGGCGATATACACTGCGTTATGTGCTTTCGATGCATCCATCTTCATTCCCAACAAACGCGAGGGACTGGTAACAAGGTTGATAGAAAGAAGATAGCAGGTAGTGGCGATCACTGCGAGGGAAAACAATTTGGGCCAGATTCCCTTTTTAAAAGAGTTGATAAACCATAGCGAAATAATAAAAGCCATGATCATACCAATCAGAGGCGCAAGTACAATAAACGCTACCGTTTTGATCACCGGTTCGGGATTTACACTGCTAAAGCCTGCATGGGCAATAGCTGCACCTGCAAATCCGCCGATAAGGGTATGAGAAGAAGAAGAAGGAATACCCAGCCACCATGTCAGCAGATTCCAGCCGATAGCGGCGATAAGCCCCGATGTGATGACCGGCAGGGTAATGAAATCCTCCTTTACTGTCTTGGCAATGGTATTGGCGACGCCGTGATCTTTAAAAATAAAAAATGCGGCAAAGTTGAAAACCGCCGCCCAGAGTACCGCCTGAAAAGGTGTAAGCACTTTGGTAGAAACAATAGTGGCAATGGAATTGGCTGCGTCGTGAAAACCATTGATATAATCAAAGATCAGCGCCAGGGCAATGATCGTTATGAGCAGAGCTGTCATAAATATGATTCGTACAGAATATTAGGCGTACTTGATAATGATAGACTCGATAACATTTGCTGCATCCTCGCATTTGTCCGTTACAATCTCCAGCATTTCATACAGGTCTTTCTTCTTGATCAACTCCACAGGATCTATTGACGATGTAAACAGCTGCATCATTGCCTTATCCAGCAATTCGTCGCCTTCATTTTCCAGACTGTTGATCATTACACAAGACTCTGTAATAGAACGTAGGTCCTTCATATCACGAAGCTCGCGTACGGCTTTGTTCAGCGAAGAAATTGAGCGTGTTATGACGCTTGCGAACGCTTTTGTGATCTCGTCGGAATCTTCGATGGAATAGTTTGTAATCCTCTTTGCAGAAGCCCAGATAAAATCTGCAATATCGTCGAGTGATGTAGCCAGGGAGTGTATGTCCTCTCTGTCGAAAGGTGTGATAAAGTTGCGTCCGAGTTCAATGAATATCTTATGGGTGATCTCGTCATTCCTGTGTTCCAGTTCCTCAAGGCTTTTTACTAACTCTACTTTCTTATTCGGATCGGTTTCGTTGACCGCGGATGTAAAGACCGAAGCCATTTCTGAAAGAACTACAGCTACCTCTTCAAAAAGACCATAAAACACACGGTCTTTGGGCATAAACATTTTTACAAAGGACATCAAACCCATAAGGTGTCTTTATTTAGATTGCAAAAGTATCTTTTGATGAAGCCGTTAGGGCTACCTGAGAAAATGATAATAATTTCTTAACCTGGAATATATAAAAATTAAGCCGCAAGCGTCAGAAACGATACTGTAATCTGAAAGTGAAAATGTTATCGCGCAAATCATTCGTGTAACCATCCAGACTGGTAGCCTCGTTTCGAATAGCATCATACCAGACAAATGCCTTCACATGGGCATTGATATAGTACACAAAGCCTCCACCGAATGTGTCGTATCTTATATCTGCCGGCGAAAAGCCTTTGGACGCAGCAATGTCTTTGCCACGCACTCGTTTGTTGGGATCGTACCAGTCGTATTTGAGCACCAGTTGAAGTCGCTCGGTGCCAAGATGTTGTAAGAAATAGAAATAAGCCCCATCGAAATTGCGTACATAAAGCGGCTCGGGCGTACTGTTTGCAACGTCGGGGTAAGTGCCGGGCGTTTGAGTAGTCTGTGCAGTTGCGGTTTGCATTCCCCGTATGTATTCCGCACGAAACTCTGTAAAACCTTTTTTGTTGGGAATTTTAAGCTGTACATCGGCTCCTGCATAACGTCGTGGCGCTACATAATCCAGATTGTTTGAAGACGAATCACGCAGCATTACCGCATTTGCTCCCGATTCTACTACCTGATACATTACAGGGGACTGACTGACAATACCGCCATAATATCCGGATACACTGGCAGAAACAGTCCATCCAGGTTTTTTGATCTTCGTAGGCTTCAGCGATATTCTGCCGATAATGTCTTTGTGGCTGTCATATTCCATCGGGCCTGCCAGTCCCTGACCATTAAACACACCGAGATCTGCCTTTAGCCATCTCAGCTTTGCCTGTTTCGAACGGGGTTCCAGTGATATCATCAATCCCAGATCACGCTCTGTACGCATGAGTATCTGCGACATTCTTCCACGTTCAGGTGATTCGCGGTCTGAAGAAGAGAGGTTGGCTTCAAAGCCCATCGGACGGGCAAACATTCCGGCTGTAACCGAAAACAACTGCAGCTTATTTTCATAAAACCTGCCCCAGAAATCGCGTATGGCTACACCTCTTTCGGTTCCGTCAAATTGGAAAGCGAACATTGCCAGAGGTTTTCCATCCTCGGTAAAATGTCCGTAATCCACCCGGATACGACCCCGGCGCAGCATGAAACGATTGTTGGCATTGGGTGCAAAATCACCACCGCTGTAGTTCTCAACGCCTTTCTCTTCTGCCCATTGAAACTGAGGTTGCATATAACCTCCAAATCTGAGTCGGTCATGTTGATTGTAAAGCGGATAAATACCCTTACCTGCTTTAGTGGTGGTATCCATCATATCCGTCAGAAATCGCTGTGCACGTACACTTTGAGACGCCAACAGGCAAAGTGCGAAACACAAAAAACACTTCAGAAAAGGCATAAAACGATTTGCGGTGGCAAAGCTATTGGCAGGTGATGGTTAAAAGAAGAAATAAAGAAAAGGTAATAATTTCTTAACGCCGGGTAAGATCAGTTTGATATCTGTACTCTGGGATCGAGCCAGCCGTAAAGCAGATCGGTAAGGAGATTGATAACGATGAAAATAAAAGCAGTTAGCAGTACAGAACCCATCACTAGCGGAAAGTCAAACTTATCAAGCGCATCCACTGTAATTCTTCCAATGCCTTTCCATCCAAATATGTACTCTATAAAAAAAGAACCTGCCAGTAACTCTGCCAGCCAGCCGGAAATGGCTGTGATGACAGGATTGAGTGCATTGGGCAAAGCATGACGCAACATCACGGCGCCGCGGGAAAGTCCTTTTGCGTACGCAGTGCGGATGTAATCCTGAGACAATACATCGAGCAATGCGCTGCGGGTAAGTTGGGTAATAATAGCAAGCGGACGCAAGCCAAGTGCAAATGCAGGGAGCAGAAGATTGCTCAGCTTCAGTCGGTTTCCATAAAACGGGTCGTATTCCCACAAACTGCCTGTCATGCTCAGTCCTGTATAATCGCTGAGCAGATATCCAAACACATAAGCAATAAGCAAACCTGCAAAAAAAGAAGGCATGGAAATACCCGCTACGCTGGCGGCAATAGCAGAAGTATCAAGCCAGGTGCCTTTTTTCAAGGCAGCTATCACGCCGAGCAAAATACCGAGTATCGTTGCCAGCGTCATTGCTGCCAACGCCAATACTACCGTTCCCGGAAGTGCTTCCCACAATACGGCTCCTACTTCTCTTTTAGTTTGATAAGACCTTCCCAGGTAAGGATATTTCAGCGCCAGGCATTTTTCGTCGGACAATCGTGCCAATTTTACATACCTGTACTTTCCCTGTTCTGCCTCGGTGGCTTTGTGAATACATAGAGGAGAAAGGTCGTTGAGAAAAAGAAAGTAGCGAGTAAAAAGCGGCTTGTCCAGATTTAGTTCGCGTCGCGCATTTTCTATAGACTGCAGATCGCTGCGTTGCCCCATTGTCAGTCGCGCAGGGTCGCCGGGCAGCACGTTGAATAGAAAAAACACCAACGTCACCACACCCAACAACACCAGCACACTGTAGCCAATCCTTCGCCAGAGAAAATGCGCCACTATTTTGAAAAGTTAAGCCGTCCGTTTGCAAACGAAACTTCTTTCGGGTAATCGCGGAAACTCATTTTATCAACGATCACGCCATCTTTGAGGATCATCAGACCCGGATTGGAACGAAGCGCAGTTTTATTAGCCGTAGCATCCAGCACCATGTAGTCTGCAGGATAGAGTTTGTTTTTTTCTCTGAATTCCGCAGTCACTTCCTTGTTACCCGAACTAAGCACATAGAATGGGATATTCCACTCGCTGGCTTTTGTCATCAGATTGCGGAGCAGATCCATATTGTCGGTACGTGCAGTAACAGGATCTTTCACAAACAGCAGGAAGGTATAGCCTGGAGCAGTAAGGATTTCCTGGGTGTGGTCATTCTGGTCCTGATCATTGATCACAAAATCTTTGATTTCTGGTTCAGCATTTCCTTTTTTCACCAGTTTTGACTTACTGTCCACAAACTTCCAGGTCGTATCCTGCCAGGGATAGTTGTCCATCGAGAATTCTTTTTGCACTCCATCCTTCTCATAGATCATGATAGTTTGATACTCATCAGGAATAGCACCCGGTGGAATCTGAGTTTTTTGATAAATATTGGTTCCAACTTTATAAGGAAGACAGTCGTAGAAAGGCAAATGCTCCAGTGTCCACCATTGAATAAAGAAGGCAAAAAAGGCGGTAAGTATCATTAGCGCCGTAGTCGGGTATCCACTGAACACAGGCTTGATCCGTTTACGGAAAGCAAACAGGATGATTACAAGCACCAACAGTATCACATCTTTCCAGAAAGTTTCGGCATTGGATATCTTAATACAATCTCCAAAACAACCACACTCTTTGATCTTATCGGTGAGATAAACATAAGCAGTAAGGAAGGTAAAAAAGGCTGTAAGCAGCAACAGCAAAAATGAGAACAACCGAAAAGCCGCTCCCAGCAACAATCCCACACCGGCTATAATTTCAAAACCAATCATGGCAACAGAAAGCGCCAGTGAATATTCCATAGCCCATGTGGTTCCCCACACCTCAAAAAATTCATTCATCTTGTAGCTAAGCCCCAGAGGGTCGTTAGCTTTTACCAGTCCGGAGAAAATAAACAATGCTCCGACAACGATTCTCAGTACCCAGAGTATGAACTTCATGCTTTGTGATTTGTTGTTTTTCAGAGAAAATAACTTTCAAAATTTTCGCTGCTTCCTGCAAGATATCAGAAGCACATTACTATGCTTTTTGCTCCTCCAGCTTTATCAGCGCAAAAATGGCATAGTTTACAATATCACTGAAATTGGCTTCGACGCCTTCAGAGACAGTTGTTTTTCCGTCGTTGGCGAGTATCTGTTTAATTCTTAACAATTTTACAAGGATCATATCAACAAAGGACTGCTGACTCATATCGCGCCAGGCTTCGCCGTAATCATGGTTTTTCTGCGACATCAGTTCCTCTACTTTTCCTGCTTCCTGATTATACCATGACTCAGCCGTAGCTGCGTCGAGATCCATATCTGCATTGGTTTCTATGGCAGACTGTATCAAAGCGATAATGCCATAGTTCACAATACCGATAAATTCACTTTCAATACTGTCTTCAATCTTTTGAACTCCCTTTTCCTGAATCTGGCGGATACGCCAGGCTTTAATGTATATCTGATCTACTATTGATATGGGTCGCAAAACCCGCCAGGAGGTACCGTAGTCACTTACCTTTTTCGTAAACAGGTCTTTGCATTTTTTAAGAACATCCTTGTATTGTTCCGTCGTATTTGTTGCCGCCATGTTGCTCTCGATGATATCCTCCATTTACTTTTGTAAACGATGACTTCCAAAAATACACTATTACCTGTACAAAAGGTTTTGCAAAGCAAAGGACGATTGCTCGATCTGTCTCAGCCAGTGGTTATGGGCATTCTCAACGCTACACCTGACAGTTTTTACAATAAAGGACGGAGCAGCAGTACTGAAGAATTGTTACATCTCGCCGAAACAATGCTCGAGGACGGAGCAGCTATTCTGGACATAGGGGGAGCGACCACAAAACCAGGTGCTGCGCTGATCGACGTAGAAGAAGAATTGCAGCGAGTAATACCTGTTGTCGAAAAGTTACACGAGAAATTCCCAGATGTCTGGATCTCCGTTGACACCTACCATTCCAGAGTGGCTAAAGAAACGGTACTCGCGGGCGCTTCGATCATCAACGATGTGAGTAGCGGCTCCTTTGATCCCGGAATGCTAGATACCGTCGCCTCGCTGCATGTACCGTACATCGCTATGCATATGCAGGGTACTCCGCAAAACATGCAGGATAATCCCTACTATGAAGACGTGGTATCGGAAGTCCGCGAAACGCTCAGAAATATATGTGATCGTTGCGCCGCAGCGGGCATCAGAGATGTAATCGTTGATCCCGGCTTCGGATTCGGGAAAACAATCGAGCATAATTTTTCGCTGTTAAAACAACTGCATACCCTGCGTATACTGGGGAAACCTGTATTGGTGGGACTTTCACGGAAATCGCTTATCTACCGGACGCTAAGCATTGATTCGGATCATGCCCTGAACGGTACCACAGCACTCAATATGGTGGCTTTGCAACAGGGGGCTTCCATACTGCGCGTGCACGATGTGAAGGAAGCAGTTGAAACACTAAAACTTTATCTGATGCTTCAAGATTCATAAATGATGAACAAGGACAATGCCGCCGGCGTCACCCTGGACGAGATCGCTATTACACCGCAACCGCCGTATTATGCCGTCATCTTCACCTCCCTGAGAACAGAAGTGGATGAGGGCTATGCAGAAATGGCTGAAGAGATGCTCGAACTCGCCAGACAACAAAAGGGTTTTCTGGGTGTAGAAAGTGTACGGGAAGGGCTCGGTATTACTGTATCTTATTGGGACAGTCTGGAAAGTATCCATGCATGGAAACAGAATGAAAAACATCTGATAGCTCAGCAAAAAGGACGGTTGCAATGGTACGCAAAATATAAGACACGGATCTGTAGGGTGGAAAGAGATTATGAAATGTAAGACTGCCTGCCCGTAGCTTTGCAGCATGAACATTCGGCAGCTCTTCCAGCAACATCTGGCGCAAACTTCCCCCGCTCCGGTGGGACTTCATATTGTACGGGCAAAGGGAAATTATCTTTTTGACGACACCGGGAAACAATACCTGGATCTGATTGGCGGCATCAGCGTGTGCAACCTCGGACACAGTCGTCCAGAAATCATTGAAGCCATTGCGAAACAGTGCGAAGCATATATGCACATTATGGTGTATGGAGAACTCATCCAGACGCCTCAGGTCGCTTATGCTTCTGCACTTGCTGCAAAACTGCCGGCTTCGCTCAATTCGGTTTACTTCACAAATTCAGGAGCAGAAGCCACGGAAGGTGCCATTAAGCTTGCGCGCAGACTTACCTGCAGACCTCATATCATTGCCTGCAACAACAGCTATCACGGCAGTACGACAGGTGCGCTTGCAGTGATGGGCGATGAATATTGGCGCAATGCATTTCGTCCGCTGATGCCGGGCGTTTCTCATCTTGATTTCAACAGCTCCGAACTGATTGACAATATTGATGAAACCACAGCCTGTGTAATACTGGAATCGGTGCAGGCAGAAGCCGGCATCATAGCACCTGAAAAAAAATGGATACAAGCAGTAAAGAAAAAATGCGAAGAAAAAGGCGCACTGCTGATTGTTGATGAGATACAATTTGGTTTCGGACGTACCGGAAAACTTTGGGGATTTGAGCATTTTGAAATTGAACCTGATATTCTTTTACTCGGAAAAGCTTTAGGCGGAGGAATGCCTCTGGGTGCTTTCATTTCCTCGCACGAGCGGATGCAAAGCCTGACCAGCAATCCTGTGCTGGGACATATCACTACTTTTGGAGGCCACCCTGTATCCTGTGCAGCAGGACTCGCTGCTTTTAATCTATTGCTCGAAGAACAAGTAATTGCGAAAGTGGCACAAAAAGAAGAATTGTTTCTTTCGCTGTTAAAACATCCTGCAATAAAAGACGTACGAAGCAAAGGGCTTCTGATAGCCGTTCAACTTGATAGCGCCGAAACCGTACAAACTGTTCTTAACCGCTGTCTTGCAGAGGGTGTGTTTTCAGATTGGTTTTTGTTTGCACCGGATTGTATCAGGATTGCACCGCCGCTTACCATTACCGAAGCAGAAATTAGACAAGCTTGCTCTATCCTGCTTTCTTCGCTATCCTGACCTTTCAGTATTGCAGGTCATTAACAAATCAATATCACAACAACCTATATGTTTCCTACGGTTTTTCATGTAGGTTTGCGCAAAATTTTTTGACACCATATGCAACTGGCAATTATCGGTACCGGCTATGTAGGACTTGTTACAGGAACGTGTTTCGCTGAAACAGGAAACAATGTAACATGCATAGATATCAATGAAGACAAAATCAACCAATTGCGCGCAGGCAAAACGCCTATCTATGAACCTGGGCTCGAAAATCTGCTTGAGCGCAACATAAAAGAAAAACGCATCAGCTTTACTACATCGCTTGCAGAAGGTATTAAAGGCGCACAGATCATTTTTCTAGCCTTACCTACTCCTCCGGGCAAAGACGGCGAGGCTGATCTGCAGTTCGTGTTAGATGTAGCCGCACAGTTGAGTACTATGATCACAGAATATACAGTGATCGTAAACAAGAGTACTGTTCCCGTAGGCACTGCAGAAAAAGTAACGAATGTACTTTCATTGAATTTGGATCGCGAGCTTTTTGACGTGGTTTCCAATCCGGAGTTCCTGCGTGAAGGCGTAGCAGTCGATGACTTCCTGAAACCAGACCGTGTGGTAATTGGCACTTCTTCTGAAAAAGCTAAAAAATTGATGGACGAATTGTATCAGCCTTTCGTTCGTCAGGGTAATCCTATTTACTTCATGGATGAGCGTTCTTCTGAAATGACCAAATACGCAGCAAATGCTTATCTGGCTATGCGTATATCCTTCATGAACGAAATGGCATTGCTTTGTGAGAAGGCAGGTGCAAATGTTGATTGGGTACGTATGGGAATGGGTAGTGACAGCCGTATCGGCAAACGATTCCTGTTTCCGGGTGTAGGTTATGGCGGAAGTTGTTTCCCGAAAGATGTGCAAGCGCTGGCACGTACTGCACGCGATCACGATTTCAACTTCAAACTGGTGGAAATGACCATGGAGGTAAACGATCGTCAGAAAACGGTACTGGGACGCAAGGTGAAAGAGTATTTTGGAAATGACCTTAGCGGAAAAACATTTGCCATCTGGGGACTTGCATTCAAACCTGAAACAGATGATATCCGAGAGGCACCGGCCTGCGAACTCATCAAAGAGCTGAAAGCCGCAGGAGCTACTGTAAGAGCTTTCGATCCTGAGGCAATGGACAATGTACGTCGCATCTTCGGCGACGATGTCTATTTCGCAAAAGATATGTACGACGCACTTCCCGGCGCCGATGCACTGGTGATCGTAACAGAATGGAGCGAATTCCGCAATCCGGATTTTAAACGGATAGAGGAAGCACTTCGTCATCCTGCGATATTCGACGGACGTAATGTTTATACCCTCGAAAAAATGGATTCTCTTCCTTTCTACTATGAATCTATAGGAAGAAGGGTTGTTCATCAGCAAATCCGCTTTGAAGCGAACAATGCAGAACGGCTTGTAAGAGAACGCGGGAACATTGACTAATCCTACATTTCACCAAAACAAAAACAGCAACATGAAGCGTGTATTGATAACAGGCGTAGCAGGTTTTCTCGGATCACATCTTTGCGATCGCTTTCTCAAAGAAGGTTATCATGTGATCGGTATGGATAACCTGCTCACCGGCAACATTCAAAATATTGAACATCTTTTTCCACTCAAGGAATTTGAGTTCTATCATCATGATGTAACGAAGTTTGTGCATGTACCAGGCAAGCTCGATTATATTCTGCATTTTGCTTCACCTGCGTCTCCGATAGATTACCTGAAAATGCCTATACAGACATTGAAGGTTTCTTCATTGGGTACGCATAATCTTCTAGGTCTGGCGAAATCTAAAAATGCTCGTATCCTGGTTGCTTCTACATCGGAGGTTTATGGCGATCCGCTGGTTCATCCTCAAACAGAAGAGTATTGGGGCAATGTGAATCCTATAGGCCCACGTGGTGTGTATGATGAGGCTAAGCGCTTCATGGAGTCAATGACCATGGCTTATCACAACTTCCACGGACTTGAAACCAGGATCGTACGCATCTTTAACACTTATGGTCCGCGCATGCGCCTCGATGATGGTCGTGCATTGCCAACCTTTATGAGCCAGGCACTGAAAGGAGAAGATGTGACTGTTTTCGGCGATGGCTCTCAGACACGTTCTTTCTGCTATGTAGACGACCTGATTGATGGTATTTACAGACTATTGCTTTCAGACTATCATCTTCCTGTGAACATTGGTAATCCCGTAGAAATAACCCTTCAGGAGTTCGCAGAAGAAGTAGTAGAGCTTGTAGGGAACAAAGTAAAAATCGTATACGAACCACTTCCGCAGGACGATCCGAAACAGCGCAGACCGGATATTACAAAGGCTAAAGAGATATTAGGCTGGGCACCTTTGGTAGATCGTAAAGAAGGATTACGAAGAACTCTGGAATATTTCAAACAACATATCTGATTATAGAACCTCGCAAGCTTAAGCGAGGTTTTTTATTTTTGGAAAAACCCGGCTGATGTCTGTGCCTAAAAGGATCGTCTGCACGTTTCTTGTCTTCATTCTGAGTGTTCCACTGCTGTTTTCGTCCTGCAGTGCTTCAAAAAGTGCAGGGCAAAAGCCACTTTCCAAACGAGAACTTAAACGAAAGTATTCCGCCTTGCTTCAAACAAAGCCTCGAAAGATCAAGAACAAAAAGCTTTACTATTTTATTGACGACTGGTATGGCGTGAAATACAAATGGGGTGGGAATGATAAGTCGGGAGTGGATTGCAGTGGATTTGCAAAAAACTTATACACTTCCGTTTACGATGTCAATATAAAGAGAACGGTTGCTACGCAGCATGCGTCTACCCGAAACTTCCGTCGGAAAGGAAGGCTAAGGGAGGGGGATTTGGTTTATTTCCGTGAACAGGAAGATCCAAGTCATGTAGGGGTGTATCTAAAGAATGGTTTTTTTGTGCATTCTGCAAAAGGAAAGGGAGTCCACATCAGCAGCCTGAAAGACGACTACTGGAAAAGAAATTATGTCGGTGGTGGTAAGGTGAAAAAGAAGTAAGTCTATTTCTTTCTCATAATGCGCCTGCGATGTTGCACGCCCCAAACCTGCATCGCCTGAAGCACTGGTTTCAACGTACGTCCGTAGGTAGTCATACTATATTCAACGGTGACCGGAGTTGTATCATAAACCGTACGCAGTACAAGCTCATTCATTTCCAGCTCCTTCAATTCTTTCGACAACATTCTCGGTGAAACTCCAACCAAGCGGGCTAGTTCCTTAAACCTGTACGGGCGAAACATTAACACAGCCAGAATAGAAATCTTCCACTTGCCACTGAGCACATCCATGGTATCCTTCACTGCCATCAGATGCTGCTGACATTCACCATGCGTATGCTTCTCCTGCTTTGTTTTCGTAAGAACAGACATATAAGTATACTTTAGGTAACCGGTATCCAAAAGTATATCAGTTACAAATGTATACCAAATGTAGAGAGCTTTGCTCAAAAATGATAAAGCAATGAAAGCAATCCACATCATCTATTGGGCAACGACAGGAATCGTCTCAGCGGCTATGGTAATGAGCGGTGTTATGTATCTGAGTCACAATCCGCAAATTGAAAACGGCTTCCCTGCGCTTGGCTATCCGGTTTATTTGATTCCGTTTCTCGGTACGCTGAAGTTATTGGGTGCAATAGCGCTTCTGCTGCCGCGATTTAAAATGCTCAATGAATGGGCTTACGCGGGGTTTGCATTTTGTTTCCTTGGAGCGACATGGACACACTTGTCTACCCACACTCCTTTCATGGCTCCGCTACTCTTTCTTATTGTCCTGTTTATTTCCTATGGATTGAAAGCTAAACGCAGTGTTGTAATGATAAGAACGGCGAATGCGCTGTAAGAACATTTCAGAGCAATTGATCTTCGGATTGTACAGACACATCCAAAGAAAAAGAACCTCTCCACAATGTTGAGAGGTTCTTTAATGCTATAAATACTGAGAACGAGAAAACATTTAGTAATCAGCATTGTTCGGATCCCAGTTGGTCCATCCCTTTGTCCAGTCGCTATCGCCTATAGCTCCACGAAAGGTCACCTGTTGAAACCATGCATCCATACCGGAAAAGTCTGCTCCGCTGAGCGCAGGTGATGAACCATGCGGTACAAAATCCGGAGCTGTAAGAGACCATGGATTTGTAAGTTGTGCTGCATTAGCACTATCTAGTTTTGTTGAACCTGAGGCAACAGCAATTGCAAGTACAGCTGAATCTGTAAGACCGGATGCAGTATTGCCGAAGAACGGTTTTGTAATAGCATGCACCAGATTATTTCTGAACTCGCTCGTACCACTCACAAAACTATTTGCAGTCTCAGCCGATTCGATGGAAAGACCTCCTTTTTGCCATCCAACCATTATAGTATTGCGCAATGAAAAGTGTGTGGCACGACGCCAGCGGTTGGCAAAGTTGTGATTCGATTGTGTGTTCGGACGATTATTCGGACCGATAAACGTAAAGTTGGAAATCTTAGGATGCGTAAATGGCGTGGCTGTCGTACCTGTGCCATCATTATCGCATTCTATACCATTGGAAGCATCTCCCACATCAGCATATTGAGGATGCTTCACAGAAAGTCCGAACTGCAACCTGCCTGTATATCCGAAATCAAAATCAAAATCATCATCTGAGGTTGCAAATGCAATCAGATTTTTGGCATTGACAGTACCTCCAAAAAATTCGAAAGCATCATCATTTCCGTAGGAAACCATTACATTTTCAATTGTAGTTCCTGCTCCAACACCACCTAAGGTCAGACCATTAATCTCTGATCCGGGCAAAGCCGCAATGCCTGCAAACTCAATACGTACGTACTTCAATACTCCAGAGTTATCGTTCGGATCATCACCACCATAAGTTCTGTTGACACCACCTTCAATAGTGGGTTTCGGATTAGTACCGCGATTGGTAGGAGCATTTCCCAGAATGATAATACCACCCCAATCTCCCGGACGACGTTGTCCTTTAGGCTGACCTGATGTAAAAACAATTGGTTTGTCTGATGTTCCTTCTGCAAAAATCTTTCCACCCGGTTCCACTATAATGGCTCCTTTCTCAACAAGATCACTTCTCAACACAGTGCCGGCTTGAATTCGCAATACCGATCCAGGCTTTACATAAACATATCCTTTGATCAACCAGACCGAATCAGCTACCAGCGTTGTATCGTTGGTAACATCTCCGGAAAGCACAGCCCTGGAAATAACGGAGGAAGTATCTGCAGGGGGTGCAGGATCATCCGATTTCTTACAGGAGGTAATTCCTGAGACAACATTCAGTACAATGGCACTCATGAAAACTAGTCTTTTCAACTTCATATTGTTGTTTGATTTACGGGCAAAACTATTGGGAGCGTGTTACCCTGATTTTAAGGAAGCATTATCTCTGCGTTAATAAAAAGGAAGTCTTTCCGATATACGATCTTGCATCAGAAACGATAGGTAAATCCTAGCGTATATGTAGTTCCCAGACTGTATCGCTGGATCACCTGATCGTTGCCACGTCCCAGCAAATCGGCTCCTTTTTGGAAAGTGTTTTTATCGTTTGTGTTCCAGTAAGTAACAGCAGGTTGATTCAGCAAGTCTGCGAGTGTGAATTTGATTTCTCCTTTATTTTTGAGTATTGACTTGCTGATCTGAAGGTCAATGACATCGCGTCCGTTCTCCCAATAATTAGGAATATCTCTGTTGCCAACAATTACAATTCTATGTCCAGTTCGATTGTAAAGCGCACCCATTGCCAAGCCGGTTTTTACATCATGATACAAGGCCGAAACATTGATGATGTAAGGTGATTGTCCTTGCAATGGACGATCTTTAATACCATCGAAAAGGCTGAGATCAACTCTTGAGTAGATGTAGGTAATGTTCGTTGCGAGAGTAAGATTTTGCAACCATTGTTTGTCGGCAATAAAAGAAAGATTCTTTCTCAAATCCAGTTCCGCACCTAGGGAACGAGCAGATTTAGCATTGCGGTAATTCACGTAAAACTGATCTGCGTTGGACTGAGGATCCATGATGGTTTCGATAGGGTTTTGAAAGTCCTTGTAGAAAACACCGACTGTCAATACTTCACCAGGTGCGGGATAGTATTCGTATCGCAGATCGAGATTGGTGATATTGCTGCGTTTCAGATCAGGGTTTCCATTTACAGCCCATACATTTTCAAAGTCCACGAAAGTAAAGGGTGCTATCTCCCGAAACTCCGGACGGTTAACGGTTCTCGATGCAGCGAAGCGAAGCTTGTTGTTGTCATTTAAGTTGTACGAAATATTGACCGAAGGCAGCCAATCCGCAAAAACATTTGATCGTGAGAAAGGACCAGTGCTATTAGAAGAATTAAGGCTTTGCTGATAATGCTCATAACGCAGCCCCCAAACCAAACGAAACTTATCACCAAACTGATTGTCAAACATAAAAAAACCTGAGTGCAGGGCGGCAGCAATGTCGTATCGGTCGGAGTGATTGGTGATTTCCTCAAGTTCCAGACCGTTCTCATGATAATTTTCCGGTCGAAACATCTCATCGAAAGGTCGTTTGTCAAACCCTTCCAGATGTGTAGCAGACAATCGATGCTGAAACAATCGTGCATTAAAATCGCGTGTTTTTAAAAGCACAGCGTATCCGGCTTTCAGCATTTGCTTTTTGCCTAAAAACCGGAAGGGATGGTTTGCTGAGAAATTACCACCGTAGGTATTATCCTTCAGATCGATAAAATATCTCCGACAGTTTCTGTCTGTAAGCGTAAAAGGAAGAGTATCTTTTACAACCGGATTGTGATTGCTGTCGAGGCTGATATTACGATTGTAATACGCGGTGCGTAGATCGTGTTGGGCCGCTTTGAATAACGTATAATTGATATTCCAGTTTACCTTCAATTTGTTTTCACCAAAGGAATGTTCCCCTTCCAGTTGAGAGCTCAATATCTTTCGGTCTGAGGGAATAGCGGAATACAAGCGTGTGTCCTGGTAGTTGTTGGTGTTATAACCCGTTCGTTTATAGTATGTGTTATCATATAGCTGGTTGTATAAGTTTTTGAATGAAATCCTGGAACGATTTTGAACGTAAGAGAAATTCGCTAATGCAGCTAACATTGCTGAATAGCGATATTGATCATCGCGATAGCTGTAAATCACCTGAGGTGTTTGTTCGAAAATATTTCGTTCGTAACCGGGAACAATAATCTGCGCATTGCGATAAGACAACCCTACGACAGTTCCCAACTTCCCTCCGTTTGCAAAACTCTTTGTGTTTCCTCCGGCGATCTGCACAGAAGAAATGGGAGAAGCTGTTGAGCGTACTTCCGGAAAATTATTTGAAAGCAAACCTGCTGCAAAACTGCGTTGCTTCGGTGTCATGCTTTTATAAGCAACATAATCTTTCCCAAAAGTTGACGGAAGTGCATCGTTGTTTCCATGAAAACCCAGAAAGTCTGTCGCGGCTCTTTGATTGGAAACAAACTCTCTAAAAGTCGATTGCGAATTATAACCGGCACTTATGCCTACTGAAAGAAAGTTCTTATCGGGCACGTCACGCGTTTGCACCTGAATCATACCACCTGCAAAATCACCCGGCAAATCGGGAGATGCTGTCTTGCTAATGATGATGTTGTCAATCAGGCTGGAAGGAATAACATCAAAAGAAAACGCTTTCCGGTCGGGCTCGGTACCAGGCATCAGCGCATTATTGATCATCGCCAGATTGTACCGGTCACTGAGTCCGCGTACGATCACAAACTTGTTGTCCTTTACGCTTGCACCGCTCACACGCTTCAACACCTCTCCGGTATTTCTGTCGGGAGAGCGCTGTATGACATCTGCTGAAATACCGCTGGTTACTGCTATGGCATTCTTTTGCAGAATGTATAATGCGGAAATATTTTCCTTCTTCAGAGAAGAACGAACCACCACTTCATTCAATTGTGTGGCGGATGTCTCTGAGAGGATAATATTCAGGCTTACAGTTTCATTGTCTTTCACCTGAATACCAGCAATCTGCTTTGTCTGATAGCCCAGGTATTTTATCTCCAGGGTATATACTCCCGGCGATGCTGTAAGGGAGAAATTGCCGTCGATGTCCGTTGCAGTGCCCTTAGTCGATTCCATGATGAGAACAGTGGCACCGATAATGGGTTCTCCGGTTTTCTCGTCAGAGACTTTTCCGGTTATCATTCCGGCAACAGTCTGTTTCGATGCAAAGCACAAAAACAAAAGCAAAGAAAAAATTCGCATATCGTGTCCTTTGCCGCAAAATTCTCGTTACCATGTTATCACGACTTTACCGGAATATTACCCTGAGGTAAAATGAATGTTACGGGAAGATTAACACACAGAGTGCATTAGACCGCATTCGACTTGCTAACATATCAACATATCAACTGTCGCAACCTGCTGGTTGGAATGGGAGCGAATTGTACATTTGCGGCTCATTTGATTATTTTTGTACCGCTTTTTTCAATCATATAAATAGCTATTATGGCAGTTGTCGATTTAGTAATGCCCAAGATGGGTGAGAGCATCATGGAGGCTACCGTTTTGAAGTGGCATAAAAAACCTGGCGATAAAGTGCGTATGGACGAGACTGTGCTGGAAATTGCCACCGACAAGGTAGATAGTGAGGTGCCTTCCACCGCTGAGGGAACCATTACTGAAATCCTCTTTAAAGAAAATGATGTTGTTCCTGTTGGAACCGTTATAGCAAGAATTGATACAGTAGGCGCCGGTGCTGCCGCAGCACCTCAACCTGCACCTGCGGCAACTTCGGCTCCAACCCCTTCGGTTGCTGCAACTGTAGTAGCTCAGCCGGTTGCTGCAACTCCTGCCTCTGCCCCGGTCTCTTCCGAAAGCAGCAGATTTTATAGCCCACTGGTACTCAATATCGCAGGAAAAGAAGGCATCAGCATGTCGGAACTGGAACAAATACCGGGTACGGGCAGCGAAGGCAGAGTGACCAAAAAAGATATTCTGAATTATGTAGCCAACCGTAACAATGGTCAGCAAGCGGCACCGCAACCACAGGCTCAGCCACAAGTAACATCTCAGCCAGCTGCTCCGGCTCCTCAGCCACAACAGGCTGCTCCGGCTCAACCTGCTGTACAAGCTGCTCCGATCTCGTCAAACTATGGTGGCAATGTTGAGATCATCGAGATGGACCGTATGCGCAAGCTTATTGCCGACCATATGGTACGCAGCAAGGCTACTTCCCCGCATGTAACCAGCTTCACTGAGTGCGATGTAACCAATATTGTACGCTGGCGCGAAAAAGCCAAAAAGGAATACGAAAAGAAATACGGCGAAAAGATCACCTTCACTCCAATCTTTATCGAAGCCATCGTCAACTGTATTCGCAAATTCCCGATGATCAACAGTAGTGTGGACGGCGATAAGATCATTGTGAAGAAAGACATTAACATCGGTATGGCGACTGCATTGCCAAGTGGCAATCTGATTGTTCCGGTAATTAAGAACTCCGACACTAAAAATCTTTTAGGACTTACCAAAGATGTAAATGCGCTGGCTAATGCAGCCCGCAACAACAAGCTGAAAGCTGACGATACACAGGGAGGTACTTTTACGCTTACCAATGTAGGAACCTTTGGTAGTCTGATGGGTACGCCAATCATCAACCAGCCGCAGGTAGCTATACTCGCTGTAGGAAGTATCAAGAAGCGTCCCATGGTGCTGGAAACAGAGAACGGCGATGTGATTGCCATCCGCCACATGATGTATCTGTCTCTCAGCTACGATCATCGTATTGTTGACGGATCGCTTGGTGCAAGTTTCCTTACTGCCGTTGCTAACGAACTGGAAGCTTTCGATATCAACCGAGACATATAAATGGAACTTTTTTTCTGGCAAAGAGGCTGCTCCCCAAAAGAGTAGCCTCTTGCTTTATATGCACTATTCTCTCTTCTGCATAAACAAAAAGACTGCCTCAAAAACCTTGAAGCAGCCTCTAATATGCTATTCAATATCGACTACAAAATCACTTTTGTTGTCTTGATACCCTTATCCGTCATTAACCTAACTGTATAAATTCCGGCAGGGAATCCGCTGAGGTTAATTCCAGAGGGATCGGGGCTGGTTTGCAAAACAACCTTGCCTGTAATATCATGCATAGTAATCTGAGTGACAGGTTTGTCAGAACGGACATACAAAGCTCCATAAGCAATATAAGCGTTGGTATTTGCCAACTCATTATCTACGTCGGAAACCGAAACAGGCGTTTCACTGTACTCAATCACAACATTTGTATATGTTGAAGTTCCGCTGAACCCACCGATTATGTATACCTTATTTAAAACCTCAACAGCCACATGATTGACAAGTGAAATAGGCATGGGCGTTCCTGTAGTCCAGCTATCCTGTACCGGATCATAAAGGAAATGGGTGTTTACATTATTTGTCCATGCATTATTTGTTGTACCCCCGAAATAGTGAATTTTTCCGTTGTAGTAAACGGCAGCTCCCGCAAATCTGGGGCCAGGCAGCGGCGATTTCAATGACCAGCTATCATTCACGGGATCATATTTGCTTACATCGGTAAATATATTACTCCCTGTATAGTTCTTCCCGCCTATTAAATACATTTCATCGAGATAATTCACACCGCTATTATTCTGAAGAATTCCATATGGTAGATTTGCCCCGGCAGTCCAGGTATCGGTCGCAGGATCGTAAATTTCCAAATCGCTATATTCTCCCGGCCATCCACCAACTACATATATCTTTCCATTGATAACTGCTCCGGAAAACTGTGAACGAGGAACAGCCATAGAAGATTTTACCGTCCAGGTATCTGTAGCCGGGTCGTATTCCTGAACAATACCGTTAGAAGCTAATGAGGCTGTCATAAACCCCCCAATTACATAAATCTTACCTCCTACCGCACCTGCAAACCCTTCCACTATAGGGATCGGCATTGGGGCTTTGGTCGCCCATGTATCCGCAACCACATCATACGCTTCTACAATAGAAAAAGCTTGTGCCCCGGCTGAACCTCCAAACACATAAATCGTCGGATTTATGCTTTGAGATTCCGTAGCGACCGGCTCTAATATCACAGCCGCAGCCATACCATGACGCGAGGTGGGGGCGGATTGTTTGAATGTATACGTCTGGCTGCTGGCCACCATTGCAGCACCAACCAAAAAAGCAGACAAAGTAAATTTGATCTTGTTCATAGGTTTTATTTTGTGTCAAATCTAATAAAGCATAACATATATTCATGGATAATTATGAAAAAATATTTTGACTTGAGCGCGGGCATTCCACCTCTTCACTCAAGATCAATCGTTTATTTTTGTCGAAGCTGAACACTACAGCCTTAGAGTGGTTTAAATTTTTACTATGGAGTATCCTTACAAAGTTTCGGCAGTATTATGTTCCTACAACCGTGCACGATTCATCGTTAAAGCGGTAGACAGCATTTTCAATCAGAACTTTGACCGCTCTCTGTATGAAGTAATCGTGGTGGATAATAATAGTACGGATAACACCATAGAACTGCTAAAAGAATACAAGCAGCAACATCCCGACTATAACTTCAGATGGGTAATTGAAGAAAATCAGGGCGTAGCATTTACAAGAACCAGATGTGCTAAGGAAGCAAAAGGCGAAATTGTAGCGTACCTCGACGATGACTCCATTGCCCAACCCGGTTGGTTACAAAATATTGTCAACTTTTTTGACGAAAACCCTGATGTCTGGTCGATAGGCGGGAAAATCACCCCTTATTACCTGACCGAAATTCCTGAGTGGTATTCCAAATACTTCTTCGGACTCGTGGGAGAATTTAATCTCGGCAACAAAACGAAAAGACTAACCGGACAGAAGTATCCTTGCGGAGCAAACATGTCGTTCAGAAAAAAAGTATTTGAAGAGATAGGCTATTTCAATCATGAACTTGGCAGAAGAGGAAAGGGATTGCTGGCCACGGAAGAAAAAGACATCTACATGCGTATTCTGAATTATGGCAAAAAAGTCTTTTACCTGCCGCATGTAGAGGTACTCCACGCAGTGGAAAATAACAAATTTGACAAAGACTATGTACGGCGCCACAGCAGAGGGATTGGTGGCGGCGAACGCCTCAGATTAAAGGGTGATACGCCTGTGCTGATTAAGAAATTCCTGGAGTATGTTGCAAAATGGGGCTATGCCATTTTGTACGGCATCGGCTTTTTATTCAAAGGACAGTGGTCGAAATTTTATATGCTGGAACGTTTTCGCTGGTGGGTGATAGAAGGTTTTCTTCATCCGGAAAAGGCTAACTAGCGCCTCCCATAAAAACATACTGAATCAGGTTACAACCCATCTCGAGCGCCTGGCGATGCTTCTCGGGACTGTCATTGTGCACCTCGGGATCTTCCCATCCGTCGCCAAGATCGGTTTCAGTAGAATAGAATACAACGAGCCGTCCCTTCCATATAAGCCCGTAACCTCTCGAAGGTTTATTATCGTGCTCGTGTATTTTGGGTAGCCCGTTGGGAAAGCGAAATTTTTGATTGTAAATAGGATGAGAAAAGGGTAACTCTACCAAAGTCAGTTCCGGAAAAACCTTCTTAAGCGCCGGCTTCACATATTCATCCAGACCATAATTATCATCAATATGCAGAAAGCCCCCACTCTCAAGATACTTTCTCAGGTTTTGCGCCTCCGCATCTGTAAGTACCCAGCGTCCGTGACCGGTCATGTGTACAAAGGGATAACTGAATAATTCCGGACTACCCACTTCGACCTCTGCCTGTTGAAGAGAAAAGTTTGTTCGGATATTCTGATTGCAAAAACGCGCCAGATTTTTCAACGCGGTGGGATTGGCATACCAGTCGCCGCCACCACCATACACCAGTACGGCAAGCTTCATTTGCTGTGCGCCGGCAAGATGGCTCATCAATAAAAAACAAATCAGAGAAACTATTCTAGTAATCATGATTGATCAGATTGAAATAAGCACAGACAGCCATCGCAGCTGTCTCTGTCCTTAAACGTTGATATACCAGGCTTATGCCTGTAAAACCCTCGTTGTAACAGGTTTCCACCTCCTCGGGTGTAAAGTCGCCTTCGGGTCCAATGAGCACCACAGTTTCTATTCCTTTTTTGCAAACTTCACTTAAAGGATGTCGCGAGGCTCCTTCTATGCAATGTCCCACTAATTTCTGTGGTGTTCCGTTAAAACGCTGTAAAATATCATGTAAGGTCGTTGCTTCTGCAAGCTGCGGCAGAAAATACTGCCGGGATTGAATAAGGGCTGCAATCATAATATTTCTCCACCTGTCGTATCGAATGCGTTCACGCTCGGTCCTTGACGCTACAACGGGAACAATGCTGCGCACACCCAGTTCTATTGCTTTCTCGAGCAACCATTCATTTCTGCCTGCATTTTTGGTAAAAGCCACGCAAAGATGTAATCCTGCCGGAGGTAATTCGTGTTGTGTCAGCTCCTCTATCAAAACTTCCAACTTCTTCTTTTCTGCTAAAACGATCGTTGCAGTTGCGCTAACACCTTTTCCGTTGGTAAGCTCAAGTTTGTCTCCCGCCTGGCGACGAAGCACCAGCACTACATGCCTGGCGGTTTCTTCGCCCAGTCGGATCTGGCTATGCAAAACAAAATCTTCATCATGAAAAAACAGGGGCAGCGACATAAGGCAATATTAGCAGAAAAATCTCCGCTAAAAAACCTCGCTACGCTGCTAACGAAGTACCATTTGCCTGGTTTCAATAAGTTTACGCAAATTGATCAGTCCATAACGCATTCTTCCAAGTGCGGTGTTGATACTGACAGAAGTAATATCTGCGATCTCCTTAAAGCTAAGATTGCCGTAAATACGCAGCACAATAACCTCCCGTTGCTCTTCAGGTAATGCTTCTATCAGCTGACGCACACTTTGATGCACTTGCCGTCGTTCCAGCCCCGCTTCAGCACTTTCTGAAGCAAACTGCATCAGTTGTATGATCTCTCTGCCATCTTCCATGACTACGGGAATATCCTGCCGAACCTTTCTGAAATGATCCATGCAAAGGTTATGCGCGACACGTACCGCCCAGGGAAGAAATTTCCCCTGCTCTTTGTAGCGACCTTCATTGAGTGTACGGATGATCTTCAAAAAAGTATCCTGAAAAATATCTTCTGCCAGATACTGATCTTTTACCAGCATGTAAATGGCTGTATAGATCTTGTCCTTATGCCTATACACCAGCGTCTGGAGCGATGCAGCATCACCATTCAGGTATGCCTGTATTAATTCCGAATCGTTAAGTTGATGTGTGGGTTGCATCATTCTACCTTTATTTACAACGTACATTTTACGCCATGCAACTAAATTTCGTAAGGTAGAAGTCGTCCTATAGATGAGAAAAATTTAATTTTCTGTAAACGATTGTTTTTCCTGTTTAGTATGGAGAAGGGTAAAAAAAGTTAAAATTCGCAAAGCCACCAAATTTCCTTTTATCTGCTCCGAACTGCCAGGAACTATATAGACGTAAGTTAGGCAAGTCTCGTTGGCAACCGTTTGATTTTTCTTCTCAAATGATATTTATGTGACAATGAAGGGGTATTGAGAGCGTAAAGAATGGCTGATTGGTGAGGTTAGACCCGGAAGAAAGATTTCAATATGTGCATTATCTGCACTGCGGGCATTCCCAAACGCCTGGCTCGTAAAACAAAAGAAGCTGCTCCCTCAGGAACAGCTTCTCTTCTTCGAACAAAATTCACACTACTACTCTACCCAATCAGCAATAAAGAGATTGGTATCGTGTGTACCTCCATTGTTTCTGTTAGAACTAAAAATGATCTTCTTACCGTCCGGAGAAAACATCGGGAACGCATCAAAACCACCATCATGAGAAATCTTTTTCAGCCCTGTACCATCGATGTTGATGATATACATGTTGAAAGGAAAACCTTTCTCATATTCGTGATTCGAGGCAAAGATGATGCGTTTACCATCGGGCATAAAATTGGGCGCCCAATTGGCCTTCCCCAGATTTGTTACCTGACGTACATTGCTACCATCTGCATCGGCTACAAAAACTTCCATATTGGTCGGCATTACAAGCCCCTGTGCCAGCAATTCTTTGTATTCACGGATTTCCTCTTCAGTTTTAGGACGCGAAGCACGCCATACAATTTTCGATCCGTCGGGAGAAAACCAGGCACCGCCGTCGTATCCCAAATCTTTGGTGATTTGCTTGACGTTGCTGCCATCAATATCCATCACATACATATCCAGATCTCCATTGCGCATAGAAGTAAAAACAATCTTATCTCCCTTGGGTGAAATGGTTGCCTCTGCGTCATAGCCCGGCTCAGATGTAAGCTGTTTTACCACATTACCTTCCAGGTCGGAAATGAAGATGTCGTAGCTATCGTAGATAGGCCACACGTATTTTTTCATCGCTTTTTTGTCAGGCACCGGAGGACACTCCTCTCCGCCCATATGTGTAGACGCATACAAAACATGTTTCTTATCAGGCATGATATAAGCACAGGTGGTACGACCCTTTCCGGTACTTACCAGTTTATAATCAAATTTTTCATCCGCAGTTTGAGGAATTTTTCCGAAGAAAATCTGATCACACTCGAGGCCTTCATTTTTATGGGTACGCTGAAAAACGATGTGCTCGTTGTCGTAACCAAAGTAAGCCTCGGCATTGTCGCCGCCGAACGTGAGCTGACGAATGTTCTTAAAATGCTTCTCATCGGGATAAGCCAGCGATTCTGACGATTGTTCTTGTGCGGACGCGGTAAAAGAACCCAAAATGATGGCACCTGTCAATAACTGTCTGATGTTCATGAATTCCATTTGGGCTGCAAAGCTACAGCCTTCCTTATGACAATCGGAGGAGCATTGTCACAAGAATGTCATTAGACACTTCAACAGGTAAGATTTATGGCTTCTTTATATGTTGGTCAATTTCGCTAAGCGCAAAAGTCTCTTTGATGCGCACTCTGCCGTCAACCTCGTGCACCGTAGCACATTCGATCTTAGGATCATGCTCGAAAAAGAGCACCCAATTGTTGCTGGCAGCCTCACGCAGAACTTTTCTTTTTTCTGCCAATGTATCAAGCGGACGCATATCGTAAGCCATTACCCAGGGCATTGAGATATGCGCGGCGCTGGGTATCAGGTCAGCGCAATACAATACCGTTGTACCATTGTAATTAATCTGCGGCAGCATCATCGCATCGGTATGACCGTTTACAAGACGGACGTTGATATCCTGCAGCCATTCACCACCATCGGGAACATCCACAAAACGCAACACCCCTTCCTGCTCTGTCAACGGCATAAAATTCTCTTTCAGGAAGGAAGCTTTTTCTCTTTCATTCGGAACGGAAGCGCTCTGCCAGTGCTTGTCGTTGCTCCAGTAAAATGCCTTTGGAAAAGCAGGCACCAAACTTTCTCCTTCACGCTTCACCGCCCCTCCGCAATGATCGAAATGCAGGTGGGTAAGGAATACATCGCTGATGTCTTCGGGTGCGAAACCATGCTTTGCCAGATTTTTCTCCAGACTGTCGTTGCCATGCGGATGATAATGGCTGAAGAATTTTGCATCCTGCTTGTCACCCATGCCCGTATCTATCAAAATGCGATAGTTCCCGTGTTCAATGAGCATGCACCGCATAGCCCAGGTACACATATTGTTTTCGTCGGCGGGATTTACCTTGTTCCACATGCTTTTGGGCACAACACCGTGCATAGCCCCACCATCGAGTTTGAAATAACCGGCATTAACAGAAAATAGACGCATAATCAGATAACTGAAGAATGTAAACGATACTTTCTTGCTTTTAGGATGGCAAGATACAAAATGACCATACCGATGACAAAGAATATGATGAGCGCCATGATGCTGTTGCGCATGGAACCGGTTAGCTCTTCAATAGCTCCAAAAGAGAACATGCCAATGACGATGGCGAGTTTTTCGGTAACATCATAAAAGCTGAAGAAAGAGGCAGTATCCTTTGTCTCCGGCATCAGCTTCGAGTAGGTGGAACGACTCAGCGATTGGATTCCTCCCATGACCAATCCCACTATGGTTGCAATAATGTAGAATTCGGTTGCGGTAGTGATGAAATAGGCGTAAATACAAATGATAATCCAGAAGAACACAACGCATAAAAGCACGTTCAGGTTGCCATAAGCTTCTGAAAGCTTTGCCATGATGTAGGCTCCGAGAATAGCCACCAACTGAATAATGAGTATGGTAGTGATCAGTTGAGATGTTTCCAGTTTAAGCTCTTTGCTTCCGAAAAAAGTAGCCGCCAGCATTACGGTTTGCACACCCATGCTGTAAAAGAAAAATGCACCCAGATAGGTACGCAAAACGCGTAGATGTTTGAGTTGATGCCAAACCTTTTTCAATTCATAAAACCCATTGGTAAAGATGCTTCGCTCCGGATGCTGTTGTTGGGGTTTACCATCGGGAAGTTTTGCCAGCGGAATATGCGCAAAGGCAAACCACCATATTCCCACCAGCAAAAACGAAAAACGCGAAGCATCACCTTCGTTATAGATGCCCAGCCAGTTGAATGTATCAGGAAAGAAAACAAAAACAAAACACAGTATTTGCAGCAATACACTTCCCACATAGCCGTAAGCAAAACCCTGCGCACTTACTCTGTCCCTTTCGGATTCGGTGGCTATTTCCGGCAGAAAGGCGTTGTAAAACACCAGGCTTCCACAATAGCCGATAGCGGCGATGGTAAAGCATAAAATTCCGAGTTCCAGCGTATCGCTACGGAAAAAATAAAGTCCGGCACAAGCCAAAGAACCGACATAGCAGAACAGCCGCATAAAGATTTTCTTGTTGCCACTGTAATCTGCAGTGGAAGAAAGTATGGGCGAAATCAGCGCAATGATCAGATAAGCGGCGGCAAGCGCATAGTCCGACAAAGCCGTATTGGTAAACTTCATTCCCAAAAACTCCACCTGATCGGAGATGATTTTGTCGCCCTCCTTTTGGGTGGTAACGGCAGTGTAGTATGCGGGAAATATGGTGGAAGTAATCACCAGATTGTAAGCGCTGTTTGCCCAGTCGTACATCGACCATGCGCGATGAAGCTTTTTGTTGGAAGATGCCTGCATGAAGCACTAAAGTAGTGAAGAAGGGAGAAGTTGGGAAGGGATGTTATTCGTACAACCAGCATTTGGTCAGCCCGCTTCGTCTATAGTAGAAAACCATCTATTGATGATAGGAGTTTTTATGCTGCTGTTATTGCTGATATTTCCAGCCCTATTGGTTGTTACATTCTCAATGATCTTGCACGGAGTATGGTCGCCAGGAGAAGTCCTGAAAATGAAGGTATCCGCTGCCAAAGCAGGACTGTTTTTCTATCCATTTCTGTTATGGATATTGGTTGGTTGCGTCGCAGAATGGTTCCGCGTTCCTGTATGGTACACCGTTGTATTTTATTACCTCAATCTGCTGCTCAGCATTATCTTAGTGAATGTATCCTATGCACTTCAGAAAGGAAATAAGTTATTCCGAATACCGCTGGTTTTAAATCTGTTGAATGGTGCTTTTCTGGTTCTTTTACTCATGGTTTTTCATTTTAACCTGGATTAAAAGCCATTCGCACATTCTCAAAAAAAAGAGCGGATTTGATTCCGCCCTATATAATATTCTATTTTATCCGCGCACACCATAAGTCTTAGTGTCACTCTGCGTCAGCCTTACCTACTCAGCAACCAGATAATTGCACAGCTTATACAGCGCTCTGGCACCTACGATGCTGTCAATGCCATCGCCGGTATGCTGACCTGTACTTACTTCGTTCAGGTCGAAGCCTATAATCTGACGACCGCTTTTACGAAGAACTTTAAAAAGATAAAACACCTCTTCCAGTTCGAAGCCTCCCGGCACCGGCGTACCGGTATTGGGACAAAGTTTCGGATCGAGTCCGTCAATGTCGAAGCTGATATAAACCTTTTGCGGCAGTTGGGCTACTATCTCCTCGCAAATCTTCTTCCAGGTATCGCCTTCAAACTGTCTTTCTTTTATATCCTTATCGAAGTAGGTATGAATGCGCTCATTCTGCTGCGACATTTCAAATTCTTCATCGCAATAATCGCGAATGCCCACCTGCACCAGCTTTTTCACCTGCGGCACTTCATGAATAACATTGTACATGATCGAGGCATGAGAGTAGATAAATCCCTCGTAAGCCTTTCTGAGGTCGGCATGGGCATCAATCTGTAACACACCAAATTCAGGATGTACATCGGCCAGTGCCTTGATAAAACCCAGCGGCGTACTGTGATCTCCACCTACCAGACCTACCTTTTTCCCTTCGCGAAGCAAGGTCGCAGTCATCTCATACACCCAGTTGTGCAGCATCACCCCACCCTCATTTACTTCGGCCAGTTTCGCTTTAAGTTGCTCGTTTTGCTCAACATCGCCGCCATCTATCAGGTGAGAAATGATAAGCTCTGCACATTGCCGCAGATAATCGCTTTTTTTCTTAATGTTTTTATCTACCGGCAGCATGTAAAAACCCTTTTTCCAGCCATCCGGAACATCGGGATCATACAGGTCTACCTGCATGGATGCGTCGAATATGTTTTCTGGTCCCCGCGAGGTACCATCGCGATAAGAGATAGTCACCTCCCAGGGAACGGGGAGAAGTACAACCGATGCATCTGCCTCCTTAAAAGGCAATCCGAAAATGTTATTTGACTTCAGTCCCACGGAATTGGGGTCGAAGCCGGACAAGTCAACAGCCATAGCTTTTCTTTAACGCCGCGAAAATAAAACTTAAACGGCGAATAGCGGTTTATGACCTAACTTTGCGCCAGCAAATACAACCTTAGATTGTCCGGCGCCCCCAACAAGAGTATATCATGAAAAAAACACACATCGTAATACTGGTACTTGTCGCTGCCGCTGTGTGCATTATCGTCAGCATGTTTGGCGACTTCAGCACTTATGAAACCTTCTCATCCGCAGCCAAAGAGCCCGGAAAACAATATCATGTTATAGGCTATCTGGAAAAAGATAAAACGATGGAATACGATCCGGTGAAGGATCCCAATCGCTTTACCTTTTATGTAAAAGACAAGGCAGGCAATGTGAGTAAGGTGATCTTTAACGGAGCCAAGCCAACCGATATTGAACGATCTGAGCAACTGGTAATGACAGGGTACGTTGAAAATGGTACTTTCCACTGTAATAAGATACAGATGAAATGCCCTTCCAAATACAAAAAAGATCAGGTAGCTATCGGAAATGCCGGATAAGTACCATAATACATCACACACAAACAGCTATAGAAATTGGACACGAACTATATAGGTGAACATCTCAGACCCGGGCAACTGGGTCATTTTTTTGTGATTCTTTTCTTTGTTGCGGCTCTGTTCAGCGCTTACAGTTATTTCCGCGCGGCCAGATCGGAATCCAACATGCGCGATAGCGTTTCCTGGCTACGGTTGGGCAGAAACGGATTTATCATCCATACGGCTGCGATCCTCGGCATTTTTCTTTCGCTGTATTATATCATAGCCAATCATCTGTTTGAATATCACTATGCCTGGGAACATTCCTCCCGGGCACTTCCGATGAAGTATCTGCTTTCCTGCTTCTGGGAAGGACAGCAGGGAAGTTTTATGCTTTGGGCTTTCTGGCACAGCATATTGGGGCTGGTGGTAATGAAAACCAGCAAGACAATGGAAAGCCGGGTAATGGCGGTGATTGCGCTGGTACAGGTAGCGCTGGCTACTATGTTGCTTGGATTCCAGTTCGGAGACGATATCAAAATAGGAAGTACTCCGTTCATGCTCCTGCGCGATGCCATGCAGCAGGCGCCTATTTTCAAACAGGCTAATTATCTCAGCTTTATACAGGATGGAAACGGACTGAACCCCTTGCTGCAGAATTATTGGATGGTTATTCACCCACCTGTATTATTTCTCGGCTTTGCTGCTACACTCATACCTTTTGCCTATACCATTGCTGCTCTCTGGAAAGGTGAGTATCAGACATGGATTCGTCAAACCCGTATCTGGTCGCTGTTTGCAGGCGCCGCGCTGGGACTGGGTATCATGATGGGGGGTGCCTGGGCCTATGAGTCACTTACTTTTGGCGGGTATTGGGCATGGGACCCGGTGGAAAACGCTTCGCTGGTACCATGGCTGACACTAATTGCAGGACTACACACACTTATCATTTTTAAAGCTACCAATCGCTCGCTGCCGATTACCCTGATATTACTGACACTTACTTATCTACTCGTTTGGTACTCCACTTTCCTCACCAGAACAGGTGTACTTGGCGACACTTCGGTGCATGCTTTCACCGGCGAAGGAAAATCGCTGTACTGGCATCTGATCGTAGTAATGGGATCTCTGTTATTGTTGAGTGCAGGATTGATGATCTGGCGCTGGAAGACTTTGCCCAGAGTAAAGGGTGAAGAAGCCATCAGCTCTCGTGAATTCTGGATGTTCATTGGCTCATTTGTACTGCTTTTATCTGCCTTGCAGATCTCAATCAGTACTTCCATCCCTGTATGGTCTCCGCTTGCCAAATGGTTAACCGGAAAAGAGGTTGCTCCTCCGGTAGATCCTGTGCAGCATTATAACAGCATTCAGGTATGGGTAGCTATTATTCTCGCGGGACTTTCTTCCGCTATCCTTTATTTGCGTTTTAAAACCAGCGATACAAAGCTGGTATGGCGCCGTCTGGGAATGACCGGTTTAATCTCGCTGATTTTTACAGTCGTTATTGCTATAGTGCAGAAGATCAATGTACCGCAATATGTTCTTCTTCTATTCTCTTCAACCTTCGCCATTGTTGCAAGTCTGTATTACGCATTCGGCATACAGAAGCAGGTGAAGAAAATGGGACCTGCAATTTCACACCTTGGCTTCGGACTGACGCTGCTGGGCGTTTTGCTTTCTTCATTCAACAAAGAGGTGATTTCGTACAACACCTTGGGTGTAACGATAGATTTCGGCAAAAAAACGGCTGCGGAAAATGCTAAGGAAAGTCGCGAAAATGTGTTGCTCTTCAGAGGAATGCCTGTGGCGATGGGAGATTATATGGTCACCTATCATGGAGATTCTGTTTCGACAGAGGATCCCAGAACCTTCTACAAAGTACGCTACGAGAGACGCGATGCGTCAGGAAAGGTACAGGAATCATTTACACTTTATCCCGATGCATTTATCAACCCCAAAGGACAGGAAGGGCTGATTGCAAATCCGGACTCACGCCATTATTTGCATAAAGACATTTTCACCTATGTAACACAGGTACTTGACCCTACCAAGAAAGTCGATACGGCAGCCTACCAGACTTTTACCGTTGAAAAAGGGGATAGTGTATTCCTCTCGATGTGTTATATCGTGTTTAAAGATTTTGAGGAACCAACGTACGATCAGCAAACAGGAAATCTTTCCGTGAAGGCAGACCTGCGTGTTTACGACCTGAAAGGAGAAGCAGGCGAGCTGAAGCCTGTCTATGCGATCAGGAACAATACTTATCAGTCTTTTGAGGAAGACACCCTGAAGAGCATGGGATTGTCGGTGCGTTTTTCCAGGGTACTTCCTGAGCAAAACGCTATTGAACTGCAAATCAAACAAACCGACCCCAAAGACGACTATATTGTGATGAAAGCGCTGGTGTTTCCTTTCATCAATGTTCTATGGCTGGGGATTATCGTGATGGTAGGAGGATTTCTGTTGAGTACGTGGAGCCGTATCACGAAAAAAGAAAAACTTCCCAAAGGAACAGTGTAGATAATTCTATAGAACTGTCTTTTATAAAACAAAAACATTTCAAGGTTCCGGCGCTCCAGAACCTTTTTTGCGATTGTCTTTCCGTCTTACTTTGCTCACATCTTCCGGCACAAATGCATGTTCTTATTGACATTAAAAAAGCTGCCTTTCTGAGGCAGCTTCTACTATTTTCTTAGTTATTCTTACTTATTCCATAAAGAAGGCTCACCAAAATCGACACCAAAATCATCAATAATGCCGTTAGGTTCTCTCACCATATAACGCAAGGTCAGCTTACCATTCACACCATATTTCAGGTCATCTTCGATATAACCGAAACCCTTGACGGATCTCTCTCCAATGGTTTGATCCGGGATCGTAATCGTATCGCCTTTCACAAGAGCATGAACATCCTGCAGAAAACTGTTGCGGAAATTTTTGATTCGAATTTCCGTGATTTTGTCGGGGCTTCCCTCTATGGAAAGCGGATATTTCGTAGCGTTTGAGTAGGTGCCATCTTCAGTGACATTCCAAACTCCCAGATACCGCGTGCGTGTAATAGTCTCACACTGATTGCCTTCATATCCGCTTAAACAGAGACACATTCCGTCGCTGCAAACACCGCCATAAGCGCAGACAATCGCCTTACATTTATCCTCGTTACAAGATGAAACAGTTACAGCAGTAAAAGCGGTCAAAGCGCCAAGCGCAGACAACATAATAGTTTTTAAACGGGCTTTCATTCGCGCACCAATTTTTTAAGGAGCTTAAAGATAAAAGAAACAATTTTAAAAAGCAATCTGATTCGCTGATAATGGCGTTTTGAATTGCCGTACCAGCAACAAGACATGCTTGCTCCGGCTAAAGTTGGAAATTTTCTCGGGAAAAACAAGTGAAGTTCGCAGATTATCGTTCCGCCTCGGTCTTATAGGCTTTTATGCCTCGGTAGATAGCCATGGCGATCTCCTGCTGACCGGCTTCGGAATTCATATAAACCTCCTCATCAGGATTGTTGATAAATCCACATTCGACCAAGACACCCGGCATGGCGCTACCTGCCAATACCTCAAGCCCCATTTGTTTCACCCCTTTATCTACCCTGCCTTGATTGGCAAACTCCTGTTGAATCTTGGAACCGAGTGATACACTTCTGCTTAGAAAAGCTTGTGAATACTGAGCTATGATGATTTGTGTCTGAGGATCGTTTACGTTAAGCAAGCCTGGTTCGTCGGTCACTACATCTCCGTATTCACCGATCGATTTTTCTTTCTCGCTGTTGCGGTGCAGACCTAATACGAATGTTTCTGTACCTGTAGCCTGGGTAAAACGATTACGGACGGTTTTGTAAGCGGGTACCTTTACTCGCTTTCCTCCTTTCTTCACAGTTTTGTATCCCTGCTGTACCCTGGTAACTGTACCTGCCGTAGAATTAATATGAATGGAAATGAAAAGATCTCCATTGGCCCTGTTGGCAATTTCGTGACGCTCCGTAAGGGTAGGATATATATCTGAGGTACGAGTATAAATCACCTGAACATCTTTCAGACTGTCTTTTATGATCTTTCCCACCCGTAGTGTAATGGCTAAAGTAAGGTTCTTTTCATACGAAAACTGTCCACGCGCGCCGACGTCATGCCCGCCATGTCCCGCGTCTAATACCACTCTGGTTATCTTTTTCCCGCTGGCAGTCGCCAGATACGGCGTCCAGAAAACAAAAAGAACAAACAACAAAAGTTTTATGCGCATATCGGGGGTCTCTCTCTTGTTTAATTTAGACTCTGAATTAATGTACTTCCAATGAGCTATTTTTGTACCCGTTCATGAGCCAGTGCGGTAAAATTATCCTAAAAAAATTAACGACACACTGTTTGCCTTACACGCTGGCCGTGTTTTTTATATTCGCTTTAACAACAACAGCAGCAGCGCAAACCTCATCCTTGGTTGATAGTGTGGCGGTTTTAAAGGCAGATACTGTAAATACATTTACAGATTCTACGGCAATAAAAACTGCAGATTCTGCTTTGGTGTCTCGACTGGAAGATTCTTTAGGTATAAAAATTTCCAAAGAAGCCCTTTCTTCGCCAGTGACCGCCACGGCCTCTGACTCTGCCGTACTGGACATGCGCAACAACCGCTTTTATCTTTACGGTGATGCCGAGGTGACCTATGAAGATCTCAAACTTAATGCAGGGCAGGTAACCTTCGACCAAAGCTCCAACACGGTAATTGCTCAGCCTGCATTCGACTCTTCGGGAACAATACTCAAACGCCCCACCTTTGCGCAGGGACAAGAAACAGTAACCTATGATTCGCTTCAATACAACTTTAGAAGTAAAAGAGCGCTGATCCGTAATGCCCGTTCGCAATACGGCGAAGGCTTTGTATTCAGTCAGCAGGTTAAAAGAAACCCCGATCAGTCGATCTTCGGTTGGAAAAATGTTTACACCACCTGTGCTCTGGATACGCCCCATTTTGGCATTCGTGCCAGCAGGATCAAGATTGTCCCCAACAAGGTGATCGCTTCAGCCTCTGCCAACATTATGATTGAACAGGTACCGACGCCGGTATTTCTACCATTTGGACTGTTTCCTATTACGCAAAGGCAACGTTCAGGTTTTCAGTTGCCCACCTACACCATCGAGCAACAACGGGGTTTGGGACTTACCAATGGTGGGTATTATTTCTACCTAAATGATTATGTTGACTTCCTTTTCATGGCAAATATTTTCACCAAAGGAAGCTACAGCGTAAGCGGCGTAAGCAACTACTCCAATCGCTATCGCTACAACGGTGGATTGTCCTTTAGCTATGCTTACAATAAGACCGGAGAGAATTACGAACCGGGAGCATCCATTACTAAAGATTTCATGATCAATTGGCGACACCAGCAGGATCCCAAAGCGCGACCGGGAACTAATTTCAACGCCTCTGTAATGGCAGGTAGTTCTTCCTTTTACGCTAATAACAGCTATAATGTCAACCAGATCCTCAACAACCAGTTTACTTCCAATATTTCCTACACGAAAAACTGGCAAAACAAACCTTATAGTCTTTCCGTAGCAGCACGTCACAGCCAAAACACGCAAACCAGACTTGTAGATGTTTACCTTCCCGAACTGAATTTTTATATCTCCCAGTTCAATCCCTTTGAAAACAAGCGCAGAATAGGCAGTCCAAGATGGTATGAAAAAATTACGGCTAGCTACAACTTCAACGCTTTAAATCATCTGTCTTTTTATGACACAGCTTTCAGTCTGAATACGCTTTCAATGAACGATTTCCGGAACGGCTTCAAACATTCTATACCCATTTCTGCTTCCTACAACATCTTTCGTTTTATCAATCTTTCTTTCGGAACGAATTATACCGAATACTGGATGACCAACCGTACTTACAGATTTTACAATGCCTCTGAAGGAAAGATCGATACGATAGCCAACAGAGGCTTTTATACCGCCCGGGACTTCAATGCTTCGTTGCAGTTGACTACGCGTATTTACGGTTTGAAGATGTTCAAAAAAGGAAAGCTCATGGGTATCCGTCACGTACTTACACCGAATGTCGGCTTCAACTATACACCCGATTTTGCTGCGGCACCTTTCCGTTATTATTACCAGACACGCCTCGACACCAGCGGTAACCTGGCTTATCTTTCACCTTTTGAAACTTCTGTTATCGGTGTACCGGGACTGGGACAATACGGAGATTTCTCCAGCAGCATCAACTTTGGACTCAACAACAACCTGCAGATAAAGGTTCGGTCGAAAAAAGACACATCAGGGGCCGGAAGGAATGTAACGCTGATAGATGGGTTCTCTATCACCTCGGCCTACAACATTGCTGCTGACTCGTTCAACTGGAGCACTTTCAACATGAACTTTCGCACCAATATTCTGGATAAGTTCAACCTCAGTGCCAATGCCGTCTTTGATCCCTATGCCACGGATTATAATACCGGACGAAGACTGCCCCGAACCATGTGGCAGGAAGGACGCGGCATTGTTGATTTCCGCGATGCGAATATTGCCCTGAGCGCCAACTTCCGCTCGAAGCCCAAGGAAAAAAATGCAAGTACCGTACGCACGGATGAATTCAGTCAGATGATGCAAAACGGCGGGTATAATGATTATGTAGATTTCGACATACCGTGGAACCTTAATGTGGCATACAGTATAGGAATCAATAAACGGTATACGGCTTTTTCCAAAGCCGACACCGTAATGTATACACAAAGTCTTTTGGTAAGTGGCGACTTCAATGTTACACCACGCTGGAAAGTAACTTTCTCAAGCGGCTATGACTTCGCCAGCAAATCACTTACCCTTACGTCCATCGACATTTATCGCGATCTGCACTGTTGGGAAATGCGCCTGGGAACCATTCCTTTCGGACCCAGAAAAAGCTACAATTTCACGCTTAACGTAAAAGCTTCTATCCTTCAGGATCTGCGGCTCATCCGTCGCCGAGACTTCCGCGATGCCGTAAGGTTTTAGCGCCTGCTGTGCATAAACCTGACATTTACGTTCAAAGAATCTTTTAGTTTTGCGCCCATGCGCATTCTGATGGTTTGCCTCGGCAATATTTGCCGCTCTCCGATTGCAGAAGGAGTGTTGAAGCATATGGCGGCTAAGCGACAGTTAAGCTGGATCATAGAATCTGCGGGAACGGAATCTTATCATGTGGGAGAACCGCCGCATCGGTATTCCCAGAAGATTTGCAAAGCAAAAGGCATTGATATTTCGCAACAAAGAGCGAGACAGTTCAAACGGAGCGATCTGAACCAATACGATAAGATTTACGCACTGGCCGATGATGTTTTGGATGAAATCCGGCGAATTGCCGGTAGACACGAAAATCTTCATAAGGTAGATCTATTGCTGAATGAAGTGCATGATAGCTGCAATGTCTCAGTACCCGATCCCTGGTACGGCGGCGAAGACGGGTATCTTCCCGTATATGAACTGATTGAACAGGCGTGTGAAGCAATTATCCGTAAGTACGGTTAGCCACTCTCATTTTACATCTTTACTTTTACAACCGATGAAACCTTCTATTCCTCAGGGTACCCGGGATTTTTCCCCGGCGGAAGTACGAAAACGGCAATATATTCTCAATTCGATCCGGAGCATCTTTGAACTCTACGGCTTTCAGCCACTGGAAACTCCTTCTATGGAAAACCTGAGCACTTTGATGGGTAAGTATGGCGAAGAAGGGGACAGGCTCATTTTCAAAATCTTGAACAATGGTCTGGATCATCCTGAAAAGCGGGAAAAGGTAACCGCTGCTTTTGAGAAAGTACTGGAGGGGAAGAATACTCCCGATATCACAGAACGGGCACTTCGTTATGATCTTACCATTCCCTTTGCGCGCTATGTAGTAATGCATCAGAATGAACTCGCTTTCCCGTTTAAACGATACCAGATGCAGCCGGTATGGCGTGCCGATCGCCCTCAGCGCGGACGGTATCGTGAGTTCTGGCAATGCGACTGTGATGTAGTAGGTGCGACATCGCTGATCTCAGAAGCAGAGTTGCTTTGCATTTACCAGACAGCCTTCAATCAACTAAGCATTCCGGGAATTACAGTGCGCATCAACAGCAGAAAATTGCTGGCAGGTATAGCTGCACTCGCAGGTATGGAAGATAACCTGACGGAAATGACCATCGCACTTGACAAACTGGATAAGATCGGTTGGGAGGGTGTAGTAAAAGAGTTGGAGCGCAGAGGACTGCCTCAGGAAGGAGTTGCAATCATAGAGAAAATAATTGCGATCTCGGGAACCAACGAAGAAAAACTGGAAGCGCTGGCTGCGATCATGAAAGAAAATACGATCGGCAGTGAAGGAGTTCGCGAACTACATCAAACGCTGGAATACCATAGCAAGTTGAGTCCATCGGGCAGTGCGACAGTAGCCATAGATGTGACCCTTGCCAGAGGCTTGAATTACTACACAGGGATAATCATGGAAGTAATCACGGATGCAGTGAAAATGGGCAGTATCGGTGGTGGCGGACGTTACGACGATCTCACAGGACTATTCGGAATGAAGGGTTTAAGCGGTGTAGGAATTTCCTTTGGCATTGACAGGATATACGATGTAATGGAGGAACTACAATTATTTCCCGAACAACTCACTACCGGTTCAAAGGCGCTCTTGCTGAATTATGGTGGGGAGAATGAAACTTATGCGCTTGCTATTCTGAAGCAACTTCGTGAAGCCGGTATCGCTGCTGAAATCTATCCTGACGCTGCGAAGGTTGATAAGCAAATGAAGTATGCGAATAAGCGCAACTTTCCTTATGTAATACTACCGGGCGATGAGGAGCGTAAGCAGAAGATGGTAAGCCTTAAAAATTTTGTGACCGGCGAACAACAAATGATCTCGATAGAAGAGGTAATTTCCATTCTAAAATCTTAAACACCATGTGTGCAGCCTCTGTTCAAAGTTGTACCTGGCCGGGCAGCGACCCGCTGATGAAACAGTATCACGACGAAGAGTGGGGTGTGCCGCTTTACGACGACCAAAAGATTTTTGAATTCATGGTGCTTGATGCGTTTCAGGCTGGCTTAAGCTGGAAGACGGTGTTGCACAAAAGAAAGAACTTTGAAAAGGCTTTTGCAGGTTTTGATCCCATCAGAGTATCGAAATTCGCCGAACAGAAGATAGAACGTTTGCTGCAGGATCCCGGAATTATTCGCAACCGGCTGAAAGTACACGCGACGGTTTCGAATGCAAAAGAATTTCTGAAAATCCAGAAAGAGTTTGGAAGTTTTTCCCGTTACATCTGGCAGTTTACAGATCACAAACCGATTGTGAACCGCTGGAAAGAGACCGGACAAATTCCTGCGAAAAGCGCCGAGTCTGATGCCATGAGCGCAGACCTACAATCGCGAGGATTTAAGTTTGTAGGCTCCACCATATGTTATGCTTTTATGCAGGCAGCCGGCATGGTCAACGATCATCTCACCGGATGCGCGCGCCATAAAGAAGTACAGAAACTTGGTGTCAAAAGATAATCAAGAAGGCATAGAACACCGGTTATCCATTGGTCATAATTTTGCTGCAATATCCACTTGTGCTTACCATAAAGATTAGTGCAGCATTCTATCGTGGCTCCATCAACCCCACATTTTCCAACAAAAAAGCCGCCAAAAGGCAGCTTTCTGTAAAACTATTTTGATGGGTGTTATCTGCGTCTGAAAAGTCCCGGACATTTTGTTTGCCAGTAATCGGCAACATTTCCGAAAGCACTAAAATATACCGAAATAGAAATACCTCCATACCAATACCAGTCGTTTGCCTTACTGTCACCACGTTGATATTTATATTCGGGATAGTTGATCTCCTGCGGATTGATTCCTGTCACTTCATCTTGTCTCCAGGCCAGATCTACAGATTGCTGGCTTCGATAGTAGAAAAGTGTATCTCTGTTTACGTAAGAACGGCTTACGTCGTCAAGATAGTCGGTGGTCGTATATCTAAATCCGATCTCAGTATTAATCATCAGCGTTTTGCCAATGAAGAATTTCAACCCGCCTCCGATGGGGAAAGAAGCATTTACGAGGCTATATTGTTTCCGATCAGGATAAGTAGGAATTCCCTGCCCTTCTGTACTTAGGGGACGCAAATACACTCTTTCTCCGCTCATACCGTCGGTATACGGGTTATAATAGAAGACGCCCACACCGGCAAACACATAAGGACTAACCTTCGCCCTGTCGATATCTACTGCTAAAAGATTGAGTTCCAACCCTGCGTGCATTTCAAACAAACCAGTCTCGAAGCGAAGATTACGATTCTTTTTAACAGGAATATCAGAAAGGCTGTCTGCTGCAGTGAGCCTGGTATAGTTGGCACCCAAACGGATACCTACCCGCGGATGCAGAAAGTATTTATAGATAACACCGGCATTGGGTTTATATCCATAGCTTGGGAACCATTTATCCTGCAGATCTCCATAGTAGTTGCTAACCCCCGCAAAAAGCCCGATTTCATGGTGCTTTTGCGCCTGCACGAACATGGGTAGCATTAACAGCAGAGAGAGTAAAATCCTTTTCAAGGCTCTTGATATTTAGTGACGATAGCGAAAGATAATAACAATTTCTGAAAAACAAAATCAATCAAAAGCCCGTGGCGCTTCACAACATTCGCAGTAAGGTTTAACGCATGATATACATTTTCCCGTAGCCGTTTTTGAAAAACTTATCTACACGGTTGTCTTTGGTACGCTTCATATCGTCAAAGCTCTTCAAATCCATATTTTCCCTGTGTTCTATACCGCTTCCATTAATGGAGGTAACCACACGGTACAGATACACCCCGTTTGCCAGCAATTGACCGTATTGATCCCGTCCGTCCCATTTGTACTCGGTAATATTTCTACCGATATGAATCGGCCCGAGCTCCTGCCTTGTAATTTCACGCACAACCTTGCCGGTAACTGTAAGAATCTGAATCTTGAACTGGGTAGGTATCTGCGATCCGGTAAGCGTAAAGACAAAGGCTGTGGAAGTAGAAAATGGGTTCGGGTAGTTCAGCACATTCGTGATGGTCGACTTATTCACCACTTCAAAAGACACCTGGTAATCGGTAGCGCCTGCTTCATTTCCGCTTTTATCCGAACCGTTGACATACAAATGGTATATACCGTCTTCCTCAAAAGTCGGTCTGTATTCGATAATTGCTTCATTATTCTTTCCCTCCTGAGCAGGTATAAAGCGAGCTATGGTACCGTCGAGCGGAATGTTTCGGGTAGTACCTATATCGGACGGATAAGCTATGCGTAGTTTAATCAGACTGGTATCATCCAGCTTCAAATATCTATTTTCATCACGAAGTGCAATCTTGATAAAAGGCTTCGAAGAAACTATATCCCGGTCCAGGATATGCACCCCATCGAATGTCACGTCAATCAAGGGATTTCGTTGATCCACCTCAACTTTGAAAGGTAGATAACCCAGGTTGTTCGGATGGTATTGCTCCGGCTGATCATTGTCCGGATTTGTTTCGATAAAAAACACATTGCTTCCGCCAAATGCTCTGGGATCGTAAGAGAAAGTCGCATGAAGTGTATCATTGCCCCCCAGTGGTCTGTAACGCGTGTCGGCAAGCTGATGAGAATTTCCGTTGGCATCAATGATTTTATAACGCACCAGCATACTGTCCATAGGCAGGTCGGTTAGATTTTCTATCGCTACAGAAAAATCAAGTGGTTCACCAGCCTGCAAACTATCGGAGAATAGAAAATGTGCTGCCGGATTCAGTGCAGCTTCCGGCACAGGGGCATACAACACTCGCCAGTAACTGAGTTGAGGACTGGTGAGACTAACAGAATCATAGCTCACCCAATCCATGCGGATATTCGGAAACTGCTGCGCGTTTATGAACTCCAGACTCGTATCTTTTGCATAGCCGAAATACAACAGAGTGCTTTGTTGATTAGAATTAAGACCGTAAATCTCAATGTAGGGTTTATCGTTTTGTGGATTCGCATCTGAGGTATAATTCCACTTCAGCCTTTGCCATTCCTTTGCAGGACCGATCACTACACTGTTCATACTTCCGCTTGGTTTCAGCGTTCGAAGCTGGAACGTCTTGTTCAATGTATCCAACATGGTTTGCCCGAAATATTGGTGCACCGGATAACTGGGATCACCTTTCTTTCTGAAGAAAATGAAAGGACGTATTTGGGTAAATGAGTCTATCAGATTAAAGCCCAGATCTTTCATTTCCTGGTAAAGCGACTGCCCGGGGTCTGTTTTCCATTCATCCACGAACGCAGTATCGTATTTACCCAGATTAATCACATTGCGTACCAATACAAAGTTTCCGTTAGGTATGCTGTCGAGAAAATGAGCTGCTGCGGCACGTCCCTGAGGAGTATTCACAGGAAATTCAAAAGTGTAATAATTCCGGGTATTAAGACATACCGGATAAGAACCTGAAGTTCCGTTGAGAGAATCGTTCTTCCAAGGCGTACTCGTAAGCGAATCGAATACGTTGATCTGAATGGTCCCATCCCAGGGCCAGCAACCCAGACGCTGAATATCCAGCCCGTTCATCATCACTTTTATAAAGGATGCATCATTCCACGGCCAGTTAGGAATCAGATCGGCATATATCGCATTTAGAGCTGTGATCTGGTTGTGTGCCTCAGGATATTTGAAGCTGCGGTCACTACCATATTCGAGGCTGGTAAAACCATTTTTCAAATATTGATAATGGTGTGACTGATTCCAGCCATCCGAACCGTTCTGCAAGTAAACAAACGAACTGTTTGACCATTGAAATTCCCCGTTGACGGCGCTGTCGAATGTGGTGCGCCAGTAGTACACTACGCTGTCGAGATAAGTGATAGTAGGAGTCCATTTCACCACTCCACCAACACTCGTTACCACCGTTTGTTGTTTGAGAGGGCTATTAAACAACTCTGTAGTATCGATCTCAAACTTGTAGCGTCCCACTGTTCGGAAAGGATTAAGTGTAGATGCTTTCAAGGTCACCGGCTGCTGGTGAACGATGGCAAATTCCTTTGGATAAACCGGCACAAGTTTGTCGGAGTAGATGAAAAGGTCCAACACAGCCGTATTGTTAGCCTCACTCATTTCATCATAACGGCTGTCATCATCTATGGTAACACGATATTTATTTAACCCTACATGCGCTATTTTGTCAATAGACACACTGATCGAAAGCGTGTCGCTATACAAAAGATCTCTTAGTTTAAAAGTACCCAGCGTAGAGGTCGCTCCGGCCGGATCAATATGTTCTACCTTTAAGCTTACAGTATCTTTAACTGCCCTTCCCAGATTGAATGCCACGATACGAAGCGAAAATGAATCCATCGTATTCGTCACATTTGCCGGATTAGTTGAAATACGATTAGAGGCTACATGAAAATCAGGTTTAGCGGGGCCGAATACAGGTAGTGCCGGATCACCCTGCAACAACAAACTCTCCAGTTGGTAATAAGTATTATCGCTCTGATCTACAGACCGTAAACTATCGTAAGCGTAGTGCTGATGCGTACCTATAGTGCTACCATAATTTCTGCGTGCTATACTATTGTACACCGTAGGAAGATAGCGGTAGTGGAAAGGAGCAAACTGAAGGTTGTTGCTGGCAAGAATACTTATAGATCCACCGGTGGTTGCCAGCAGATGTCGCTCGCTAAGTGTACGCACACTGGCAGTCAGCCCAAATATCTGAGCAATATCGCATCCCAATGCTATAAAATGTGGAAATCGTGGTACCGCAGTATAAGTTTCAGGGTCTTTCAGACTGAAATCGAAATTATTGGCGCTGGCATGACCGTTGAAAGAAATGACCGACAGACCGCTGTTTACCAAACTGTCAATTGCCTTGCTCTTGACGATATCTGTGGGATCGGTAGACCGTTTACTCACAGTAGTAACCTGTCCGCCGATAGCTGTATCTACCCAAAATTTACCGGCTTCGTTCAGCGTGGTAAGCAGACTTAGCTGCTCTTCCAGATATTTACCCCCACCCATGTGAAGCGCCATCTTTTTCCAGGATTCAGTCTCGTGCGTAGGTAGACCTGCTTGTTGAATAGCACTTTCATAAGTTTTGACTTTCTCAAGATAACTACCCAATTCCTGCGGTGTCCATACAGAGAGTCTTCCAACATTCATCGCCTGAAGTCTGTTGGGAAGAAAGTTTACGAAATCATTATCCGATCCGGGATCTCCAAAAGTGGGAACAATTGCGGCATAAGGATAAGCCGAAGGTTGCTGTAGATAACTGCGATATTTATGATACAGCAAACCCTTCCCTATAAAAAAAGCATACTGAGGTTTTACATTAAAACTATCATAAGCATATTTGAGAAAACGGCGTATCGCCAATGGATGCAGATCATAGCCATACCCAAACTGATCATACAACTCCCGAACATCCACAATTTTTGCATTATACCCACCTCCTGCAACCGACGACCGGTAATCTCTGTATTCAGTAAGGTAAGCGTGCCCATTGACTGGAACATCATAGTTAAGATGCGAAATGATGAGATAATTTCCCTGATTGTCGGAACTGCGGAAGTTGCGAAAGGTCGTGGATGTTGTCGTTCCCACCTGATGCACACCACTGCTTTGGTCATGTATAGCAAGTTCTCTTTCCGAAAATGAAGGGTCCAGATAATAGCGAACTTTTCCGGGTACAGAAAGATCGGCGGTGTAGCGCTTGCGATTGGTGAGATCGTACAATACAGGCGGATTTGCCCCTATAGAGAAATTGGTGATCTCCAGATACTGAGAAGTCGCACTGGGTTGAAGTTTGAATGCAAAAAAGCTGTTGTTGCTAAAATCAAAATTGCGTGGGTATTGAAATTCAATATACGATACACCATACTCGTCAAATTGATTTCCTGGTGTTATACCAATAAATTGCAAAGTATTGGACGCGCCTATCAACGAAGAAGGGACAGAAACGCTGAAATGCTGTGTAGCATCTACCGGCAACGCCGAATCGGCGATCTGCTGACCGTTCAGAAAAATTTTAATTTGGTCGGCTCCGTAGAAATAGGAATTTCGCACTACAGCGCTGTTAAACACCGCATTGACCGGCGCTGAAACTGCGTTCGGTGCATTGAGGGTATAGCTAAATGGAAGTGTAATATTCTGCATGGTATCTACATACCCTTCCCCATTGTCGAAAATAGAGCCGGGGATATGTAAACCCGGAACCATGTTACGCCCTTCGCTGAACCCCCTTAAAAAATAATCGCCTACTGTAGCAATGCAATAAGCCGCCGGCGCAGGCGGAACTGGAGGAATATTGTTGGGTGTATTCGCATACCTCAAATGGCTTCCGGATGCTTCATAAGTAAGAAAGTAAACAGCTGTATCCGTAAACATGCTGATGCGATCATTCGGTTGCCAGCGTGGATTTTCATAAAGCAATTTGTCAAGCTTCCCGTCAGCCTTGGTACCGTAAAACTCAACGTAGTCGCTGCCGGAGAATGATCCCGAAGTAGACGTATAGATCGGAACTTCCTGTCCGTCACGGTACAATACAAAATGTGCCCCGTTTACAGATGCCGGTATTCCCGGTAATGCGGACAGAGAAACTCTGTAAATTCCGTCCTTACCAACTTTTATTTTCCAATAAGTCTTCGAATAGTCGATCCATTCATTTCCAAGCGGCTGTGCGCTCAACGCCATAGAATACAGCACACAGGAAAGAAGCAGGAAGACTTGTCTTATTCTGTTCATGATCGCGTGCGTTTATTGTGGGTTACCTGCCGGGAGCGACACGTCTGTCTTCTCTTTACGGGCTGGGGGCTTATCAAAGAGTATGCGTATAGAAACAATGTGCGTGTACAATGGATTTGCCTGTGTCTGCAAACTTGTAAACGCATAATCCACGATTAGTTTACTCACTTTCACTCCTATTCCCACTGAGGGCTGATAGATTGTTATTTTTTTCTGATTCAAGGTATCGTTGTCATCAAGCACTCGTTGAAAATTGCCTACACCGGCGCGTAGAAAAATGGTGTTCTTGTAACTGCCCTCCAATCCCAAATGCGGATCAAAGCTAAAAGTGCTGGAGTTAAGTAAGGTGTTTCTGCGACCATCAGTTGTTACATCCACACCGAGTTCTGCCAACACCTGAAATTTATTTCCTTCTTCCAACACATTTCGCGCCACACCGAGATTCAGTCGTGGTAGCATCACTTCATACGACTTGACAGGAATTTCATTACCGGTCTGGTAAAAAACCTGCTTTTCTCTTTCACTCAAATGAAAACTCCAGGCGGTATAGGTGGTAGTGATGTCTTTGGCCATAACGCCAAACATCCACCGCTTATACTTTGCCTGCATACCGAGATCAATACCAACCCCCCAGGCATTTGCCATGGTGCCGAGATGGCGGTAAATGACTTTTGCGTTTCCACCGATTTGGGTTTGTATCTCCTGATTTTTAAACAGTTTTATTCCCTGTGCATACGAAAGCAAAAAGGCATAATCGCCCGCCGACATGGATTTCAATTTTGTTTCGTCAAAGGAACCGTCGGGTTGTACATAATCGATTGTGTTCGGAATATCATCAATAGCGAAGCGCAGCACGGAAAGTCCCACCACGCGCTTTTTATCTTTCAGCGGCTTCATAATGCTGCCGTAATCGTATTTGGCATTGCCCGAAAAATATTCCGCGTGCATCAACCCTACTTCCAGGTCGCTATTCAGGTTCATCAATCCTGCAGGATTCCAGTAACCGGCAGTTACATCATTGGCAGTTGCTGCCTGAGCGCCTGCCATGGAAAGCCCCCGGCCACCTACGCCAATGTTCAGATATTCATTTACGTAGATGCGGCTCTGGGCAAAAGCCTGCGCACACCATAGAATGCCGGAAATGAACGCAAATGTAAATTTCAACCTCATGTATAGTTGACGCAATGTAAAGCCAATAAAATTAAGTTATAAAGCGCAGTTGTCCGTTTTTTTTGAACTGGCACAGCGCCACGAAAATATAACGGGCATCCAATGAAAATATTTCCCCATCTATAAAAAAATCCTTTCAGGCAGCAGAAGATCTTCACCGGGGTTATTACTGCCCCGGCGCTCACTTCCCCAATACCCCTTTCTTTGCTTCTCAAAACTTACTTTTGCAGCGTTTCAATTTTTCCAGAATGAACCTGATCGAAGATTTAAGAGCCAGAAATCTCGTGCACGACATTATGCCGGGAACGGAAGAACTGTTGGCAAAGGAAATGACCAGCGGCTATATTGGTTTCGACCCTACCGCCGACAGCCTTCATGTGGGTAGCATGCTGCAAATCACTTTATTGCGTCGCCTGCAACTGGCAGGACATAAGCCCTATGCGCTAATAGGAGGTGCTACCGGTATGATCGGCGATCCCACAGGTAAATCGGCAGAGCGTAACCTGCTCGATATGGAAACGATTGAAAAGAACTGCGCCGGTATCAGAAAACAACTGGAAAAATTTCTCGACTTCGATGAAAGCAAACCCAACGCGGCAGTGCTGGTCAATAACTACGACTGGTTGAAAGATTTTACTTTCCTCGACTTCATCCGCGATGTAGGGAAGCACATTACTATCAACTACATGCTGTCGAAAGACTCGGTGCAGAAACGTCTTGAGTATGGTTTGTCGTTTACGGAATTCACTTACCAGCTCATCCAGGGCTACGATTTTTACTATCTCTACAACACGCACAATATCAAGCTGCAAATGGGCGGTGCCGACCAGTGGGGCAATATTGTGACCGGTACGGAACTCATCAGAAAGAAATGCGGTGGCGAAGCTTTTGCCATGACAAGCCCGCTCATTACAAAGGCAGATGGTGGTAAATTTGGCAAGACCGAAAGTGGTACCATCTGGCTCGATCCTGAACGTACATCACCGTATCAGTTTTATCAGTACTGGCTGAAACTTTCGGATGCCGATGCAGAAAAATCTGCGCTTTCTTTCTCTTTCAAACCTGTAGAGGAAATCCATGCGCTGATAGAAGAACATCGTCAGGCGCCACATTTGCGCAAGCTTCAAAAGGCGATTGCGGAGGAAATCACCGAAATGGTCCATGGTGCAGAAGAACTGAATTTCGCTAAGAAAGCATCTGAAATTCTTTTCGGACAGGCGCCGGTGGAAGCGCTTCGTTCGCTGAATGAAAAGCAGTTGCTGGAAGTAATGGATGGTGTACCGCAGGTAAGTAGTATGAAAGAATCCTTGCAGGGTGAAGGTTTGGAACTGCTTACCTTCCTTGCAGAAACAAAAGTCTTTTCATCAAAGGGTGAAGCCCGCAAGCTGATACAGAACGGCGGACTGAGCCTGAACAAGGAAAAAGTGACGGCAATTGATTTCAAACTCACGGAAGCCAACCTTCTGAATAACCGTTACCTGCTGATACAAAAGGGAAAATCGAATTATACGCTGGCGATTTTTAACTAGTGGCAGGTATTGAATCTGCGACTAAATCGTAACTTGCTGCTATGATAACTTCCTCACAAACATTTAAGCTGTATGAAGTTTTGCAAAAGCACTTCAAAAACGCAGACGATGCTGAAACGGTTGTGCAGGAAACCGAAGGAAGAATTGATACTCGTTTTCAATCCGAAAAAGACCGACTTGCTACAAAAGCTGATTTTGTAGATTTAAAAACCGAGCTTGCTCAAGCGAGAAACTCGCATCATCGCTTGTATGGCTAGCCTTAATGTAGTCTTTGCCGGAATTATTATAGCGTAATTTAAAACTGCTATAACCTGCATGTCTTCTCAGTCCCTGAAAAAAATTCTTCTTGCTTCCGTTCTGCTATGTCTTACGCTGCCCGGGTTTTACTGCACGGAACCTAAAGAGGACTGTGCTACGACAAAGGAAGAATCACTCTGGAAAAATGTCTATGATACTTCGGCGAAGTATGTAGGCATGGAAACCTGCCGCAGTTGTCACAACGAGATTTACGAAACCTACATTCAAACAGGCATGGGACAGTCGTTCGACCATGCCACACAGAAAAAATCTGCTGCGGTTTTCGACGAACATGCACTGGTGTACGACCAGCAAAATGATTTCTATTACAAACCCTACTGGCAGGACGATAGGCTCTACATCATGGAGTACCGTCTGACGGGAAAAGACACTACGCATAAGCGGATACAGAAGATTGATTTCATCATTGGTTCGGGACAACATACCAACTCGCACATCTATTCAGTAAACGGCTATCTGCATCAGGCGCCCATCACTTTTTACACACAAAAGAAAAAATGGGATCTGGCTCCTGGCTTTGAAAAAAACAATGAACGCTTCTCCCGTATCATCGAAGCAGAATGCATGACCTGCCACAATGGTTATCCTGAAATGGAACCGGCAAGTCAGAATAAGTATCTCAGTGTAAAAACCGGTATAGACTGCGAGCGCTGCCACGGACCGGGAAGTTTGCACGTGGCTGAAAAACAGGCGGGCATCATCACAGATACCTCAAAAACGCCCGACTACACAATCGTCAATCCGCGCAGGCTTCCAACAGAATTGCAAAACAACATTTGCCAGCGTTGTCACCTGCAGGGGATCGCCGTAGTCAATGACGGAAAATCTTTCTTCGATTTCCGTCCGGGCATGAAGCTAAGTGAGGTGATGAATGTGTTCATGCCGCAATACGAAGGAGCGGAAGACAAAATGATCATGGCTTCGCATGTGGAACGGATGAAGAAAAGCCCGTGCTATGTCAACTCCGGCAAAATGAGTTGCATTACCTGTCACAATCCGCATGTCAGTGTAAAATTCACACCACGCGAGCAGTACCTTAACGCTTGTTATTCCTGCCATCAATCGCAACCATCAGAAACAAACACACTCTTCCCTGCTCATGGCTGTACGGAGAAAGAACAAATTCGGGCTGCCAGAAATAACGACTGTATCACTTGCCACATGCCGCATAACGGTAGTATTGATATTCCGCATGTAGCTGTGACAGATCATTACATTCGCAAACGCGCGGTAAGTAATCTGGAACAAAGTCAGATCAGAGCTTTTCTCGGACTGAAATCTTTCAACAACGATCGTCCCGATGCGATTACTACAGCGCGCGCTTTCATGGAATTCTTTGAACGATTTAATCCGAATACAGGATTGATTGATTCTGCTTTGTTCTACCTGGCTAAGCAGCCAAATATGGAGGATGCTGAAAAGCAAAATCGCGATTATATCAGAGCATATTTTCTGCTCCACAATTTCAACCAGGTAGCTCAATATGGTCAACAGCTTGATCCTGCTAAACTTTCCGACGCATGGGCATGTTACCGTGTGGGAGAATCTTACTATCAGTTGCAGCAATACGACAAGGCATTACACTGGTATCGTCGTGCAACAGAGATATGGAAGTATGCACCGGATTTTCAAAGTAAATACGGCGTTTGCCTGCTAACGTTGGAGCAAACGGAAGAAGCGAAAAAAGCATTTCAATTCGTGCTTTCTGAAAATCCGAATCATATTGCTGCACATACAAACCTGGGCTTTATCTACATGCAGGAAGGCCGCAATGCGCTGGCTTACGACCACATGAGAAAAGCTCAGCAGCTCGATCCTGATTATGAACAGAACTTAATCAATCTTGCTGTGTGGTATCATAACAACAACCAGGACGGGCTTGCGCGAAAGCTGCTGGAGCATACGGTAAAAAAGCATCCTGAGAATCAACAGGCAAGAGCTATGCTGATGGATGCACAGTAGTTGAATAAAAAAGCGGATCTCCCTGAAAGAAGATCCGCGCCAGCGTATTCATTGAGTTTTTCTTACAAAGCAGCTTTATATTTTTTCTCTACCTCGTTCCAGTTGATCACATTCCAGATAGCACCGAGATACTCAGGACGACGGTTCTGATACTTCAGGTAATAAGCATGCTCCCAAACATCAATACCAAGAATCGGTGTTCCTTTTATCTCAGCTACATCCATCAGCGGATTATCCTGATTGGGTGTAGAAGTCACCTCAAGTTTGCCATTATTTACAATCAGCCAGGCCCAGCCGCTTCCGAAGCGGGTAGCACCTGCATTGTTCATTTTTTCCTTCAGTGCATCGAAAGTACCAAAAGCTTCGTCTATCGCTTTTGCCAGATCGCCGGTGGGTGCACCACCTGCATTTGGTCCCAATATGCTCCAGAAGAGTGTGTGATTGTAATGACCTCCACCGTTGTTGCGTACGGCAACCGGATATGCAGAGATGTTTGCCATCAGTTCTTCAAGCGATTTGTTTTCGCCATCCGATCCTGCCAGAGCTTTGTTGAGATTATCTACATAAGCCTGATGATGTTTGGTATGATGTATCTGCATGGTTTGCGCATCGATATGTGGCTCTAATGCTTCGTAAGCATAGTTCAATTGTGGAAGAGAATGTGCCATAACTAGAATTTTTCGTTTTGGTTTCTGCAAATTTATCGTTCCTGACTGCCAAAGCCAAAAGCGAAAATCCTATTCTCCGATAGTCGTGTGTTATAACAAGATGCAGATAAGAGTATTTATCAATTGTTGCAAATCGAACCTTAGCTTTGTCCCTTATGCGTTATATCTGGCATCACGCAGGCTTCATTATCGACCATTACAACGGAGGCATTCCGCTGTCGCATTTTCTAAAAAATTATTTCCGACAACAAAAACAACTCGGCAGCCGCGATCGCAAGATAGTTTCCGAAATGGCGTACTGCTGGTATCGCTGCAGTAAGGCTTTACCAGACTCTCTGAACTTTGAAGAAAAAATGCAGGCCTGCCTTTTCATTTGTGAAACTTACCATAACCGAATTCTGCAATTTCTTCCCGAGAGCTGGCAAGGAATGAAAAATCTGAACTTGGCAGATCATATGGACTTTTTACAGCAGGAAGGCATCTCTTTCCATCCTGACAAACTTGCGCCTGCTACATTATCGCTATCTGAGGGAATAAATCTTACTGACTGGGTATGCTCCATGTTGCAGCAGCCGCGACTTTTTATCCGCCTCAGAAAAGATACAAAGCGGCTGCTGCAGCTTTTGAAAGAAAATGAAATTGACTATGAGATTGTTCGTGAAGACTGTCTTTCCTTGCCCAATGGTGCGCCCATAGACAAAATTCTGCCGCCGGAACTGTATGTGGTGCAGGATGCTTCTTCGCAACAAACAGGAAAATATTTCAAACCCTTACCAAAAGATTCGTGGTGGGACTGCTGTTGCGGAGCCGGAGGAAAGTCCCTGCTGCTAATGGATAAACAAACTCAAATCAAACTGACGGTTTCCGATAAAAGAACCTCGATCCTGCATAATCTTTCGGAAAGATTCAGATTGTATAAACATCATCAACCAGAACAGATTGTAGTGGATGTTTCTGACGAAAACGCGTTGAAACAACAACTTGGCAACCGACTGTTTGACCACATCATCTGTGATGTACCCTGTTCCGGCGCGGGGACCTGGGCAAGAACACCCGAGCAACTGTATTTTTTTGAAGAGAGTAAAATAGCTGAATATGCTTCTTTACAGAAAAAAATTGCTGTCAATGCTTCGCAGCATCTAAAACCAGGAGGTACCATGATCTATATTACCTGCTCGGTGTTCAGGGAAGAAAATGAAAATGTAGTTGACTGGATTCAACTGCATAGTAACTGTAAAGCCGAACAAACAGAGCTCATCAACGGAATAAGCATCCATGCTGATTCGATGTTTGCAGCAGTGTTTAAACGAGAACTAACGCTTGAATAGCTTAATGGTGCGCAGCTCCCTTCCGGCAAAAATGCGGGCAAAGTATATGCCTTCTGTCAGCGACTGAGGAACTTCCAAAGGCAAACGATGCAGTCCTGCATCCAGCATTTCATCCCACGATAAAATTTCTCTTCCCGCTACATCGCTGATAACAATCGAAACATTTGCAGATTCTTTGAGATCAACTTTTAAAAACAATTCGCGAACAAACGGATTGGGATAAACTTCCAGAGAAACATTTTTTTCAATGGGTTCCGCGCTCAACGTTATATCCGCCTGACAAAAATCGGGGACTCCGTATCCAAGCTGAGGGAGCTGATATGAGGGGAAAAGATGACTACTTTCAACAATTGCTCTTTTAATTTGGACATTTGTCTTCCCCGTGCTTGCCTGCCATAAACATGCAGCCCAACCGGCAACCTGTGGTGTAGATATAGACGTGCCTGAGGCACCGAAGGGACTTTGACTGGATGTAACAACAAAGCCGGGTTGCCCCAAAGCACAGACTTCCGGTTTGACAGTTCCTGAGGCATTGGGACCATAGCTACTACTCCCTGCAGGCGTTTTGTTCACATCCACATTTCCTACGGTAAGCGCACTGTCGGCATCCCCGGGTGTTAACAATCCCCAGTTTCCCTCATTACCAGCGGTGATAACCATAAGCATGCCTTTCTGCGCCGCAATATTCGCTCCGATCGCTGCCACGGTCGTCTTCCCGTCCATATCAGCCGGTGTCAGGCTGGGAAACGGGGGATCGAAGGTGTTGTAACCAAGTGAAACACTCACGACGTCCACGCCGAGACTATCTGCGCGTTCAAAAGCCGCCACCATGTTGTCCATCTCCACAGGTGTCTCACTTGAAGCATCTTCAGTTACGAAAAGTGCATAAGACGCTTCGGGAGCAGCACCGACATAAATGTTTGGCATATTGACAGCCATCGTACTGAAAGTAACAGTGCCGTGAAATAGAAAATCCGAGTACACATCTGTGTTACCCTGTACAAAGTTTCTGGTATCCAGAATACGTCCGGAACTAAAAACACTGTCAAAAGCAGGATTCGTATTAACATAGTGAAAACCGTCGTCGAGGATAGCAATAAATTTGCCTTGCCCACGTATGCCCTTGTCGTGGAGACACTCCCCCTTCACAAAGTCTGTCTGCGTCCAGGAAGAGCCGTAAAAAGCAGCATTACCGGTTGTCTTATACTTTGCTCCGGAAGAATGAACCAACAAAGTTTTGGCTGCACCTTTGTGCTCCTCATTCTTATATCCTACATAGGCAACAGAAGCTATGTACGGCTCTTCTGCAACCGACAGGATACGACTGGAATCTTCCAGCCAAATCACACAGCTGTTCAACCACTTTGAGGTAAGATGAAGGCTACCCTGTGTTAATGCCAAAACCCGGGTGAGATATTCCTTTGACACAGGAAGATCTTTCTCGTCGAAAGCAATATTGTTTTGGGCTCTGCGCTCTAATGCACGTGAAGAAAGAAAAGAGGATGCCTCTCTTACAGAATGTTCATTGTTTTTATCGCGAAAAACAATACGGAAAGCATATCGCGGAACAGCATCAGCAACCAGTGAAAGCATTAATAATAGTGCTACCGCTGCAATGCCCTTCCTCCACATAAGACAAGATTAATTATGGTCAACGGCACGCATTACAACGCTGTAGCCGTTTCTGTATTTAGCACCATTAGGTTTGGGGTCATAGATCCAGTGTGTCATTTCACGATACACCATACCTACATCGTAGCCATATACTTCTTTCGCAAAAGTATGATAAGCATAGCTGTCCGGCATTGTCTCGGGATCGTTCAGTTTTTCATCCGCCTCATTAACGGTTATGGTGTTGTCAAACAATACCTTTCCGTTATTGAAAGGCTTTTCGTGCCCGGAATAACGATAAGTCCAGTTTTGGAAATATTGGTAATCCTGATCGCCAGCAGGTATCATGGCATTGCCTTTCCACTCCAAATTGTCTGCTACCGGGAAAATAAGTTTGATAAACCGAAGATTTGCTTCTGTGTATTCAAGACCGGTGTTGGTAGGCGTTACATTGATCACACGATGTGTGTTCCAGGGAAGGCTATCATTAGTACGAATATGTACATCTATGCGATACGAAGTTCTATTGACATTATCCAAAAAAGTATCGGCTATGGTATAACGCATCTGGTATTTATGGATCGTTTTCACCTGTCTGAAGTCGTCCCAGATAGTGGAATCAACATCATACACCACATATTTGCCTATTTGAAGCGGGTAATAACCCCGGCTCAGATCATTGCCATATTTGTTTTCGCTTTCTTTATTGCAAGCCAGAAAAAATATTGAAAATGACGACAACAGCAATAGTACCGGTAAAAACTTTTTGCTCATAAATTCCGTTGTAAAACTATTGGTAAATATAAATAAAGAAACGAAAATGCATAGCATTTATTACCGGGAGCAAAAAGGCGGATGTCGGGAAATATGTATTGACTGACTGCTTTTAGAGGCCTCTCTGAATGATACCGCCTGCTACTACATCGTCACCTTCATAAATAACAGCCGATTGCCCGGGCGCAATGCTATTGACCGAATGATGGAACTGTACTCGAAGACCTTCCGGTTCGTTGAACAGACTGCTGGCGGTGCCGGGATCTTTGTAACGGATTTTGGTCACTGCCTCAAAGCCGTCGGGAACACGATCATATTTTACCATATTAAGCCCCCCGACGATCATTTCCGACTGGAGCAGTTCATGTGCTTCACCGAGTACCACAGTATTGGTTTCAGGCATAATCTGAGTTACGAACATCGGCTTTCCCAGCGCTATGTCCAGCCCCTTTCTTTGTCCGATAGTATAAAATGGATATCCTTTGTGCTTTCCTACGCGGGTGCCATCAGCCAGGACAAAATCTCCGCCATCGACCCTTTCTTCCAGGTCGGGTATTTGCCTTTTCAGGAAGCTTCTATAATCATTGTCGGGAACAAAGCATATCTCATAGCTTTCTGCTTTTTTTGATAATTCCTTGTAACCCATATCGTAAGCCAGTTGCCTCACTTCCGTTTTGAGATAATCTCCCAGCGGATAAATACTTCGACTCAGACACTCCTGCTCCAACCCCCAAAGCACATAGCTCTGATCTTTGGTCAGATCTTTGGCTTTTGAAAGCACATAACGACCGCCTTCCTCACGAACCTTTACATAATGTCCTGTAGCGATAAAATCACAATTCAGGGCATTGGCACGTTTCAGCAGCGCCGCCCATTTGATATGCGTATTACAGAGCACACAGGGATTGGGCGTACGGCCGGCAATATATTCTTCCACAAAGTTGTTGATCACAGAATCGCCAAATTCATCGCGGATGTCCAGTACATAATGTGGGAAGCCATGATCTACAGCTGCCTGACGGGCATCGTTGAAGCTGTCGAGGTTGCAACAGCCTGTTTCCTTTTTACCGCCTCCTGAATGTGCATAATCCCAGGTTTTCATGGTAATGCCCACGACTTCATAGCCCTGATGATGCAACATCAGCGCACTGACGGTACTATCGATACCGCCACTCATAGCTACCAAAACCCTTCCGTTCCTGCTCATGTGTAGAAAAAAGAAGTGCAAAGGTACAAACATCTGCGGGGCTAAGCTCAGTGCATCGATAGATAAAAGATGTAGGCTTATAAACTCCATTGACTTCTGTAAAGTTTCCTGAACTTTGAGCCCTATGTCTCATCAGGTCATTTTTCCCGGAGGCACCGTCGATTATCACTACGGCAAAGACCGAAACTTTCTGAACAACCTGGCAGCCGGACGGCAACTGGTCTTGGTTACCGACAACCGTGTTCATGATTTGTATCGTTCTTTTTTCGAAGGTGCAGATACTATTGTCATTCCTTCGGGAGAATCTCATAAAAACCTTGAAAGCCTCGAATATGTTGTAAATCAGCTGATAAAGCTTCGCATTGACAGAACTTCTTTGCTAGTAGGCATCGGAGGCGGCGTAATTACCGATTTGGTAGGCTTTGTCGCAAGTGTTTATATGCGCGGCATACGTTTTGGTTTTATACCAACTACATTGCTGGCTATGGTGGACGCCTCTGTGGGCGGGAAAAACGGAATTAATCTGGGTTTGCAGAAAAATATGCTAGGAGTAATTCGTCATCCGGAGTTTATCCTTTTTGACGAAACTTTTCTTGCTACACTTCCTGTAAATGAATGGAGTAATGGTTTTGCTGAGGTCATCAAATACGGCTGTATTTTCGACAGCTATCTTTTCGATCGACTGGCAACGCAGGATTTAAATTTCTTTCGGGAAAACATTTCAGCAACACAATCTCTTATCCGCAAGTGTGTGGACTGGAAAACGCGCACTGTGCAGGAAGACGAAAAAGAACAAGGCTTGCGCAAACTGCTCAACTTCGGTCATACAGTAGGGCATGCGGTTGAAAAAGTTTGCAATGTATCCCACGGTTACGCTGTAAGTATAGGAATGGCTTTTGCGTGTAAACTCTCGGAAAAAATTGCAGGTTTAGACCCATTGGTAACACGTGCAGTACGCAAAATTCTGGTTCGTTATCAATTGCCCTCACACATAACTTTCTCTGTAGACGAAGTCATGTCCGTGCTGATGATGGATAAGAAAAAGAAACGCGAAGAGATTGATTTCATTGTGCTGGAACAAATCGGCAAAGCAAGTGTTGCAACAGTCTCATTCGATTTTGTCCGGGAAAACTTAACCGAATTTCGACATGGAAATCGTTATTAATCCTGGTTTTCTGAAAGGGGTTGTAAAAGTGCCGCCGTCGAAAAGCATAATGCAGCGAGCCTGCGCCGGTGCTTTGCTGCATCACGGTACAACCAATATCTTCAACCCCGGATATTCCGAAGACGATCTGGCTGCTTTACGAATTATTGAACAGCTAGGTGCTACTATTCTCAGTCAATCGTCGGACAAGGTGGTGATTTATTCTGAAGGCATAAAACCGAAAGCGGGGTGTATTGATTGCGGAGAAAGTGGTTTAGCAACGCGAATGTTTACACCCATCGCTGCATTAGCAAACAGAAAAATTCGCATTGAAGGGAAAGGCACACTACCCAACAGACCGATGCACAGCTTCGAAAAAGTTTTACCGCAGTTGGGTATAAAACTCGAAAGCTTCAACGGCTATGTCCCGTTTGAAGTGGAAGGCCCGCTAATGGCAAATGATATAACCATTGATGGCAGTGAAAGTTCGCAATTTCTTACAGGCTTATTGTTTGCATTTAGTTATCAGGCGAAACATCCTGTAAAAGTTGAAGTAAACAATCTCCGAAGCAAACCTTATGTAGATGTTACCCTTCAGGTACTGGAACTGTTTAGCTACCAGATTAAGAACCGTGATTATAAAACGTTTCTTATTGTTCCCCCGCGTTTGTCAACAAGAAAGGAAATAGATATTCATATTGAAGGCGACTGGAGCAGCGCAGCTTTCTGGCTTGTGGGCGCAGGACTAAAGGGAGATGTGGTTGTAGAAGGTTTGTGTGAAACTTCGTTTCAGGCAGACAAAAAGATCATGGATATTTTGCGCGCTGCAGGTGCAAACCTTCGATTTGAATCCGGAAAAACTTTTGTTGTCAAAGACAAACTTCATGCTTTTGAAACCGACCTGACTGATGCTCCGGATCTTTTTCCCGTCACAGCCATTCTTGCTGCATGTTGTGAGGGGGAAAGTAGCATTAAGGGTTTGCACAGACTGAAACACAAAGAAAGTGATCGTGAAAAAAGCATTATGAATATGTTGCAGGCTTTTGGTGTAAAAACAGGAATACAGGACGACCATCTGAAAATAGAAGGTGTGAAAAAACTCAAGGGCGGACGAATAGACGGAAATCGTGACCACCGGATTGTGATGGCAGCCGCTATCGGGGCAACTCTTGCCGAAGATGCAATCACTATCACCGATTCCGAAGCTGTGTCAAAATCTTATCCTGAGTTCTTCTCACATTTGGCATCTTTGGGTATTCATTCCGAATTCAAAAAAACTGTCTGATGAATTCTTTGGGTCGCATATTTCGTGTTTCGATTTTTGGCGAAAGCCACGGACCGGCAGTAGGCATCGTCATCGATGGATGTCCTGCAGGAATTTCCCTGATCACAGAAGATTTTACCGAAGATCTTAATCGTAGAAAGTCCGGAGCAACAGGTACCACGCCACGAAAGGAAGATGACGAGCCACAATTGCTCAGCGGTGTTTTCAATGATAAAACCACAGGCGCGCCGATCACTATTCTGTTCGCTAACAACAACACAAAATCTTCGGACTACGAAGCAATAAAAAACACACCTCGCCCAGGACATGCTGATTTTGTATTGTACGAAAAATTTAAAGGTTTTAATGATTATAGAGGAGGCGGACACAGCAGCGGCAGACTTACAGTAGCGTTTGTTGCGGCAGGCGTAGTAGCCAAAAAAGTGTTGAACGCTTCAACCGGGGCTGGAAACTACATACAGATAAAAGCCCGACTAGCTGAAGCCGGAGGCAGTGCCAATATTGAGGCTGCAATTCAGAAAGCTGTTGAAGAGCAGGATAGTATTGGTGGCATTGTGGAATGTCGGGTAAATGGCATACCTCCAGGTTGGGGCGAACCCTTCTTTGATTCCGCAGAATCCGTAATCAGCCATGCCGTGTTTTCCATTCCGGCAATAAAGGGTATTGAATTTGGAGCAGGATTTGTCGGGTCTCACATGAAAGGAAGTGAGCACAACGATGCGATCATCAACGCAGCGGGACAAACCAAAACCAATCATGCAGGTGGCATCAATGGCGGAATCACGAATGGCAACGAACTGTTTTTTCGGGTAGCAGTAAAACCTACCAGCAGCACCTCAAAACAACAACACACTTGGAACCGAGAGCATCAGGCTGTCGAATCCTTTCAGGTAAAAGGCAGACATGATCTGTGTATCGCATTGCGGGTGCCCGTAGTGGTGGAGGCAGCAACAGCTATTGCCCTAGCGGACCTCAGGTTATTGTACGAAGCTTACAGGTAAGAATTGTCGATACTATCAGTTACCAGAATATTCATCAGTTGCTGAATTTCTTCAGCCTTCTGGTCTTCGCGCTTATATTTATAGCAAAGACAAAGCTCCTCCAGCATTTTGAAGATGATCCTTTTAGAAACCAGGGGAGTGAAATAAGCCTGACTGTCAGCGGCGTTGATCTTTCTCAGATAAGTATCCACATCTCTTCGCGTGTACACCATACCGTTCAGAGGATCAATGAAGAACTGAATCTGCTGGACACCCTCATAGTCAGGACTGTGAAAATGATATAGAGTGTCGATGTACGCAAAAATGAACTGTCGGGGAACATCTACCGCAAATACAGGAATATCGAGCAACTCGCACAGCGACAGATATAAGACGCCAAGTGTATAAGAATTACCTTGCCGGCTTTCCAACACCTGATTGATGAAAAAGTGTTTGGGTTCACGCTCGGTAAGCTCGTGTCCCTGAAGCTTGTAGTAGTTGTACAGAATGCTGTTAAAGACATTTACCTGCTCCAAAGGAGTCAGGTAATTATTGAGCTCCAGCCAAATATTCCTTCTGATTTGATCGAATTGAGCCAGCAATGCCGGAACATTTAGGTCGGGAAACTGATAACGCGCCACGAGTATAGCTCCCCGCAGTATCTCAGGGTGCTTGGATTTGCTCCACTCCAGTAATTCCTGCTGCAAATCCTGAAAGTGTACGCGGTGAATGAGCTGCTCTATACGTTCCTGTACCGACTGATCGGTAGTATGTTCCCAGAGGCTTTCCAGATTAGGTATGATCGCCCTCCCATAATGCAATATCTTCTCCGAAACAGTATCAAACACCTCGTCATCCGGATCATCTATCAGCCGCAGCAATGCAGAAATTTCCTTGTTTTCCCACATAAATAATAGCTCCCTTCAGTCATTAGAAATTTACAACAAAAATCTCATTGCACGACCATAGACTTCGGCGATTTTCACATCAAAATATCATTTCTTTTTCGTCGCCGCTTTTTTTGTAGTTGTTGTCTTTGTCGCCGCTTTCTTGGTTGCCACTTTCTTCGTCGGAGCTTTGCTTGCGGCTGCCCTTGCTTTCTTCGGTTTTTCTGTAAAAGCATCAGGAACCTGCTGAACAATCATTTGCTTTACCTCTTCAAGCGAAATATCTGTGAGATCTTCAGCAGTGTATTTACTTCCGTCTTCTTTCTTACCCAACTTTAGCATCAACTTTCCGAACCGAATAAAAGGTCCCCAGCGTCCATTCTCGATTGATATCTTTTCCTCTGACCATTGTTTAATATAGCGGTTCGCTTCCTTCTCCAGTTTTGCAGACACAAGCTCGTCTATGTCCGATTGAGAGAGGTTATCAAAATCATAACGACGAGGCACATTAATGTACAGATCTTCCATTTTAATAAAAGGTCCAAATCGTCCTTTCCCTTTGGTCACAGGTTTGCCCTGATAAAAACCAATAGGTGCATCTGCCTGTTGTTTCTCTTTTATCAGTTCAATAGCGCGGTCCATGTTTACCGTGAGCGGGTCTTCGCTGCGCGGAATAGAAATGAACTGCTCGCCCCATTTTACATAAGGTCCAAAACGTCCGGAGCTCACGATGACTTCTTTGTCCTCATACGTTCCCAGCGTGAATGGCAGTTTGAAAAGGTCAAGCGCTTCATCGAGAGTAATGGTCTCAATACTCTGATTCGACTTTAACGTAGCAAATCTTGGCTTTTCCTCTTCTTCGGCGCTACCGATCTGCACCATAGGTCCAAAACGTCCTAACCTTGCCACTACCGGCTTTCCGCTTTCAGGGTCAACACCCAATTCTCTTTCTCCTTTTGCCCGCGCTGCAGTCTCTATGGTCTGTTCAACACGTTCATGAAAGGGATGATAAAACTCGTCGATCATCTTATTCCAGGCAATTTTGCCCTGGGCTATTTCATCGAACTCCTCTTCGATTTTGGCAGTAAAGCCGTAATCCATCACACGGGTAAAATGCTCTTTAAGAAAATCCGTCACCACCATTCCTAAGTCGGTAGGAAAAAGTTTTGCACGTTCAGCACCAACATTTTCCGATTCTGCCCTCTGTGTGATCTGATTGTCTTTCAATGACAATACCTGATAGGTTCTCTTTACACCTTCTTTATCACGACGTTCCACATATCCGCGTTGTTGAATAGTGCTGATAGTAGGGGCATAAGTAGACGGTCGACCGATTCCTAATTCCTCCAGTTTTTTCACCAGCGAGGCTTCCGTATATCTCGGCTGAGGACGTGTAAAACGCTCTGTAGCACGCATTTCCTGTAGCGGTAAAGCCTGTCCTACTGTAAGCGGTGGCAACATGGAGTTGTTCTCCTCCTCACCATCCTCTTCATCTCTTCCCTCAGTATATACCTTAAGAAAACCATCGAATTTCATAACCTCTCCTGTCGCGGTCAATACGTCGCCGTGCAAAGAAATATTGATTTTAGCGATGGTACGTTCGAGCTGCGCATCGGCCATTTGACTGGCCATCGTACGTTTCCATATAAGATCGTAGAGGCGTTGCGTATCGGGATCACCGATCTGAGTAACATTCATATCGGTAGGTCTGATGGCTTCGTGCGCCTCCTGTGCTGATTCGCTTTTTGTCTTGAAGACCCTTTTCTGATAATACTTTTCGCCATACTGCGACACTACCGTATTGTGAATATCTGTAAGGGCTGTTTCGGAAAGATTGACAGAATCTGTACGCATATAGGTGATATGACCGTTTTCGTACAAAGTCTGAGCGATGCGCATAGTTTTCGATACCGAATAGCCAAGTTTACGACTTGCCTCCTGCTGCAGGGTAGATGTGGTGAAAGGTGCTGCGGGTGTTCTTTTAGCAGGTTTCACCTCAATGTTAGCCACCCTGTAGGTGGCACCGATACACTTGTTGAGAAAATCTCTTGCCGCTTCCTGATTGTGATGACTGGCGCCCTCAGCTTTAAACAGGACATTACGCTGGTTTATATCGGGTGCCTGAAAAAAGGCTTCTACTCTAAAACTGCTTTGTGGTTGAAAGTGGTTGATCTCTCGTTCACGCTCTACAATCAGCCGAACAGCCACGGACTGAACTCTCCCCGCCGACAGATTGTTGCGCATGCTCATCTTTCGCCAGAGTACAGGCGAGAGTTCAAAGCCTACGATCCTATCCAGTATTCTTCGTGCCTGCTGGGCATTTACAAGATTCATATCTACCGTGCGTGGGTTCTCTACCGCTTTCCTGATGGCAGGCTTGGTAATTTCGTGGAAGACAATTCGCTTTGTATGGTGCGGATCTAATCCGAGCACCTCGCAAAGATGCCAGGAAATAGCCTCCCCCTCACGATCCTCATCCGTAGCAAGCCAAATCTCTTCAGATTTTTTCGCCAGATTTTTGAGTTCTCCCACAACCTTCAGTTTGTCATCCGACACTTTATAATGGGGTTGGTATCCGTTCTTAATGTCAATACCCATATCCTCTTTTTCGAGGTCTCGGATATGACCATAGCACGACTTTACCTCAAAGTCCTTTCCAAGTATCTTCTCTATGGTTTTCGCTTTCGCTGGCGACTCAACAATTAACAGGTTCTTGGCCATTATCGACTTTTAAGCGATTTGTATAAATAATAATCTCGTACCAATGTTTGATACGAGGTGTGCAATAATAAAGGTTTGTTTTGTAAAAATGAAAACACTGCGACGTTTATAACTTGCCAAACGCTGGCATCAAAGGAAAGCAACCCTTCTCACGATGTAAATTATGTCTGTAGTGCAGCTGAATAGACAGTATCCAAAAACAAAGAAGGAGCAACTATGTTGCTCCTTCACAAGAATATCAAATCGGTCTTAGTGAGCTACCACAAAGCGGTTAGTCATTTTAGAACCGTTAGATTCTACTGTGTAGAAATAGATACCACTAGGCATGTTGGCAGTAGAGATTACCACTTTACCATTAGTAGCCTTTTCTGTAGCTACTATCTGACCCATAGTATTGATGATACTTACTGTAGCAGCAGAGCCATCTTTCACTGAATAAGTGATAGTAACCTCAGAGTTTGCAGGGTTAGGGTAAACATTTGCAGAAACAACGTTACTTGGATTCTGAACAGAAAGTTCTGTAAGAGTCATACATGTTGGACATGTAAGTTTGTAGTCGATGAGTGGGTTTTCATGCCAAACTGGTGTAGTATAAGCATAAGAAGGAACATAAAAACCTCTCCAGCTATCACCTGCCGGATCGTAGTAATCGTTGTATTTAGTCAAACCAACGTTCCAATCGCCAGGAGTATAAGTCTGGAATGCATCAGTCTTCTCAGTGAAGTACCAAGCACGCCAGTGATTGTGTTTTACGCTGCCATCCTGCAGTACTGCAGTGTCCCAAACAGGGATGCTGCTTTCACCGCTGATGAATGTAGCTGTAGCACCCACCAATTGACCGGCAGGAATGTTCACACCACTTACAGCAACACCGTACATATTAAGACCTTCGAAATTGCTACCAGGACCGGCTGTATCATTTACGCTGGCTGCAGTAAGATATACGTCACGCACTACTACATTTGGTGTAGGGGACGAAGCTCCCATATTGCGGGCAGCCATATTCCTTACTGTATCGTGGAAGATTTCTGCAAATCTTACAGTATCATAGCCGAAGTTAGCAAGCATGTTTGCTCCCTGGAAATAATAAATAGGCAGGTTGGTATTAGAACCATAACCATAAACGATAGCAATACGCAATGTATCTACTACTGTGCTGGATGGATTTCTCATGTACTCACCATACACGCGGATAGAATCAAGTGTATAAGCATCGTTTTGAGTAACGCCAATCTGATTACCAATAACGGAAACCAAACCTAAATCATTGAATTTCGCCGTGCTTGGATCAAGCACCGAACCGAAACTCGTCAGGAACACGGTATCATAACCCGCAGTTGCACCAAAGTAGCTTACCAACCATTTGTCAGACATAAAAGAACGTCCCCAGTTTTGAGTAGGGTCGCTACCAAACGTAATCAACAAGTCAACGAAGTTGTACCAACGACTGCCACCGAGGGTAGTCTTCATATGGTTTGCAGGCTTAGGGTTAGCTGCAAAGTTAAATGTCTGATCCAGCGCCGGTGCGGCTGCAACCTCCTGACTGCGCAGGAAAGTAGCCGATTTGTTCACGAGTTGCTGAGCGTGCGACGACACAGCAACTGCTCCCGCAGCAAATAGTAGAAGTAATTTTTTCATCGCAATAAATTTTAAACAACGTTTAGTTAGCGTAAAGATAAAGATTATCGTTTCAAGAAGACAAATTTTTTTAGAGATTCTGTTTGGTCGAAAGGTTACAAAAACAGGTCATTTTTATGCTAATAGAAAGGACTTTACTTTTGCGTGACATTAAACGCTTTATGCTCCCTGAATTTGATAATACTGAGATAGCTTTCCAATATAAGAGTACCAAAGATTTGCAGCAGGCAAAATTTCTTTTCTCGTCAATGGGCTCCCCTACCCTTACCGCGTTGGGAATCGGGGCTACCAAATGGGCCATGAAGTTGGGGCTGCCAATAAACGGTATTATTAAAAGAACCATTTTCCGGCAGTTTTGCGGAGGAGAAACGATGGCTGAAGCTGCAGAAACGGTCACAAAGCTCGCCAGGTATAATGTTGGAGTAATTATGGACTATGGAGTGGAAGGAAAAGAAGACGAAACAGAGTTCGACAAGGCGGTACCCGAATTTATCCGTGCTATCGAGTATGCGTCCGGAAATAAAAATATTCCGTTTATAAGTGTAAAAATCACGGGATTTGCCCGCTTTCACCTGATGGAGAGAGTACACGAAAAGGCACAACTGAGTGAAGCAGAACAGACAGAGTGGGGTCGTGTAGCTCACAGAATCGACCGGATTTGTGAAGCAGCTCACCGTCATCAGGTCATGGTATTGATAGATGCTGAAGAAACCTGGATACAGGAAGCTGTGAACGAACTTGTCGATGCTATGATGGAAAAATACAACCGCGAATCGGCAGTTATCTTCAACACTTTTCAGCTTTACTGCCACGGTACGCTGCCTTATCTCATGGAGGCCTATGAGGCAGCGCTTCGGAAAGGATATAAACTGGGAGCAAAGCTCGTTCGTGGTGCGTATATGGAGAAAGAACGAAAGCGTGCAGCTGAGAAAGGGTACCCCTCACCAATACAGCCAGACAAGGCCTCTACCGACCGCGACTATGACAAGGCAGTAATATTCTGTCTGGAGCGACTGGATAATCTCTCTCTGTTTATTGGCACCCACAATGAAAAGAGTTGTCTGCTGGCTGCGAAATATATGAATGACCACAACATCCCTCGTAATGACAAGCGCGTGTATTTCTCGCAGCTTTTCGGCATGAGCGATAATATTTCTTTCAATCTGGCGCATGCGGGTTATCACGTAGCCAAATACTTACCCTATGGACCAGTAAAAGATGTGATTCCCTATTTAATGCGAAGGGCACAGGAGAATACTTCAGTTGCAGGACAAACCGGAAGGGAATTATCACTGATTAATAAGGAACTGGCAAGAAGACGAAATACTTAGAAGCAAATTAAAGTTTCTAGCAACACATACTGGACAAAGCGGGTAAAAAGCGAAGCTGCCATTTGGCAGCTTCTTTAGTTCTCTATAACATAGACATCTTCATTGTCGCGCTTCATCTTGTATTTTTCTCTTGCATACTGCTCAAGCCTTGCGGGACTGGTGGTCAGTTCTCTGTACTCATGCTCCATTCTCGCGATCTCAGCATTGAGGTAAGCGATATTTTGTTCGACTTCCCGTACTTCCCTTTTGCGTTCACGCTGCACAGCCCAATTGTCCGAATCAAAATAGATCATCCAAACGGCAAAAGCAGCCCCGGTGAGGATAAACTTATTGGCAAACAATTTGACTAACTTCTTCATACGCACTTCAACGAATACGAAAATACACTGTCTGTTGCACTTTTACATGCTTAAACTAACCACAACAACTACTTGCCAAACTTCAGCGCATTAGTTGGATAATATGCGTTTTCGCCCAGTTCCTCTTCAATGCGGAGCAATTGATTGTATTTCGCCATACGGTCGGAGCGTGAAGCAGAACCCGTTTTTATCTGTCCGCAGTTCAGTGCCACAGCCAGATCCGCAATGGTTGCATCTTCTGTTTCACCGGAACGATGGCTCATGATTGTGTTATAACGGTTGTGCTGCGCCATGGTTACTGCATCAATGGTTTCGCTCAGGGAGCCGATCTGATTTACTTTCACCAGCAAGCCATTCGCGATACCTTCTGAAATGCCTTTCTGCAAACGTTTTACATTGGTAACAAAAAGATCGTCACCCACCAACTGTACTTTGTTACCAATAGCATCTGTAAGCATCTTCCAGCCTTTCCAGTCGTCTTCCGCCATTCCGTCCTCAATGCTTACAATCGGATACTTTTTGCACCAGTTTGTCCAGAACTCAACCACTTCTTCGCTACTCATTTTCGCTCCGCTCGACTTGTGGAAAACATATTTCTTACTCTTTTCGTCGTACAGTTCGCTGATCGCAGCATCCATTGCAATTGCCACATCCTGCCCTGGCTTGTAGCCAGCTTTTTCAATAGCTTTCAGCACCGTTTCAATTGCTTCTTCGTTGCTTTGGATATCAGGTGCGAACCCACCTTCATCACCTACGTTTGTAGAATAACCCTTATCCTTCAATACAGCTTTCAAATGATGGAAGATTTCGACTCCCCAACGCAAACCTTCGCGGAAACTTGGCGCACCCACCGGCATCACCATAAATTCCTGAAAATCGATCTTATTATCTGCATGTGCACCACCATTCAATATATTCATCATTGGAACGGGAAGTGTTCTGGCATTAGAACCACCGACATAACGATAAAGTGATAATCCGGTAGCCTGAGCAGCGGCCTTAGACACAGCCATACTCACAGCCAAAATCGCATTTGCTCCAATCTTCCCTTTGTTCTCAGTACCGTCAATAGCGAGCATGGTTGCATCTATACCGCGCTGGTCGGTAATATCCCAGCCATATAATTCTTCTGCGAGTTTATCATTCACATTCTCCACCGCCTTCATTACACTCTTACCCAGATACATTTTTTTGTTTCCGTCGCGCAGCTCTACAGCTTCATGCTTGCCGGTCGAAGCACCTGATGGAACGGCAGCGCGCCCCATGTGTCCGTCGCTGGTATAAACGTCAACTTCTACAGTAGGGTTGCCGCGCGAATCGAGTACCTGGCGGGCAACGATGTTGGAAATGAAACTCATGATATAATTAATTTTTGATGAATTGTAAGAATGGGCGCAAAGGTAATAAAGTTTACACATGACAGCTTTCTGTGTCTGAGACTTAATGTTGACAAAAAGCCAAACGATTAAATCATCCTGAAATTATTTTTGCGGCATGATCTATCATTTTGTGGTTGGCGATCTGGCTGCGGAACAACTTAAAGCAGCTTTGTTATCGGACGAATCATTGCAGGGAGAGGTTGTAGTGCTGAAAGACATTCTGCATGTAGGTCCGTTGAAAAAAGAGGAAGGACAATCATTTAGCGCGCTTCGGTCGGCATACTGGCAACAGATACTTGTAAACGAAAAAAATCCTGTTCAGGTTGATGATATGGAACGTCTGCTGGCTGTATCCGGCGAGATGTTCAAAGATGAAAATATCCAGGCATGGTTCTGGATGGCTCCTTCTCCCGCAGATGTCTGCGCCTATTATTGGGTGCTTCCTTATTTAGCTAAACATCCGGGACGCTTTTACATTGTGAACATTGCAGGACTTCCGTTTCTCGACGAAAATGGAAAACTTTTCTACCCCAAAAGCATCAGTCAGGTACTTCCCCGAGAACTGGTGAAAGCCAGAAAACTTGCACGGCAAGTTACACCATCTGAAATGGAAGTGGATGGTGATGAATGGCTGAAATTAGCAGAAGAAAATGCCCCGCTCCGTACACAAGAAGGTGGAAAGAAAATCCAATCACGCACTGAAGATTTTTACGATCAGCAACTAACAAGTTTTTGTTCCCAACAATTTCAGAAAGCCTCCAAAATTGTCCGTCAGGCATTGAGTAGGTACAACATTCCTACCGGCGATGTATGGCTGGGCTGGAGACTTCGTAAACTGGCAGAAGACGGCAAGCTGCTCGTACAGGGAGATGCAGCTAAAGCACTCAATGAATTTGAAGTGCGGCTGCCCGGAGAAATAACAGCTACAAACGAAAACACATAACCACAAGCCAAAGAAGCATGACGATTACCCCCTTAGAACCATTCAACAGAGATGAGCGCGGATATAACTGCGAATATTATCACGACCGTACTGGCGAACATGTACTAGTATATAGCAAACCGGGAGCTGTTCGCGGTGGTCATTATCATAAAGGACTTTCTCCTACAAAAAATCCGGAAATCGTCATTTTGCTTTCCGGCGTATGCACTCTCAACTGGAGAAAAAGAGATGCTTCTGAAATGGTAAGCAACACAATCGAAGGGCCAGTAAGGATCGAAATACCCCCTTTTACCTGGCATCAGTTTGTATTTCAAACAGAAAGCGTGATGTTTGAAATGAACTCTCTGGCAGAGCATGCGGCCGACACCTTTTACGATCAATAGCTTATGGAACATCGCTTTAGGCTTTCCACAACACGGAATGGCTTACTTTTGCACCATGGCTTTCGAATTACCGCTGGCAGAAGAAAAAGTCAAGCGGCAGCAGGTGATCGCGTTGCATCTCATCGTTACTTTCATCCTTATTGCGACGGGCGCTTTTTTGTTGTTGATCCAATATCTCCTCAACAGTCTTTCCGGCAATGAGCGTGAGGCATTTGACAGACTTACTTTGCCTGTTGCATGGGGCACTGTGGTACTCATTGGCGGATTTCTCCTGTTAGCAGCGCTTTTGTTTAGAGCCAAATGGCTAATGGAGAAAAAAACCAATAGTGTGTTGCGTATCGTCGAACTGGCAGTGATGCTGATCTTTGCCAGCTTTGCCGCCATGCACCACCTCATGATTCCTGCGGCGATATACGGGCTTGTAGCAGCAGCTATTTTGTTTGCCATTTACTGGGAAAGCGTAAGCGACAATACGCTGTATATCGTCATTGACGAGCGCGGCATAAAACTGCCGCTCACTTCAAGAAAAAGATTTCTGGAATGGTGGGAAGTGGAAAATGTTTTGCTGCGTTTTGGTGTATTAACCATAGACTGTCACGACAACCGTTTGTTTCAGTGGAATATTAAAGCCATCAATTTCGACAAAGAAAATTTTCAGCGATTTTGCACCGAACACATCGGGGAAAGCAAAGAAAAACGAACGAAGTATGTTTGGTAAAATGTGAGGCTGTTGGAAAACAGCCTCACATTTTTTATCCTACTATTCCAATGCTGACAAAAAAATTGCTTATTGCAGAAAGCGAAGACGTTGTTGAAGTCTTCTCACATTTTGATCCTTCACCAGTACATGGTGAACAACTACACGAACCACCTGCGGTAAGTGATGCATCGCATCCCCAAGCTTCGATACAGCTTTCTGATTTACATGTACATGTTTTACCGGCCAAAGCTAAAGTAGTTGGATCATTGTTGTAAACTGAAAGATTACTAACAATTTTAGCATGGTCATTACCATCAATACCATGATTGTAAAGATAATAATGAGTGGTTCCGTTATCTACTTCCTCTCTTACCTCAAAATCCTCAAGTATAGCAGACGAACTCAAATGTTCAATATGCTGATAATAGGCAACTATATGCTCATTTTCAATAGGTACAAACTCCTCTTCGTCATTAATGTATCCGATAGTTACTGATTCTCTCGCTTTAGGAGTATTATTGTTTTTACCCAAATTGTCAACAGCATCATTTTGTTTACAAGAAAAAAATGCTAACAAACTGAACAAAGTTCCAATTAGTAAGCTTTGAAAGCTAATAAGAGTGTGTTTCATTATGTAATAGTTTATGCCTACTCTTGTTACGCTTTTCGGCTATCGCGTACACTTTTTATATAACCAGTTATTCACGAAGTGCAAAGCAAAATTTTGTCAAAAAAAAATAACCAAGTTTTATTTTTTAAAATATTTCCTTACATTAATGATACTACTTGGTGTTAGAGATAAGAATGTTTGAACTTTGCCCTGTGCTTAAAAATACTCCATATCTCCTTTATTCCGATGGCAATGGAAACATCTTTGAAGACGAAACGCTTTATGCAGTTGGTCGGTCGGGATGGGATGCTTTTCCTATAGCGCCGGAAGATTTTATTGAATTGCCTGATGGTGGTTCGTTGTATGAATTGCCTGGAAGAAGAGGCATCGGAATAGATGTGCAAACCGGCGAAATGCGTTTGTGTGAAAAAGGCTGGGCAGTAGCTGCGTTCATTCCACCTGCACATACGGGATATTATCTGGCTGCCTTTGAAACATTACCCAATACCGAAACACTGCCGCTGTTTTGCTATACCGCTGTGGGCTGGTGGAATGATAAATTTTATGTGCCTGCGGTACGAATCGAAAGGGATATTCGTCAGGAATGTTCGGGTTTCGATCAAACGAAAGTAAACGAAGGTGTGGAACACCTGCTGAAAGCTTATCCGCATAACCGACTGGTCAAGCATCTTGCAGAGAATTGTGCACTAACCTACCATTGTCCCGCCGCTAGAAATTATTTTATCGGAAGATGGGAATGTCCTATTCCTTCATCGCCTGCCTGCAATGCAAATTGTATTGGTTGTATTTCATTTCAACCACAGGATGAAACAATCATTTCCTCTCAGGACAGACTTACATTCAAACCCACGGCAGAAGAGATTGTCGAATTTACTGTACCACATCTCGAACATGCGCCCTACCCGATCGTAAGCTTCGGGCAGGGTTGTGAAGGAGAACCGCTACTGATGGGCGAGACCATTCGTGAAGCAATACTCGAAATTAGAAAACACACTCAGAAAGGAAGCATCAACATCAACACCAATGGCAGCAGACCGGATGTGGTGGAAAAACTGATGCAGGCGGGACTGAACAGTATTCGTGTCAGTCTGAACTCCGTAAGAAAAGAGATCTACACGCGTTATTATCTTCCTAATAACTATCAGTTCGAAGATATTGTTGAAAG
>ENA-UOVV01000160-UOVV01000160.1-compost-metagenome-genome-assembly--contig:-NODE-160-length-99762-cov-10.829851_pt1 | contig 99762 bp, 93 predicted proteins | sample MGYA00238155_ERZ761577 | MGnify/ENA primary metagenome ERZ761577 (study PRJEB28898, sample SAMN06268775) | compost metagenome | isolation source: Emeryville, CA | place: USA:Emeryville, CA | collected...
TACCATAAAAACTACCCTTTACCCCACAAAAAAACCGGAACTTCCGATGAAAATTCATCAAAGTTCCGGCTGGTACCCCTTCCCGAACTAATATCGAACCGGTTTTTAGAAGATTTGGAGAAAGTGTCTCGATTGGTAGTTACCCACCTGTAGTTTATAGGGCGGATACGTTTATACTAAAATAATACATTTCAAGCAGAAGGTAAAACTATCAGCCTAATAGCTTATTGTACTTTCCAAGCTTAGAATTGCCATTAAACTCTCAATAGTAGAGAGCTAAACAATGACCTAAGAAATAAGTAGAACTTTAGCACTCCCCATATCCAGCGTACCGAATAATAACAATTTCTACAAAATATCCATTTAATACTTCCTAATAACGCTTTCTAGCAGGCACCCGGTTGGATAAAATATGATTTTTAGTAATATACAATTATAAAAAAACAGGAAGCCCATTTAAGTGGCCCCCTGTTTTATGAAGCTAAAATTATTTCGAAGCGTTAATACCCGCTAGGTTTCCCGTTTGTTTTAGGGATTATCATTTCAGAACCTTTCGTATACTTTAGCTCTTTCTCTTTAACTATCAAGGTTACTTCATCGACAATAACAGGATCTTTAGGAAAATCAAGATCATTGAATGATAGTCCCTTTACTAAAAGATCTTCCAAATCAGCATCTGTTATTCCTACGTATTGACGGCTCCAGCCGCTACCAGGGTCTGTACAAATGGTTAATCTTTGATCGATCCGATTATAATTGAGTATGAACCGACCATCTTTTTTTGAAAGAACCTCATAATACTGTTTGTCCTTCGAGCTTTTACTATAATGTTCGAATAAAGTAGATACCGCTTCTGACCGCTCAGTTTCTTTATCACCGCTTTTTACATATACAGTACTCACTTCGGGTTCCACCTTATTAAAGCAGGAAGAAAATAAAAAAGCAATCAGTAAAAAAGTAGGGAAAAATAGTCTGTTCATGTTTTTAATGTTAAAATTTGTTATTCCATGTGAACGCAATGTTGATGGCCACCATATAAATTATTATATAGATTATTCCATGTAGTTGAGTTGTTTCCTCCATGTAGAACGAGTATCCCGGTCCAATTAGTACTTTTATCATAGAAAGTACTGCTGTTTGCCCTAGCGTACCAGGTATTCTTTATTTTCTCAAAGTTAGGCATTTTTCTAAACGGCCCTATGCCCCACTTAACCTCATCGTCCATCCAGTTCCTGGCTGACATATTATTATGCAGGTCCATTGCCGCCTCAGGAGTATGGTTTTGCGATCCGTCATTATTCTTTTCGTGCGCAGACGTACCATTTTGCGCAAAGTTTATGGCCTGGGTCTTGCTGGCCGGGGCGCCGCCTAAAATACCTCGTATAATAAGACAGTTCCAAAGACTATGTTTAAAGGCATTGTTTTTTTGATTATCAATATCTACACCCCATTCAACCATCGTTACGTAATTGGCATCATTGGCAGCCTGTGCATAGATGGCCCCATAAGTTGGATTGCCAAGCAATACATTCCTTTCAGGGTCAGTTAAGCTACCAGGAGATCCGCCCGAAATCTTAGCACTTAACTTCGACTTTTCCAATGCTAAAACATCCGGAATAATATCATTTTTAACAATTGTATTGTAATAATCAAAAATGAAGTCCACTTTGGAGAGTGCATCCTCCAAACTTTTAATAGATGGGATATCGACCAAAATGCGTTTTAAATCCTCATTTGATATGCTATCATAGTTTACCCTCGGGTATTTGACAAGATGTTTATTGAAAATTTCAAGGATTTCATCGTAGGTGAGATTCGCACTATTTATCTCCCTGGCTTTCCTGGCGGTTTTGCCATTCATATAACTATCAAATTCTTCCTGTGTTTGCCCGAAAAGCTCCTCAGGGAAATTTGCAGGAATTTTAATGGTCTCCCCTTTGAAGGATATAAATTTATCAGAGGGTTGTTCTGTTGGTTGTAGACCGTCATTTTTACAGGACATCAGCGTTGCTGAGAAAAGTAGAGCGATTGCAAGCGAAACATTTAGTAGATTCTTCATACTGTGTATATTAAGATAAATTAAGAAATAAACATCAAAGGTTCAAATAAATTAAAAATCCGACCAAAGAAATCGGCACTAAATCCATCAAAAATTTAGTAAACGGTAAGCGATAAACGTATAGATATATGTATTCTTAATAAAAGACAAATTAAAGATGACCTGATTTGGTTCCTTTTGTCTTTAGCCGACGACAAAATTAGAAATCCAGAAGAACCTCAAAAGGTCGGGCCCTTACGGATTACCAGGAGAAAAAATCTTCCTCATATTCGCTATCGCTCAGGAGTGTATTTTTTCTCCGGTAAACCTTGTGAGCTTCTTTACCCGGATTCCTGTGGGATGGGTGTAGGAAAAAGAAAAAAATATAGTGTTATCTTTTTTTGGGGTTAATGATCTCGGGCGTATATGAATGACCGGTTGAGGTGTTGGCCGTTAGGTCGGATCGGGATTTTTTCGTTATCAATATATCCGCTGGCCTGCATACAAATATATTAGCTATTTCTTCCAATTTTTTAAGCGCTATATCCCCTACATTATTTTCTATATTTGTATAGGCTCTCGTAGTGATTTTTAGTTGTTCCGCTACATAACTATGTTTATAATTTTTTACAACTTCTCTTATCTGTCTGATATTATCGCCTATTATCTTCGTTTTTGCTAATTTCATACATTATAGTATAGTTTGACTCTTAAAATCGATCAAAGCTTCCCATACTTCCTTAAACACTTCCATACTTATCCGACATTCTTTGTACTTTTGTATAATGTTCTCAGAGCGTTGTTTTCAAATTCCAACTCTCTGTTTTGCCTTAGCAACAGTAGTTTTTCTTGATTGGCTATCACTGCTTCAAGCCCCAATTTGGCAAGTCGCATGTGAAACTGTGCTGGAATAGAAATGGGTAAGTTTTCGGACAAGGCAGAATTATTGATAATTTCCTTTTGCTGCTTCAATGCATCTATCCCCATTTGGATATTGTAAAAGCTGCCTATCATGAAGTATTCTGCCGGTATATTATATACGGCTGCCAGCTTTTCCGCCATTTCTGACGACATTGGGGTAAGTTCTAGTTCCAGTTCATTATAATCGGCCTCAGATATTCCTAGTTCTCTCGCGACCTCTCCTTTGGATAAGCCCCTAGCCTGTCGGGCTGTAAATGCGATCTTGTTCATTTTTTACTTTATTTGTACATTTGCAAAATTCTTCTTATGCTGATGACAATCCTAAAATCGATAGTGGTAAATTAGCGTCGGAATCAGATAATCAAGTACTAAAACAGGTATTTTAGCAGAGGGTCTTTTGTATCCGGGAAGAGGTTATTAAAGGTTTTAGATTATTATGGAAAAAAAAGCAATACATCAAGGCAGGAACGTCCGACGGTTCAGAGAAATGCTAGGATTAAAGCAGGAGGCTTTAGCCTATGAATTGGGCGAAGAATGGAACCAGAAGCGCGTCTCTACCATGGAGCAAAAGGAGCAGATCCAGGAGGATATTTTAGAGCAGGTGGCAGCGGTGCTGAAAGTGCCTGTGGAGGCGATTAAGAATTTTGACGAGGAAAGGGCGATTTTTAATATCCAGAATAACTACGACAACGCAAATCAGAATGTCAATTACCAGTTCAATCCGGTCGATAAGCTCTTCCAGGTTATAGAGGAGAACAAGGCCTTGTACGAAAGATTGTTACAGTCCGAGCGGGAGAAGGTTGAGATATTGCAAAAGGCGCTGGAAGGCAGGTGAATGAGTTCATCAACTTTTGATATATTTTTTCCCTGACTTTGTACTGCTTGTTTCGAGATCCGTTCTGATTGAAGGTGCTTCTGCTGTTAACCCTGTCGTTCCGGCTCCTGCGCTCCAGGGCAATCGCCGGATTCCGCTCGAAGAAAAAATGACGGGGCCTGTCCCCTTGGGTGCAAGACCATCCGGCGGTTTACGGTGCGTGGGCTGTGCGGTTGGCTAAATAGCCGGATGACGAAGTGAAGGCTTGCAGCCGTCATTTTTTCTTTTGTAACTTTCGTTTGCCCTGGTCGCAGACATTTCTTATTGAGCATATCGTAAAGTCTGGAAGACAGTTCAAAAGTGTTTCTATCTATCAAACCCTAAGCCCCTGTTTCCTTCTTCTGACCCTTTCCTGATTCTGGTTTGATTCCATTGCAACTTGCTGGCCTAATGCTTTTTCCAGTGCAGCTAGCGAATAATTCCGACCCAAATCGGACCCTTTCATCTTAACCTTAGTTGAGCTATGAAAGAAAGAGATTCCCCGGCCTAGATAAGTCTTGTAACCTTCGCCTGCTAATCTCTCTTTCAACTGCTGTATAGAAGACACTTCCGGCAGTAACTTGTCTATTACTATTTTCAGTTTTAAGTGCACCTTGTCTTTTACTTCCAGCTCGCTTTGTCGTTTCTGGTTGATCTTCATATCCGGGGTTGCGATTAAGCTGAGCTCCTGCTCCATCCTCCGGCAGAATCTTCCAGTTCGAGCATAATTATTAAAATGGTCCGCCGTATTCTTTCCGTTGTGGTTGATCCGGTTGGCGATAATGTGAAAATGAAAGTGCTCAGTATCCTGATGTTTAAAGACTACCATCTGATTCTGCTCAAAACCAAACTCCCTTGCGAACTCTGTCGAAATCTCAATAATCTTTTCGTCGTCAAGCCGCTCACCCGGAGCAAAACTAAAGGATTGGTGCCAGACGTATTTATTAAGCCTTTTATTGTTTTGGTGGTTGTCGATGTATTGTCTTGCCAAGTAGTCCAGGTTAATCCTACCGTCACTATGCATTTTGAGGGCCAGGTTCTGAATATAGACAAGCTCGCCCCGGATGTCTTCAGGCCTAAGCTGCCTTTTCATCCTGGCGGTAAGTTCCTTGTCATAGTAGCAGTATTCCAATATCCCCTTGATGTAACTGCCCAGGCTTGCTTTACCGATCATCGTATTGGTGTTTTGGATTCTGGTTTCGTTGTATTATTCCTTTAAAAGTATCGGTTATTACCTCGTGAACCATATCCGGAGTTTTGGGATTTGCGCTCTTTACCTTTTTAATCTCCTTCAACGGTTCGGAGTAGTAGGCCTCGTATTTTTCATGAAGTACTTGTAATTGCTTTGCCATCCGGTTTCTGCTATCCAGGATCATCTCCTTGCTTTGACCCGGTTCCAGCATTTCCTTCAGGTAGCTATTTGTCTGGCTTATCCAGGTCTGTGCTTCATTGAGCGTTTTTTGAAAACTTCGGATTTCAAAATTTTCAAACACCCACCGGGTAATCAGATTAGCCAATAGCCTTACCTGCTGGCTGCTTTCCTGCCACTGTCTGGAAAGCATCTGCCGGTCTTTAGTTTTCAGCACCGCCAATGAGAGGATTCCGGCAAGCTGTTCCAATATCTGTACTGTTTCTGCCGTTTGGGACGGCAGTGCTCGTTTCTGCGGTCTTTTAAAAGGTACATCTAAGGCTAACGTCAAAAAATATTCGCTGGCCGACAGGCCGCTTTTTTGAACCTGTTCATTGATCTTGCTTTTCTGCTCCTGGGTCAACCACACTGAAAAGTGGGCCCTTTTGGCAGCTCCTTTAGCTTTAGGAGGTCTGCCGGTCTTTTTTTTCTTTTCCATTTGTCTGTCATAATTTAGCTATGAGCCTGTTAAGGCGAATAGCGGGGGTCCAGGGGTTTTCCCTTGGCCAGTTTCGCCGGTCGGAGCTTTTTTGCGACGTACCGGCGATAGCTGGCTGTGGGCTAAGCCACCCCTACACCCTATGAATGTTCACTCTTGGCAGCGTTTGGCCGCTAAAGTTTAATAAAGTTCACTTGTCCGTTTTATGTGTTGGTTTCTGGTTCAGTGGTACCAGAACCTGCTGCTTTTTTGGGTCGAATATACAGTGAAGGCCTGCTATTGCTTCTCCATCATGCGGCAGCTTTAGCACCAGATATTGAACCTTGTCTTTTTCTATGATTTTACCGTTCTGTGCTAAGACCGTATAGTCTGTGATGTTTTCATAGGCATCGACAGTACTTTTGATTTCCTTAAACCGCTTTTCTGTATACGCATACCAAAAAATAAGGGCAGCGATTATGCCTATCGCTACTGCAAGTGGGGCCATTTCGCCTAACCCGTACAACCATGCCTGTTTGGCTGAGCTGAATTGTAACACCCGTTGACTCTTGCGGATTCTGAACTGTGCTTCTTTGATAGCTTCCGTAGTTTGGCTGACTTGACTAGTCAGGACAGCGAAGTTTTCGTGAATTTCTTCCAGCAGCATCGAGGTCCATTCATCCATCAGGTGCCCGTACTTTTGGGTGTACTTTCCTTTCAGTCGGTTAAGCCTTTCCTTGATATCGTCATGCATAGCCAAAATGCTCTCTTAGTTCCTTTCTTAAACTGATCCTTGCACCTGGTTTGTATTGCTCCAAACCGTATCCCTTTCTGATACCGTCCAGTATCTGGATCCCCAATAGGCTGTTGGCATCAAAATCCCCGAATCTTTCGTGTTGTATCTCCATAGCTTGACACTTGCTAGCGAGCTCATTGGATAGGTCCGGGTATTGCTTGAATGTATTCAGGTTCTCCCAGGCGGTAACTTCAAACTGGCCACCTAGTACCGCTACCATTTTTTCCAGGTATTCACCGCAGGGCCTGTAGGCGCCACCTGCCGCCATGATGATATGAAAGACAGCCTGAAAGCCTACTTCATCGCACCAGGTTTTAAAATCAAGATCACGGGCAATAAGCGCTGGAAACTGCTCGCTTTCGGGAGCGCCGAAGTCCATGAAGATTTCCGGGAAGGAACTCTCGATCACGCTTTCAACGTACCCCACGAAAAGGTCCCTTACCAGCACTTCCCGTTTATCGATCAAGGAAATACTTTCCAGCCTGTCCTCCCCCAGGAAAGTGAGTTGCCTGGAAGAGGTTTTAGTCGAGCTATCCACATCGACAAACAAAGAAGAGCGGCCTGATTCGGTAAGGGCGCGCAGGTAGGTGTACAGACTCTTGCCAACTCCACCTTTAGCCTGTAGAATAAAATGAAATTTTCGTATCATGATTATTTAGAGAATTTGGATTTAACAATCAGGTTTTCCTGTAGGTCGATTTTGTCAGGATCGGTCCAGCCTGCTCCCACTTTTATCCCGGAAGGGCTTTCAAGCTGGGTCTCCTTGGAAATAGAAACCGGTAGCGTTCCGGGCCTTTGGGCCAGGGTCTTTAGCGGGCGCTTTTTAAAATGGTAGCGACAAAATTTGATATCTTCTGCCTTGATCATTCCCTGACGCCCCAGCTGTTTTGAGATCATATCCGCGATGTAAACGGCCGACATTTCCGATTCGATCAACTGCTGGTAGAGCCGGTAGAGGATACGCCTGCGTTTCTTATCACGGCGTTCAAACAGGTCAACTAGGATTTGATTGTCCATCACGCTGATCTGTTTGAGATTTTGTCGATAGGATTTCTCCTTCCTGCTTCCATTTGTAGACGTTGGCCCTGATATACTTAATATCGCGAGCAGTCACCAAAGCTTTTCCTAAATCCCGGTTGATGATCTCCACCAGGTACCCTACGGAATAGGGTTCTTCAAAAAAGTTCCGGTAGTAGTGATAGAGAAACCTTCTTCTTTTGGCGTCCTTGCGCTCATAGAGCGTAAGAAGTAGCGCTCTGGCTGGACTTAATCCTGTAGTCGATTGATTGGGCCGTTGGTTCATTGTAAAACGAGCTTTTAAGGTGAAACATAGCCCAAAGCTCGCCGGTCGTTTAAGCTTTAGCGTTCCTGCTCTTCCGACGGGAATAAAAAGAATATTATTGGAAATTTCCGCTCTTTTCCGGCGCTAAAGATCCCGGATCAGTAGATTGCAATCCTGAACGTATTTGTAACGTGTGTGACCGGGAGAACATAGGAATGTATCCTGTTGTTCGGTTTGGAAAATTTTCTCAAAAGATTCCGGGGAGATGTCATGTTTGAGCCAAGTGTTAAAGAGCGCTGCTACCGGTGGGGCGTTAAGCTCTTTGGCAATATGGCCTTGCCGGTTTAAGCAGAAATAGAGCGCCCCCAGCAGTAACCTGGAACCGCTTCCGCTCTTTCGGAACTGATAAACTCCTGCTCTTTCGGATTCAGAGAGCCATTGCTGCTCCGAAAGAATCCTGATCAGTTTTTGGAATTTTGCTTTCTTTGCCTCTTCTTCTTTCCCCTCTAGGATATGGTAGAAATGGGGGAAGGGTAGCTTTTTTGGAGTTATATTTTTACTGGATCGAGCCGGGCTTTCCAACAAATGCCCCAGGTTTGCCTCCATGTCCTTTTTCCAGAGGACTACGTTAACGGGATAGTTTTGTCCATGCGGTAGGCTATCCAGCCATTGGTAGATTTCCACGATCGTTTGCTTCTTGGCTTCAAAAGAACTATAGTCGGGCCGGGAGATAAGTTTTTCGATAATGAAGTGGTTGTCAGAGAGAAGGTAGCTGAACCGGGCCCGCATCAGGTTGATCTGCTCGCGCTTATAAGTAGGAATAGTCCAGAGCTTAACCGGCTGCTTTAAATCTTCTGTGAGCTCTTCAAGAAACCGGCAATGATCATCACCTATTGAAAAAATATACCGGTTGTGATATAGGATCAGTAATCGGTTTAAAAAAGTCAGCTCGTTGGCATAAAAGCTACCTGTCAACTCCTCTGACAGGTATTTGAGCAAGGGATATTGTAAATTTGAATGCAGGTTCATCTTTTTCTTCGTTTCGTTTCACACCTGGACCAGGGATAAACCCCCTCCTTTAAAAGAAGATAAACCCCCTCCTTTAAAAGAATATGAATTAAAAATAATCAATTATGAATATAATTTCTTCGTTTTATGTTATAAATATAAAATTTAGCTGCTAAAAGACATTTTCTTTAAAACATAATGTCATATCTTTAATACTATGGAAGCTTTTAAAATATCCGATAGGCCCACTCTTGCCCCCAAATGGTTCTGGGATATGGATTATGAGCGAATAGACTGGCAGGCATCTTACAAATCGATCATAGCCAGGATTATAGAGCGGGGAGGGCCGGAGCATTGGGAAGAGCTGATCCGTTTCTATGGTAGAGAGAAGGTCTTAAAGGCGCTTAAAAGTGAAATCGTATTTCTGCCCGATTATGCTATCGAAAAAGTGAGTGTCTACTTCCGAATAGAGAAAGAGGAAATGTTATGTTACATACGGAAACGGTCGAAGCCAGGACACTGGATCTGATCCGGGCGCTGATGTCGGATACAAAATTACAAGCGTTTTTCCTTGTTGGTGGAACTGCGCTGTCACTAAAATTGGGACATCGGATTTCCATTGACATCGATATGTTTAGCGATAAAGAATTTGATGCTGAATCGATAGGGGCGCACTTGAAAGGAAAATACGGATTAACTGATGACCAGGTGATAAAAAACGGGGCGTTTGGCTTTATTGATCAGGTCAAGGTCGATTTTATTAGCCACCGATACCCCTTGCTCAAACCTATGGAAGTAATCGATGGTATACGGATGCTTTCGTTAGAGGATATCGGCGCAATGAAATTACATGCTATTGTTCAGAACGGAAGCCGTCTGAAAGATTTCATCGACGTCTATTACTTGTTAGAGAAAATACCATTTGGCTTGCTATCTAAAGCATATTGTCAGAAATACCCGAATGCTACCCCTCAAATGGCTCATTCCGGTCTGCTATACCATGCCGATATTGATTTCTCCGTACCCGTAACCATGCTAAAAAGCAAATTAGACTGGGCAATAATCAACGATCGCCTTAGAAATGCAGTGCTCAAAAATCATTGGTCAGTCTTTGAACAGGATCAGCCAAAAGAGCAAACCAGGCAAAAAAGGGGTAGACGCCTCTGACTATAATGTATTAGCTCTATCCATTTATATCCCATACTTCGGACGATCACTCCCGAGGGATACTTCTTTTCAAAGTATTAAATGCGCACATGCGTAGCCAGAGTAATTACTACATCACTTTAAAAAGTTCCTTTTTATTCCGGAAAGAATAACAGGAATAAAAAAAAATTGGCGATCTCTAGGTTTGCTGCTTGAACTTAAGCAGCAAGACGGGTATGGAGGAGACTGGAAAAAAGGCATTCCCGGTTCAAAGGGTCATTGAACTATACAAAGAAGAAGGGATTGAGCTTACAACTCAACAAGCTGAACAAATATTGGAATTCTCCCAAAAATTGATTAATATCGTAATTAGTCAATGCATGACAGGGCTTGCCCCTGTCGAATCAACAACCGGAAAACATCATGAAGATTGCATATCTATACGTCAGGGTCAGCACTGACGAGCAGGCTGATAAAGGTTACTCCCAACGTGGACAGGAGGAAATGCTCCGCAAATACTGTGAAATCAACCGGATCTCGGTCAGCAAGGTTATTTATGAAGACCATTCGGCCAAAACTTTTGAACGACCTGCATGGGCCGGGCTTCTTAGCGATCTCAAAAAAGCAAAAGGCAGGGTAGACCTGGTTCTGTTTACCAAATGGGACCGGTTTAGCCGGAATGCAGGCGATGCCTATCATATGATTGGGGTTTTGAGAAAATTGGGGGCCGAACCACAGGCCATTGAGCAGCCGCTTGACCTCTCTGTCCCTGAAAATAAAATGATGTTGGCCTTCTATCTGGCCGCACCGGAAGTAGAAAATGACAGGCGTGCCCTCAATACGATCGCTGGCATGAGACGTGCCCAGAAAGAAGGGAGATACATGGGGGTTGCTCCGATAGGGTACATCAACCGGATCTCCGAATCGGGAAGAAAGTATATTGCCATCGACCAACCACAAGCGCGTTTGCTCAAACAGGCTTTTGAAGAAGTCGCTACCGGGATCTATACCGTTGAAGAGGTTTACAAGCGGGCAGCCCGAAAAGGCTTGAAATGCGGAAAAACCACTTTTTGGAGGGCGCTTGAAAACCCAGTGTATTTTGGGAAAATTGAGCTCAAAAGCTATCGGGATGAAAAGGCCAGGCTGATAGATGGACAACACGAAGCCATGATAACCGAAAAGCTGTTCTATGACATTCAGGATGCAATTGACGGAAAACGAAAACGGCAGCGTCCCAATATAAGAGAGCTTTCTAATGCCGCCTTTGAGCTTAGGGGATTCTTAAAATGTCCCAAATGCGGGAAAGTTCTGACTGCGAGCGAATCCAAGGGAAGAAGCGCTCGTTATGCCTACTATCACTGTCGTGCCTCCTGCGGTGTTCGCCACCCCGCTCCGGTAGTTAATGAGGTGTTTGTCCGGGAGCTTCAAAAATTCAAACCCAGGAAAGCCACGGTTAGCCTTTTCACGGAATTGGTTGTTAATGAGTTCTCCGATCAGATAAGAAGCCAGCAAAAAGAAAAGAAGCGCGTTTTAGAGGAAATTCAAAAGCAGAACGAGAGGTTAACAAAAGCCCGGGAATTACTGTTATCCTCTGTTTTGGACGCTAAAGATTACAAAATCATTAAAAGTGAGGCAGAAGATCAACTGTTGAAGCTGGAAGCAAGGTTAATTGAGGCTACAAACCAGCGTCAGCATACGCTCGATCTTGATTCCAAGGTGGAAAGGGCTATTTCAATCCTCTCAAACCTAGACGAAATCTATCAAAAAGCCGATATAAATAGAAAGCGCGAAATCATCGGTTCGATCTACCCCGAAAAACTCGTATTTTCAGAAAACAATTGTCGAACCGGAAGAATCAACGAAGTCGCCGCGCTTATCTACAACATTAACAGCACTTTACCTCACAAAAAAACCGGAACTTCCGATGAAAATTCATCAAAGTTCCGGTTGGTACCGAAGGCGGGACTCGAACCCGCACAGGATTTCTCCCACACGCCCCTGAAACGTGCGTGTCTACCAATTCCACCACTTCGGCATGCGGGTGCAAATATAAGTGCTTAACCCTAAAAGTGAGTTTGTCAAAACATAAAATATTTTCAACCCTTTCTCAGATCTAAGGTATGATTTCTTTCAAATCGGATTTCACAGCCGGAATTAGCTGTTGACCAATTCCCAAAATGCGATAGTAAAACACTATTTTTGCAGGATGAATTTAGCCGAACAACTGTCGCCCAAATCGATTTTTGAAATCATCTCCAAAGCCGGAGATAGCCTTGGTGTCGAAACCTATGTGATTGGAGGACATGTTAGAGACCTTATACTCAAACGCCCGTCCAAGGACATTGACATCGTCTGTGTCGGAAGCGGAATAAAACTGGCTGAAAAAACCGCGGAATTACTAGGTTCTAACATAAAGGTCAATTTCTTCCCCAAATTTGGCACTGCCCAAATCCGCCTCGACGACTGGGAAATCGAATTTGTAGGAGCTAGAAAAGAATCCTACCGTGCCGATTCAAGGAAGCCTATCGTCGAAGAAGGAACCCTACAAGACGATCAAAATCGAAGAGACCTTACCATTAATGCGATGGGTATCAAGTTAAACAAAGACGGCTACGGTGAGCTCATAGATCCTTTTGAAGGGATAAGCGACCTCCGTAAAAAATTAATTCGTACCCCACTTGAACCAAAACTGACTTTTTCAGACGACCCCCTACGGATGATGCGGGCCATCCGATTTGCTACACAACTGGACTTTGATATAGTCCCGGACGTTTTCGAGGCCATCATGGCTATGAAGGAACGCATCCATGTTGTTTCACAAGAACGGATTACCGATGAACTGAATAAAATCATCCTTGCACCAACACCTTCATACGGATTTAAACTACTCTATCAGAGCGGCTTACTTACTGAAATCTTCCCAGAATTGGTCGCTTTACAGGGGGTGGAAACCATGGACGGAAAGGGGCACAAGGATAATTTTTACCACACACTACAAGTCCTCGACAATGTTGCGCTCCGATCCAATGATCTGTGGTTGCGGTGGGCTGCGTTATTGCACGATATAGCGAAACCCGCTACGAAAAGATTCGATAAGAAAGCCGGATGGACATTTCATGGGCACGAAGAAAAAGGGGCACGGATGGTCCCTCAAATTTTCCGCAAAATGAAATTACCACTCAATGAAAAAATGCGGTATGTACGAAACCTAGTCCGACTTCATTTACGCCCCATCGCCCTTTCAAAGGAAACGATCACCGATTCGGCCATGCGACGTTTATTGGTAGAAGCAGGTCCGGACTTCGAAGGACTGATGATGCTATGTCGAGCCGATATTACGTCTAAAAACCCTGATAAAGTTAAACGTTACCTTAAAAACTTCGATAGGCTGGAGAAAAAGCTTGAAGAGCTAGAGGAACGAGATAAACTTCGGGAATTTCAACCGGTAATTACGGGAGAAATGATCATGAACGCTTTTAATTTACGCCCTTCACGAGAGGTGGGTATCATCAAAGAAGCGGTTAGGGAAGCTATTTTGGAGGGAATTATACCCAATTCCTTAGAACTAGCCTATAATTACATGCTGGAAGAAGGGAAAAAGCTAGGACTAACCCCGGTTCAATTACTCCCTGATGCGGATGCGAGCAACGTGTCGTAGATCTCCACTACCTGAGGAATTATTAATTCACTTTCATTATTGTAAACGATGAAATCGGCAATGGAACGGAAATATTCATCGGTACCCTGGTTTGCAATAATGGCCATTATCTGCTCTTTCGTACGTTTTTTGTCGCGCGTTAACACTCGACTGATGCGAAGTTGCTCCGGCGCTATTACCGCAACAATATAATCTAATTCGGAGCCTTGCTTTTTCATAATGGCCGCTTCCTTCATTAGGATGGGCTGGTCTGCATGCTGCTCAAACCATCGACGTGAATCTTCCCCTACGCGAGGATGAATGATTTGATTCAGCCGTTGAAGGAGTGATTTATCCCCAAAAACGCGTGAGGAAACGAAAGCTGTATTGTATCCACCATCATGGGTGTAGGCTTCAGGTCCGAGAAGGGCAGTAACTTCCGCTACGATTTCAACATGGTTTTCGGTCAGCCAACGCGCCCTATCATCGGCATAATATACGGGTACACCCAAACATTCAAATACGCGGCAAACGGTACTTTTTCCCGAACCTATCCCACCGGTAACCCCTACTTTCAAAGCCATGGCTCATCAAATTTGAGAAACTTCAAAACTTACATAAACAGCTTCATGACTCACTTTTACCGACGAATTCGGCAGTTCGAGGGGCAGTTTCGATTCATAGTTGGTTCGTATTCTATTATCAGGAATCCGAACGACTAAGGAATCTGGAAAACGCTTCACATCATTCGAAGAACCTTCAATTGAAAGAAGGGAGGGTGACATGTTGATTATACTGGTGATCGCATGGCCGGGTTCCAGGGATATGGAAGCACTGTCGACCCGTAATTGGACGACTTTGTAACTCTTAAGTTCAAAGTTAAGTGCATTATTCCATTCGTCGTCGATGAGGCTAATTTGGAACCCTGGAAACCGACTCGCCAACTGTTCTTTCATTTGAAGCGAATCGAAATTCCCATTCTTCAGCGGGTTACTTACGTAATAGACAACGGGGGTGGCTGTAAAATTTCGCAAATAATGGGTTAATACGCGCCAACCCCGGCCAGAAACATTAACCGTTACCGAGGCCGGTAACGGTTCTGTTGGCAAATAGAGCGAATCGTCATAGGCCACTACGACGGGATAATTTACCCTAAAACTGTGCGTCCCGGTATTGATGGCGTCCATCAGCCATATAAAGGTAGCTGTCATGACACAAACCAGGAGCACTTTTACCTGGCTGCTCTTTCCACTAGTCACCGGACAAACGAATGATTAAAGTTTCCGGGAGATCGACGACTTGTCGAAGGTTAGCTTCACACTCTTATCCAAGGTAAGTGTAATGGTCGTCTCATCAACACTGTGTACTTTACCATGGAGGCCTCCTATGGTTACTACTTCGTCACCTTCTTTCAGGTTTTCGATCATGATACGTTGTTCTTTGGCTTTCTTCTGCTGGGGACGAATCATGAAGAAGTAAAACACGGCGATAATCCCGACCATCATCACGATTTGCATGATGCCGCCGGAAGCACCTGGACTGGCTTGAAGTAAAATGCTATGGATCATTGAAAACTGATTATTATTTGGATTAAGAATATTTCCTGGGAGGGGGTAGTAACGCTAATTCTTAGGTTCTACTACACCTTTGATATGCAATTCAATTACAGAAGGATCTGTATTCGCAGTAATAGTAACTGCCTTACTCTGTTGTCCGGGCTTTCCAGTAGTATTAAAACGTACTAATATATTCGATTCCCCACCGGGCGGGATTGGATCCTTAGGCCATTCGGGAGTTGTACACCCACAAGAAGCCGTAATATTACTAATTACCAATGGTCCGTTTCCTGTATTTTGAAAGGCGAAAGATTTTTCGACCACTTCTCCATCCTTGACCGTACCAAAATCATAAACCGATTCCTCTTTCAACGTAAAAACCGGTGCGTTTTCTGAAGATAAATCTCCTGTTCCTTGTTCAGATTTGGCGTTATTACATGCAACCCCCATCCATCCGGCAAGAATAACCAGACTGAAGAGTTTTACGATTTTCATAGTTGTTCTGTAGTTTGATTTTTAATTTGTTCCATTAGGCGATCTACGTCCTCCAACAATTTTTCAGCCTTCTCTCGTGCGTCATTAACCACCTTTTCCCCTTGTGATTTGGCGGTGTTCTCTTCCAACTCTTTACTATTTAGCAAGTCGGAAATAAGCTTTTGAAGCTCATCTCGGTACTTACCCAAACGATATGTCAATTTATCACGGGTAGTTTCTCCCTTATCGGGTGCGAAAACAATACCCACGGCTACACCCGTCAAGACCCCCGTGAGAAATGCAAAAAATGACCTGCTTGAACCACTCATATAGATCGTATTTTAATACCTAGTTAAAAACTAAAACTTCAGTTAACCAACAAATCTTCTGTTGGCCGACAAGGACTCGAACCTTTACATCAATTCAGGTATCTGCCCCAAATTAAAACTCTTTTGAGGCTAAATGTATTGTCCGAATGCCCTAACCTTTTTCCCTATTGATTATCAATCAAACCCCTTCCACTCTTTCTTATCACTTTTTCCTTAATTAATCGCTCCGAAAGGGTGTCGAGGAGTCCATTCACAAATTTACCACTTTGCAACGTACTATAACGCTTAGCGGTTTCTATATATTCATTTATCGTAACCTTTACCGGAATACCAGGGAAATAGATCATCTCGGCCAAAGCGGCTTTAATGATCAACATATCAACCTTGGCCAGACGTTCGTTATCCCAATTTTGCAAAATTTCTTTGAGATATCCTTCAAACCGCTCCTCTTCTACCAACGTTTTTGTGACAGATTCCTCGACAAAGAACTTGTCGTCTTCCCAATCATCGGTCAATTCTGCCAGGGTAATTTTACCATCTTCGGTTACCGACTTCAAGGTTTTGATGACTAAGCTGCGCACCAAATCCCTATGATCCTCCCAATAGAGGTCACGGGCTTCCATGTAATCCGTAAATAATTGATTCTTGAAAATTATCGTACGAAAAATGTATTGGATTAACTCCTGATCCTCCTCCAAGCTATGTTCTACTCGTTCACAATAAGCCCGATAGGCGCCATCCTGTCTTAACACTTCTCGATAGGTCCGTTGAATAATATCAAGGTCGTTCGACCAGGTCACTCCACGACGAATGCATTCATCGGAAAACTGCTTATCCGCTTCCAATGCCTGGATTATCGCATTCGAGTCAAGGCCTGAACGTAAGGGGATGGGGTCGTCGACATTATGATGCGTACGACTACGCTCCAATCGTGCTGAATGAGCCAGATCGGTAAGAAAGCGTAAAGCATAAAGTACGTTGGAGTAGATATTTTCCGTTTCCGCCAATACTCTTCTCACAGCATGCTGGCGATCCCTTTGATTAGCATTTCGATAAGCTGCATACGCCTTTTTGGCCGTCAGTTCAACGTCATACGGAATCTCATCGCTGGGGGTAAATTTTCCGGTATCGACCAGTTCGTCAAACGAAAGAACGGCTAATTGCCGGTACCCTTCCAATTGGGGTAAATTTTGCGGCTCCATGGAGTTGAGATCGGGCTTGTAGGCTTCTGCGATCTCGTCATAGGCCAGCTGGCGATTCGATTCCTCCGCAATTACAATGGCATATAATGCTTGAACAACCTTCGACCGCAGTAACCTTCTATTCAACATCCGATTTCAAGAAACAATAAAACAAAGAACTTTTGCTTACTGAAAATTAAACAAGATGCAAAATTAGTGGATAAAGTCGAAGATTGATAAGCGTATGGTCTTATTTTGTGACCTATACGATCAAAAGCGCCTTAATGGGTTAAAAATCAAGCTTCATGCCACTGCTTTTGAATAACTCCTATTGCATTCTTGACCTCCGTTTCGAAATCCTTCCACCGGCACTCCAGGGAAAGTCCATTTTTGTATTTGATTTTTTTCAACGCCTTAAAATAGGGTCTGAAATCATCTCCTTCTACACCGGGTGCTGTGCGGTTCTCCTTTTCGGCAATATGGCAATGCACAATGAGTTTCCCGTATTTGCGTATTTGTTCGGGCCCTTCACCGTCTTTTTTCATATGGTAGATATCGGCAAGAAGTCTAAACCAGGGATTATTTACCGCTTCCACTATTTCGGCTCCTTCTGCTAGGCTATTAACAAAATTGGTTTCCGAGCGGTTAAGGGGTTCAATTGAAATGGTAATTCCGTATTTCTCGGCTATTGGAGCCATTTTCTTACTTAATTCGATATGCTGAAGTTTAGCCCTCTCTCGGTCAAAGCCATCAGGAATCCGTCGTGATCCGCCACTTCCAAATACTATATTGGTCGAACCAACTTCCTTAGCACGCTTTAAGGCAAGCTCTGTTCGTTGTAAAATCGCATCATGATGCGTCTCTTCTCCCACCGATTTTAGGTCCCCAGGAAAAAAACTGGTATAGGACCTTACCGGCACACCTACACTCTTCACGAGTTGGGTGTTCTTAGCGAATTGAGCATCTCCCCCACTCTTTTCGTCGGGTATTAAAAATCGCCCCACCCCTTCTTCCACAAAGGAATAACCAAAAGATTTAATCAATTCCGCATTTGAGTAGGAGGTACAAACACCTAAGGGGATGATGTCTTTTTTATTCGGGGCCCAAAGGGAATCCGTTGACAAAAAAGCCATTCCTGCCAGGCCAGCTGATGACTTGATAAACGCTCTTCGGGAAAAATGCTGGTCGTTAAAATTCATTTTTGATGGTTGTAGTTAGGAATTCTGTTTGCTACTATAAAGACGAAAATTTGGGAATTTCCCATTAACTATGCTGATCCTGAGGATAAACTAAATACTTACCGCCCCTCAATTAGAGACTAAAACACACTATTATTTACACGACAACATTAATTAAGTACTATTTCTTTTAAATTGCCAATCTATTTGTCAAGGTTCTGACAGGGGTGTATTTAAAATCTTCTCAGGGTAAACCGAATTTTAATGCGTCTTAATCATTGAATGTGAAAACAATCAAAATACGGCATGAATAAAAGAGAATTTATCAAGAAAAGCATCGCAGGTGTAGTGGCAGGAACAGCCTTTGTCGTTCCAAAAAGTTTCGGTCATCAACCCCTTCAGAAAGTTGAAGACTCGTTCAAACTCGGTATTGCCGGTTACAGTTTCGTCCATTTCAAATTGGACCAAGCCCTGGAAATGATGCGTAAGGTCGACGTACGTTATCTTTGTATAAAAGATTTCCACCTTCCCTTCGACAGTACAGCGGAGCAAATCAAAGAATTTCATCAGAAACTTGCCCAGTCAAACGTCACAGGATATGCGGTTGGGCCGATCTACATGAAAACCCGAGAGGATATCGACAAAGGATTCGATTACGCTAAGCGGGTTGGGGTAAAATTGATCGTGGGGATTCCCAACCACGAAGATTTGGAGTACCTCAGCAAAAAATGTGCTGAGTACGACTTCAAATATGCCATCCACAACCATGGTCCCGAAGATAAATTATACCCCGATGCTACATCTATATACAGTCGAGTGAAACACCTCGACAAGAGACTCGGTCTCTGTTTTGATATGGGTCATAATTTACGCTACGGTAAAGATCCTATGGTGGACATTGAGCGCTATCACGATCGAATTTTTGACCTCCACTTAAAGAACATCACCGTGGCTGCAGCCGAAGGTAAAACCTGCGAATTGAGCCGAGGCATCATTGACATTCCCCGCTTTGTCAAAACGCTCCGTAAAGTCAAGTACAGCGGTATGTGCAGCTTGGAATACGAAAAGGACATGAAAGATCCGCTTGCGGGAATAGCTGAATCGGTTGGTTATTACAAAGGCGTGGTAGATGCCACCAAATAATTACCGCTTTCAAAGATTTACAGGGGAGGTGAATTATACATCACCTCCCTCTCCATAACCTCCACCCCCGGGTGTTTCAATCGTAATGACATCATGGGCTTCCACATTAACGCTGGCGATGCCGGGTAGCTGAATCATCCGTTGGTCGTGCGTAATCCACCAATTTACTCCCGTTGCTCCACCACTTCCTCCTGCTACACCATAGGGTTTAAAAAAACGGTGCTGCCCCAATAGAGTTACTTTTAGGGGTTGTAAAAATTCGAAAGAACGGACAATCCCGTCACCCCCTCTAAATTTCCCTTTTCCACCGGAGCCTTCCCTTACCGCAAATTTCAACAGACGCACCGGATAGCGTCGCTCCAGTTCCTCAGGATCCGTAATTCGCGTGTTCGTCATGTGCTGATGCACCGCTGATGCGCCATGAAAACCATTGCCCGCCCCGGTTCCGCCACCTACGGTTTCGTAATAGCCAAAATGTTCGTTTCCAAATAAGAAGTTATTCATCGTGCCCTGGCTCCCAGCAACTACGCCAAAAGCCTTCAGCAAGGTATCCGTAAGTCGTTGGCTGATTTCCGTATTCCCCCCCACAACCGCCGGACATCGACGACCGTCTAAACTAAAAACGGGGTTCAATAAACTTTCTGATGGCAGTTTGATAGTAACCTGTCGCATCAAACCTTCGTTTAAGGGAATATCCTTGGCTGCTAATAGCCGTAGCACGTACAAAATGACACTGTAAAGAATGGCCGTATTCGCATTCAGATTGTGAGGATGCGGACGAGAAGTACCTGTAAAATCAAGGATCATCTGCCCGTTCCTTACCGTAATTTTTACATTTATTCGATGCCCATCGTCCAAATATTCCGTTGCTCTCAATACCTTCCCTTCGAAATTTTGCAATACCGAATGGAGTTGAACGGCAGCCCGGTCTTTCAGCAAACGCATGTATTTATTTACTTCTTCCAATCCATTCTGCTCTACCAACGCATTCAACTGCCGTTGGCCTTTACGCAACGAGGAAAGGGCTGCGGCGATATCGGCCTCGTTCTCAAGAAAAGAGCGAGTAGGATATTTTGCATTCAAAAAGAGATTTTCAATTTTTTCCCATTGCGGAATACCGTTTCGTACCAAATACATGGGTGGAATGACGACCCCTTCTTCCTCGAGGTTAGTGGCGTCCACTGGCATAGAACCGGGAGTCATACCCCCTATTTCAGCATGGTGAGCGCGGTTCACTACATAACCAATTAACTCCTTCTGAGGTGTAAATACTCCGGCTAAAAGGGTGACATCGGGTAAATGAGACCCCCCAAACTTTGGGTGATTGGTAATAACCACATCCCCAGGCCCCATTTTGATAAACTTCAGCACCTCTCTCAGGCAGACACCCAAGGAACCCAAATGGACTGGAATGTGAGGCGCATTGACCAGTAACTCACCGTCCGGATCTAATAGAGCACAAGAAAAGTCGAGACGTTCTTTGACATTTACTGAAAAAGCCGTCCTCAAAAGCTGAGCTCCCATCTCTTCGGCAATAGCCTTGAAACGGTTGGTATATAATTCCAGTGCAATTTCCTCGGGATTATTTTCATCCTGTTTTTCAATAGGTTGGGTTATGTTGATCAACATATCCCTATTCTCCTGTACGACCGCACACCAACCTTTGGGAATATAGGTACTTGAAGTCTCATTGACGACAAGTGCCAGTCCTTCAATCTTATTTCCCGGCACCAACTTTTGCCAGTCGTAAACCGGGATTTCAGATTCCTGATCTGAGTGATAACGGGTTGATACAAATCGCTCGGCGGTTAGGAGTTCACCCTCTGTTTTCAATGAGAGCTCTTCCTCTTCTCCGCCTGCCGCAACTACACCCACCCGTATATCTACAATTTCAACCGCTCTATTTTCAGGGAAATACCCGAAGTTTTCGATATATAACTTCCGGAACTCCTCCAGGCTATCGCTGTTAAAGGGCACTTCCAAGGTACTTTCTTGACCCGAAAATCGCAGGAAAAGCGACTTAAATTCGACCTCTGATTTATCCACCCCCTCCAATTGTATAGCCGCTTGCGCTTCTTTTTCTACTTCCTCGACCATGAAATCCAATTGGCCATGTATTTCATCCCATCGGCGCAACACTTGGCGCGACGCAATCTTTGCCGGTCGCGCTAAACCCATCCCTTTAGCACTTAAGAGGCCGGCATCATAGGGGATTAGGACATTCTTCATGCCTAGAATTCCTGCTAACTGACAAGCATGTAGCCCACCTGCCCCTCCGTAGGCTAATAAGGTATAGCCGGTGGGATCGACGCCTTTCCGAACGGAAATTTGCCGGATAGCATCCGCCATTCGTTCATTTGCAATCAATTCCAGTCCTTTAAGCAACTGCCGGGCACTAAGGAAATTACCCGTTTGCTGGAAAATTTGGTCTTTTAGCTGGTTTAAGGCTCTTTCCGCCTCATCGACGCGTATGGGAATTCCGAATTTATTGGGCTCCAATTTCCCCAACAACAGATTTACATCGGTGATCGTTAGGGGTCCTCCCGCTCCGTAACATGCTGGACCAGGCTGTGCACCAGCACTTTCTGGGCCTACCCTCAGGCTGAACCCATCAAACCAACAGATTGATCCGCCTCCTGCCGCGACCGTCTCTATGGCCAAGGCTGCATTATGAAGCTCAACATTATCAATGACGGTGATAAATTTCAGTTCCGGTCGACCGTCAATCCGAGCGACATCGGTGCTGGTTCCACCCATATCAAAAGTAATCAACCGCTCTATTCCGAAGACCTTCCCCATGTGCGCAGCTGCCACCACGCCACCGGCTGGCCCACTCAAAAGACTATCCTTGGCTTGAAAGCTCTCTACCGTTGTCAGACCGCCCGTACTGGTCATTATTTTCAAATGGCTATAATAACCTAGCGAACGCCTAATAGACGATAGATAGCGGTCGAGCACTGGTGAAAGGTAGGCATTCACCAAAGCTGTCTGGGTACGTCGGAGATAATGTACTTCGGGTGAAATCTCGGTTGATAGGGTTATCGACGACACCCCAGCTTCTTTTACCCATTGTCTGAGTTGCTGTTCATGATCGGGATTTGTATAGGAATTAAGCAAGGAAACGGCGGCCGACTCATGGTGATCTAGGAGGGTAAAATCTGGTTTTTCCAATTCCGATACCTCCTTACCCTGAAAATCCACCCGCTCTTTTACCTCAATAACCCGATCGTAAAGCATTTCTTTGTCGGGTATATGCAATTGAAAAAGATCGGGTCTTTGTTGTGTGCCGATTCGGAGTAAATCTTTAAAACCTTCAGTGACCAATAGCAGCGTTTTCGCTCCTTTCCGTTCTAACAGGGCATTTGTACCTTTAGTGGTACCCAGTCGTATGTCCATCGGTGGTAATGGAGCGTAAATCGGGGTTTGGGTTATTAACCGTGCTGCCAAAATAGGGGCTTCTTCGCCGGTACTGAGCTCGAAATCTTGCTCGGTGAAAGTCGATCGGTTGTCTTCAATTATGAGGGTATGATCGCGGAAGTTGATTCCGCTTAATTTACTCCGCTCACTACTCCCCGGCACTTTAAAGGTATATCCCTCCAATAGAGAAGGGTTAAAACTCCAGTTAGCTTCAAAATGATAAACATGAGGATTTATTTTCCGGTGAATTCGTCCTCGCAGGCACCCTTTACTAAGTATTTTAATACGATGAAGCTGGCCCGATGGATCTACGGCGATACAATCCGTAAATGTTCCTCCGGTGTCAACCCACAATTTCCAGTATTGATCTGCCAATAGGTTAATTGTTTAAAATTTATAATTAGGATTTCAATATATAATGTTAAAAAGTATCAGACCTTCTATTTTATCAAAAGAAGAATGAGTTGGGTTTCATCTAATGAAAATTTCGGCGCGGGTTAGAAAATAAGTTTACTCCTAAAAAAATAACTCCCGAGCACTTGGAGAGGTCGGGAGTTATAGGGGTTCGTTAAATCCATTTATACATAAAGGGGAAAATCTTTCATCCAGCGATTTACCTCTTCTTTTACTTCCAATATTTTGTTTTCGTCTTGGTGATGGGTAAGCACAGTGTCGATCAGCTCAACAATTCGAACCATGTCAGCTTCCTTCATGCCTCGGGTGGTTACCGCTGCTGTTCCGACCCGTATACCGGATGAGATCATGGGCGGGCGATCGTCAAACGGCACCATATTTTTATTGATCGTTATATCGGCTTTAATGAGCGTATCTTCAGCAAGTTTACCGGTCAATGCTGCATCGCCTTTCGAACGAAGGTCTATCAGCATGAGGTGGTTATCCGTACCTCCTGAGCTGATCTGGTAACCTTTAGAAAGAAAGGCCGCTGCCATAGCTTTGGCATTTTTTTGAACTTGTACTGCATAATCGTAATAAGCGTCGGACAAGGCCTCTCCAAACGCAACAGCTTTAGCAGCAATGATATGCTCCAGTGGTCCTCCTTGCGCTCCTGGGAAAACAGCAGAATCAAGAAGTGATGTTAGGGATCGAACTTTACCCTTAGCTGTCTTAATTTGGAAAGGATTATCCATATCGTGACGCACCATGATCAAACCACCTCTTGGGCCTCTCAGTGTTTTATGTGTCGTGGTGGTGACCACGTGGCAGTGATCGAATGGGTCGTTGAGGAGACCTTTTGCAATCAACCCGGCAGGGTGAGCGATATCGGCCAGCAGGAGGGCTCCTACCTTGTCGGCGATTTCTCTTAAACGAGCGTAATCCCAGTCTCGGCTATAAGCTGACGCGCCACAAATGATAAGTTTTGGTTTTTCCTGGATAGCTTTGGCTTCCACCTTGTCCCAATCAATGAGCCCGGTTTCTTTTTCGACGCCATAAAAAGTAGGTTGGAAATATTTACCGGAGAAATTTACGGATGATCCATGCGACAGATGCCCTCCGTGCGAAAGGTCGAACCCCAAAATTTTATCGCCGGGTTGGAGGAAGGCCAAAAAGACGGCCATATTCGCTTGTGCTCCTGAATGCGGTTGAACGTTTGCCCAAGTAGCTCCAAATAGTTGTTTAGCGCGCTCAATGGCCAATTGTTCTATTTCGTCCACCACCTCGCAACCACCATAATAGCGTTTACCGGGTAATCCTTCAGCATATTTGTTGGTTAATACACTGCCTGCTGCCTCCATCACCTGTTTGGAGGTAAAGTTTTCGGAAGCAATTAATTCAATTCCCGAATCTTGTCGCTGTGCTTCTTTGTTGATTAAGTCAAAAATCTGGGTGTCTCTGGAAAGGCCTGTTGAAACTGCCATACTGAAGAATGTAGATAATGGTTGCAAGTGTCTGAATTAACGCACAAAAATAAGCCATTAATTTTTAACTATCTTATATAGTAGATAAAAGTGTGATATAGATCTAAACTAGGGAGAAAATCTCTTTTGCAAATGACACTGAAGTTTTTTAATTTTTTTATTAATTATGAGATTATGGGCTAAATTTACAGTTTCAAACGCAGAAATGACTAAAAACGAGGCCCCAATTAAACTTCGTTACATAATTTCAATATTGGTTTTAATTTTTAATCCTCATTGTATAACTCCGTCATGACCTTATCGTCGCAAAAACTTGATAATACACAGACCCAAGGAGATCTGGTAAGTATTGGCCAACCTATTACGTACGAAAAAATCCCTACGCATATTTATGCGAACTCAAAGGATGCTTCCAAAGCTGTGGCGAATGAAATAGCAGATTTGATTCGGCAAAAAGCAGTGGAAGGTAAGCCCTGTATACTGGGTTTGGCGACTGGTTCATCGCCGAAAACGGTTTATGCGGAGCTAGTTCGCATGCACAAAGAGGAAGGGTTGAGCTTTCAGAACGTAATAACCTTCAACCTCGATGAATACTATCCGATGGAGCCCGACTCAATCTATAGTTATCATCGATTTATGAAGGAGCATTTATTCGATCATGTCGATATTCCTGAAGGTAACTACCATATTCCCGACGGAACTATTCCTGCCCAACTTATTCCTGAATATTGTCGAGAATACGAACAAAAGATTGAAGGAATGGGTGGACTTGACTTTCAACTCTTGGGGATTGGGGGTAACGGTCACATCGGTTTTAACGAACCCGGTTCATTGATCAACGCTCATACCCGTTTGATCACGCTGGATCATTCCACCCGTGCAGCTGCTGCTGCTGAGTTCGGAGGGCTTCACAAGGTGCCCAGAAAAGCCATTACCATGGGGGTGGCCACCATCCTAGCAGCCAAGCGAATCGTGTTGTTGGCATGGGGTGAACGCAAAGCCGCTGTTATTAAGCGTGCTGTTGAAAACGAAGTGACAGAAAAGAACCCTGCTTCTTATCTGCAAACCCACCGGAACGCCACCTTTATCATAGACCAGCACGCTGCTGTTGAACTTACCCGGGTTAAAAGCCCTTGGGCGGTCGATAAGATAGAGTGGGACGATAAAATGATTAGAAAGGCTGCGACTTATTTGTCGTTGCACCTCAATAAGCCCATTCTCAAACTGACCGACAAGGATTATAACGATAACGGTATGAGCGACTTGCTGGCTGCGCATGGCTCGTCGTATGATATCAATATCGCTGTTTTCAATCAATTGCAACATACCATCACGGGGTGGCCAGGTGGTAAACCCAATGCCGACGATACCAACCGTCCAGAACGGAAGGATCCACCTAAAAAGCGGGTACTTATTTTCAGCCCCCACCCCGACGATGACATTATCTCGATGGGGGGTACCTTCCAACGCTTAGTCGATCAAGGGCATGAAGTACATGTAGCCTATCAAACATCGGGTAATATCGCAGTAGCCGATGATGAAGCCTCCCGCTTTATGGAGTTTGTCGTAGACTTTAATCGTGCGTTCGGAATAAAGGATGAGCAGGCGGAAAAACTCTTCGCCGAGGCCAAATCTTTCCTCAAAACCAAGGAAAGCGAAATCGATTCAGAAGCGGTGAGAACGGTAAAAGGCTTGATAAGAAGGGGAGAAGCCAAGGCTACGGCTCGTTTTGTAGGGTTGAAAGACGAAAATGTCCACTTCCTGGATATGCCGTTTTATGAAACGGGAACCATTCAGAAAAAACCCCTCGGTTCGGAGGATATTAAACTGGTTACCGATTTAATCGAAAAGGTAAAACCTCATCAGATTTACGCAGCCGGTGACTTTGCCGATCCGCACGGTACGCATAAAGTATGTTGGGATGCCATTGAAGCAGCCATTAACCAATTGAAGCACAAAGACTTTATGAAAGACTGCTGGGTGTGGCTATACCGTGGTGCCTGGGCTGAGTGGGAAATCCATGAAATTGAAATGGCTGTACCGATGAGTCCTGATCAGGTATTGAAAAAACGCCTGGGGATCTTCAAACACCAGTCTCAAAAAGATGGGGTCGTATTTCAGGGAGAGGATTCACGCGAATTCTGGCAAAGAGCGGAGGAAAGAAATGCCGCAACCGCCAAACTTTACGACGACCTTGGATTGGCCGAATACGAGGCTATGGAAGCCTTCGTCCGTTGGCGTTTCTAGAAATTTGAAAAGTCTTTAACGTAAAAAACGGCTCTGCAACGGAGCCGTTTTTTTATATCATTAGGTATATCGAAAAAAAACTATTCAATTGGTTAGTGGAGTGAGATAAACGTATAAACTATTGCTCATTTATATCGCCCTCAGTGATTTGAGGATTTCTTATTTTCGAGTTTTTTATATAGATCAGCGGATAGCCTAATTAATATTCCTGAGCAATCACAATAAATCTCAATGAAAAGTTAATCTTTTTATTCATATTTTCCCAATCTTATCGAATCAATTTACGATTCTCTTGATGTTTTTTTGCACCCTCTAATTGATCATGACTGGGAATTGGTCTGTGTTGAAAGTTAAGAACTCCTTCTTTATAAATATTAACTAACACGATTTTTTCAATTCAAAAAGTGGAGAATATTATTATGATTAGATGGATAATTGAATTTTAAGTGTATCTATACTATTCAAGATCAAAGGCTAAAATTATACCCTTTCCCATCCCATCAATCACAAAAAAAGGCTCCCAGCGGAGCCTCTTCAAATCAATATATTCTTTAGATCAAATGGTTTCCATCGCATATTTTTCAACAATCGCATCGCATGCCTGATCGATCATATTGAAAACCATTTCAAAGTTTTTGAGAGGATATCCATAGGGGTCCGGGACTGTTTGTCCTTCACCGGGATAGAGTTCGTCCATCAATAGCCTGCATTTACGCTCGTCCCAATACGAACCGGCTATCCTGCGGGCTTCCTCGTAGTTCGACTCATCCATAAAATAAATTAAATCAAAACGAAGCAAATCCTCCTTTACCAGTTGCCGGGCACGCTGTCCACTGATATCAATACCATTTTCGAAGGCTACTTTTTGTGACATATGATAGGGTGGACGACCTATATGCCAAGAACCTGTCCCAGCACTGTCGACCTTCCAATTGAGTTGGCGCTGATCGACTTTGTGTTGCAATACTCCTTCGGCCAGGGGACTACGGCAAATATTCCCTAGGCAAACCATTAAAATGTTCATAAATAGGTGTAACTAAATTTAACTAATAGAGGGACTATAAATCACTCGGTGGTATCAAACTTCCTGCCAGAAATTGGGCATACCATCGGATCAGGTAGTCGTTCGGATGGTTAATATTGTTGCCTGTCATATCCTGGTAGGACTTATGTTGTAACAGCTCATCGTGTACAGCTGTCATATTTACCAACGCACAACCCGGACCGGTAAGTTCCTCCAGAACCCGTGTGAAGTCACGCTGGGTACCTACGAATTTCGATTCGGGATTGGCCAACATCGTACTAACCAAGATAAATTCGGTGTTCGGATTAACCGACCGCGTTTGCTCCATGATAGAAGCAATATTTTTCTTAAAGGTTTCAGGGTCCATCCTCCCCGTACCATCGTTCATTCCAAAGGCTATCACCACTAAATCGGGATGATGTGCGGCAACCGAAGTCATCGCTTCCTCAGCCCCCCATTTGGAGTTCTTCCCCCCAACTGACGTATTCGTAAACTTGATATCAGTTTGATAGTACTGTTTCAGACGGTTAACAAACAAAACACCCCAGTCTGGTAAATAGGGAGGAACATTGGACTTTCCACTGGCATTTGCCCCAGAAGCTATGCTATCTCCGAAAAGCAGAATGTGTATGTCTTTCTTATTTTTGAGTTTGTCAAGGGTAACAGGCAGTACTTGTCCTGAATATCGAGGTAGGGGTCCGTTCCAGCTGTTTTTCTTATGTTTATACGTCACCGCTAGCTGTTTCTCGTGAAAAAAAGAACCTTCGTGATGTAGTACAAACCCTCCGGTAGGACGTGGGAAACGACCCGAGTCTGGGGCTAACTCATGATCGGTCATGCTAACAGCTTTAGACCCAGGTAAAAGCTTAAGGGTACGACCTTCCAACACCCAATCTTTGCCTTTTTGATAGGTTTGGGTTAGGCCTGAATCAGCAACCCGCAAGATCTTCTTGGGTTTGAAAAGCAATTTTGCCTGAGGAGGTCCACCATCCACCGAAATCATCATAACCGACTCATGGTAGGTCGTTTTACCTTTCCAGAACGGCTTCATAGGGTCTTCCTGACCGATTGCATTTCCGAAAAGGAAAGGGCTAAGTAGGATAAATGATCGAAAAAAAAGGCGGTGGTGAATTTTCATGAGATGTCGGAAAATCTATGCTTTCAGTTCAGCCAACACCGTAACACTACCGGTTGTGAGGCTGTTCAGTTCGACTTTTATTTCAGCGTCCAAAGGAATAAATACATCTACCCTAGAACCAAACTTGATAAAGCCCATTTCAGACGCCTGTTCTACTTTTTGTCCTTCTGACACATACCATCTGATACGTCGGGCTAAAGCTCCTGCGATTTGTCGAAATAAAATATCGACCCCAGTCTCCGTCCTAATAACGGTGGTCGTACGCTCGTTTTCTGTACTCGATTTCGGATGCCATGCGACCAGATATTTTCCAGGGTGATAGCGAAAATATTGAACGATTCCACCCACGGGATTCCAATTTACATGCACGTTCAACGGTGACATAAATATGCTGATCTGCTTACGGGGCTCTTTGAAATATTCATTTTCAACCACTTCTTCAATAACCACTACCTTTCCATCACATGGAGCCACAATCTTGGTAGAACCGGTCGTAGGAACTCGCTGGGGATACCTAAAAAACTGGACGATTATGAAAAAAAATACAACACTCAACAGTAAAACAAGGGTATGTAACCAGCCGGTTTCCGGCGTTAAATATTGAACCCCCAGGTTGAGAAGTAATAAAAAAATTACCGTAACGGCAATAGTGGCATAACCCTCCTTGTGAAGCTTCATTTTAAAGTTTACCTAATTATATACATTTCAACTCGAATTAGGTGTTACCCGCCCATTCGAAAATCCATCTTACATGATAAACCCCGGGGTTAATGCCCGGGGCAGATGTTATTGAATAACGACGCAATTGCCGTTTTCGATGTCATCTTCCACTTTTTTATACTTGACGTCCTTTACAATTCGGCCGTCACGGTATTGTACGTTGACTCGCTGGTTCCGATCCGCAATCTTGATAGCCTTCACCGGCGCTGGTCGCGTGGTAGATTCGGTACGTGCCGCATAAGCCTCCGGACCACTCACGGGCTGGCTAGGATCTCCGTCGCGATTGGTCTGCAATTTAGGCTCAGCCTGCGGTTTGCGCGCCGGAGCTTGAGGCATTTGCTGAGGCGCAGCTTGTTCGCGAGGAATATCGGCTTTCATTAAGAAAGTAATGATTTCCTGATTCAATTTACTGAGGAAACGTTTGAATAGTTCTATCGATTCAAACTTATAAATCAACAACGGATCTTTTTGCTCAAAAACCGCATTTTGAACCGATTGCTTGAGATCATCCATTTCCCGTAGATGTTCCTTCCATTCCTGGTCAATCAATGCCAGTACAATGGATTTCTCCATTTCCTCAATGAGGGTCTTCCCTTCCGTTTCAATGGATTTCTGTAAGTTAATTACAACGCCCATTTGTTTCACCCCATCCGAGAAGGGAACCATTATCTCGGTAATGCTCGCCCCACGCTCAGCAAAAATATTCTTGAGTATGGGCAATGCGGTATTCGCTATAGTTTCGTTTTTCTGGCGATAGTGCAACTCTGCTGCTTCATAGAGCTTTTTCGTCTTCAATTCATGTTTCAAATCCTTGAATTCGTCGGCCGTAATCGGACTTTCGATGCCGAGGGTAGAGAGAACGGCTAATTCAAATTCGGCAAATTCGCCCTCACTGGTATTGGCTACTATATCATCACAAACATCAAAAAGTGTATTCGCAATGTCCACCGCCAGACGTTCTCCAAACAAGGCATTGCGTCTTCTTCGGTAAATGGCATCGCGTTGATAATTCATCACGTCGTCATACTCAAGCAATCGCTTCCGAATACCGAAGTTGTTTTCTTCTACTTTTTTCTGTGCTCTTTCAATCGACTTGGTAATCATGCTATGCTGGATCACCTCTCCTTCTTCCAGCCCCATACGGTCCATTACCTTCGCCATGCGGTCTGAACCGAATAGACGCATCAAGTTATCTTCGAGTGAAACAAAGAATTGGGAAGAACCTGGATCCCCTTGACGCCCCGCCCGTCCTCTTAATTGACGGTCAACCCGTCGGCTTTCATGGCGTTCTGTACCGATGATGGCCAAACCACCGGCTGCACGTGATTCCGGTGTAAGCTTGATATCCGTACCCCTACCGGCCATGTTTGTAGCGATGGTCACGGTTCCCGGCTTACCCGCTTCGGCTACGATCTCAGCTTCTCGCTGGTGTTGTTTGGCGTTCAATACCTGATGGGGTATTTTCCGTATGGTTAACATACGACTGATAATTTCAGAGTTTTCTACCGAAGTAGTACCCACCAATACCGGTCTACCTTTACCGACCAAATCCACAATCTCATCCGTTACCGCATTGTATTTTTCGCGTACCGACCGATATACCTTATCTTCTGCATCGACCCGAACGATTGGTAAGTTCGTCGGGATAGTCACCACGTCTAGTTTGTAAATTTGCCAGAACTCGCCTGCTTCCGTTTCGGCCGTACCCGTCATCCCCGCGAGTTTGTGGTACATACGGAAATAATTCTGAAGGGTAATCGTGGCATAGGTCTGAGTTGCGTCTTCGACTTTGACGTTTTCCTTGGCTTCTATGGCCTGGTGCAACCCATCGGAATAACGCCGACCTTCCATAATACGGCCGGTTTGCTCGTCGACAATTTTTACTTTTCCATCAATGATTACGTATTCTACGTCCTTCTCAAACAGCGTATACGCTTTTAAAAGCTGGTTGACCGTGTGAATACGGGCCGTTTTAACCGAATAATCCCGGATTAGTTCTTCTTTTTTGACCACCCTCTCCTGATCTGAAAGCGAAGTGTCTTTCTCGATCGCGTTGAGTGCGACCGATAGGTCGGGCAGGATGAAGAAATCAGGAGCTTCCGATTCTCCAGTGAGAAAATCAATTCCTTTTTCAGTAAGTTCAATACTGTTGTGCCGTTCGTCAATCGTGAAGAAAAGAGGCTCATCCGCCTGAGGCATCAACTTTTGATTCTCAGCCAAATAAATTTTCTCCGTTTCCTGCATAATGGTTTTAATACCCGGCTCACTCAGGTATTTAATCAGCGGTTTGTATTTCGGCATTCCACGGAATACCCGGAATAAGGCTAGCCCTCCTTCAACTTTATCACCTGCAGCAATTTTCTTTTTTGCTTCATTGAGCAGGTCCATAACGAGGCGTTTCTGGGCTTCGACGATACGGGCGATCCGTGGTTTCAGTTCGATAAATTCCTGCTGATCTCCTCTGGGTACCGGTCCACTAATAATTAGGGGTGTACGTGCGTCGTCAATTAAGACGGAGTCCACCTCATCGACCATGGCGAAATGATGTTTTCGCTGCACGAGCTCCTCTACCCCTCGAGCCATATTGTCGCGGAGGTAGTCAAAGCCAAATTCATTATTGGTTCCGTAGGTAATATCGGCTTTATAGGCATTTCTACGAGCCTGTGTGTTGGGCTGATGCCGGTCGATACAGTCAACGGTCAACCCATGAAATTCGAACAAGGGTCCATTCCACTCGGAGTCCCGCTTAGCCAGATAGTCGTTGACTGTTACGATGTGCACCCCACGTCCGGCCAGCGCATTGAGAAAAGCTGGTAGGGTTGCCACCAAGGTCTTTCCTTCCCCTGTGGCCATTTCCGCAATTTTTCCTTGATGCAAGACGACCCCACCGATGAGCTGTACATCATAGTGTACCATTTCCCATTTGATAGGATTCCCCATTACCTCCCAGGTAGTTTTCCAAAAGGCCTTATCCCCTTCTATTTTAATATGACCCTTGCGAGTAGCCAGTTCCCGGTCCAGATAAGAAGCGGTGACTTCCAATTGTTCATTTTCCTTAAACCTGCGGGCGGTTTCCTTTACGATGGCAAAAGCCTGGGGCAGTATTTCCAGGAGAATGACCTCCAATTGTTTGTTACGCTCTAGTTCGAGGTCATCAATTTTCTTAAATATACCCTCCTTTTTATCTACATCAGGCTCTTGCATAGCTTCCTGACGTAAGGCTTCTATTTCGTCATCTACGCTTCGAAGTCGTTCAGCTATTAAATCTTTCAAACCTTGTGACCGAGCTCGCAACTCATCGTTGGAAAGGTCCCTTAACTTTTCGTACTCGGCATTTACAAGCCCTACATAAGGCTTCAACTCCTTTAAATCTCTTTCTGCCTTGGTACCAAAAAGTTTTGCAATAAATTTTAACATCCTATCTACGTAATTGTTATCTATCATTAACCGGATTGGGCTGCCCGTTCTGCGCTGCACCTCACACCGGATTAACAAGTCGTTTATTTAATAAATTCCGAAACACGGATTTCCAATCCACAAAGTTAAAGGAAACTAAAAGGCAATTTATACCGATGTAGAATAATATTCCCCAATATTCTCGAAACCCGGCATAAATCCCCTTTTACTCGGTGATTATTTGCTCATTTTTATTTCCTTATTGAGGGTTTACCGTTACCAATATGGTTTCAATACGATTATCTTGAGCAGCTTCGATCTGGAAGGTGTAGGGAGGCAGCTGTATGACTTCTCCAACTTCGGGAATGTCCTCATACAAATCGATGATCAAGCCGCCCAATGTGTCATAGTCCCCTTCGGGGAGTTTCCAATTATATTTTTCGTTCAAATAGTCAATTTCATGACGGGCGCTCAATAGGATTTGATTTTCTCCGACCTCCCGCTCTACCCAGTCTTCCGTAAAATCATATTCGTCTTGAATTTCTCCGAAGATCTGTTCGATAATATCTTCGATACTGACAAGTCCTGCGGTTCCGCCGAATTCATCGACCACCACAGCCAAGTTTTTTCGTTCTTCCAGGAAGCGTAGTAACAAATCGCTGGCTGGCATGGCTTCAGGCACGGTTAAAATCGGGGATACGATGGATATGATTTCCTTGGGTTTTTTGAACATGGACAACATGTGACAGTAGCCGATGATTTTGTCGACCGACCCCTGATAGATAACGATTTTGGAGTGCCCACTTTCTACGAATGCTTTTTGAAGTTGTTGGATGGGCACATCCACGTCCACACCCGAAATCTCCGTCCGTGGAATCATACAGTCTCTGAGTCGAACGTCCTTAAATTCCAGTGCATTTCGGATCATTTGTTCGTCAACCTCATCCTCGGAATCGTCATCTTCGTCTTCATCTTCTTCTTTGGATGTAGTTCCTTTTAGCTCGATAGGTTCTTTTGAAAGAAACGGTTCTACCAGCCAATGGATGGGGGTGATCGCCCACTCTCCGAAGCGTACAGGAAAGCTCGTTAGTTGAACCACCGTTGGGTAAACCTCCCCTATTTTTAACCAAAATGTTAAACATAGGAGCCAAAGTACGGAGGCCATGATAAAAATTAACCCCATGCCTGTATAAACCGAATTGCCTATCCAATTCGCCCATTGCTCAAATCGAAACAAGGCCAGACAGAATATCCCAAGTGCCACGGTCAGGAAACGCATCATCCGCACTTTCCTACGCCATTCTAAGATAAATACTTTTCGAATCTCTTCTTCCGCTCTGTAGTTCACCCAATCGAAGGAAAAATCCAAAGAATGTGCCCTTACCGCTCCATAATATCCGGCAGCGATAAAGAAAATTAGAGCCAGAATCCCATATATAGCCATTTATTTTCGTCGTTTTTTTTCGCTCTTCTTTTGCTTTACCTCCTTCTTTTCTTGAGTGGGTAGGGAAGTAGCATCCTTTTTCTTTGCGGAAATATTCAAAAATTGATACCAGAACACAAAAAGTAAGGTGATCAACAATATCCAGTAACTCTCGGCCATCGTCGTTCGTCGATATTCCAACACCCAGATGATCAAAAAGCCAAGTGCCAAAAACAACAGAATAGCCTTTCTCCCCTTAATTTGCATAATAATTAAAAGTACAATTTTGACAATAACGGTCAAATTTACGGACCTCAGCCGGAATAACTTACAAATTAACTAACTTGCAACCTCCAAACTATATAGCATCCATAATAAACGGTAAATATTTTACCACATCTCAATAAAATTAAATTCATATGAGCGACAGCACAAAACGCTTTCAACCCGGGGTTGTTACCGGATCGGCAGTAACTGAAATTCTACGACACGCCAACGAAAACAACTATGCATTACCCGCTGTAAATGTGGTAGGCAGTGACTCGGTTAATGGCGTCTTGGAAGCAGCTTCTGCAGTCAACAGCCCGGTTATTATCCAATTTTCAAATGGGGGTGCTGCCTTTTACGCAGGGAAAGGCCTTTCCAATACCAATCAAACAGCGGCGATAGCGGGGGCAATCTCCGGGGCACTCCATGTGCATCATATGGCCAAACACTATGGTGTACCGGTAATCTTGCACACCGACCACTGCGCACGTAAACTATTACCCTGGATCGACGGTCTTTTGGAAGCCGGCGAACGCCATTTTGAAAAGGAGGGAACACCCCTTTTCAGCTCCCATATGTTAGACCTATCGGAAGAGCCCCTTGAAGAAAATATTGAAACTTGTGCTCGCTATTTCGAAAGAATGAACAAAATGGGCATGACCATCGAGATCGAACTTGGGGTTACAGGTGGGGAAGAAGACGGAGTCGATAATACCGATATCGATAGCTCAAAACTTTACACCCAACCTTCGGAGGTGGCGTATGCCTACGAAGTATTAAGTAAAATATCGCCCAACTTCACCATCGCGGCCGCATTTGGAAACGTACATGGGGTCTATAAACCCGGTAACGTCAAACTGTCACCGATCATCTTGAAAAACTCTCAAGATTATATACAGCAGAAGTTTAATACCGGTGCGCTGCCGGTCAACTTTGTATTCCATGGAGGATCGGGCTCGTCTAGACAGGAAATAAGAGAGGCAATAGAATACGGTGCGGTCAAAATGAATATTGATACCGATATTCAATGGGCTACCTGGGAGGGCGTAAAGAATTACTACAAGCAAAACGAAGCGTACCTACAAGGTCAGCTCGGCAATCCAGAAGGAGATGATGTGCCGAACAAAAAGTATTACGACCCACGGGTTTGGTTACGTAAAGGACAAGAGAGCCAGGTCGCAAGGCTTAAGCAAGCATTTGAAGACTTAAATTGTATCAACCGACTCGGTTAATACTACTTCTTTTTTAAGGTCGGAATTATACCAGGTCTACGGAAATGGGTAATTCCGACCTTTTTTTTCAGGATTTATATACAGGGCTGTTAACGTTCGATGTAAATCGTATTTCGATAACCCTTTTGTTTCTGATTATAAGGAATCAGGACTTTCAAACATTTCTTTTCCTCTAAATAGGTTGCCGATACTCCTTCATAATCCCCATCAGCAGGAATCTTGAAATTGGCGAGTACACGTGTATATAATTTTGCCCCCTCCGATTGCTGGTCAAAAACGGGGAACAGGTGATATACAATAACTCTATTTTGGATCACCTCCACTGAAATTTCATCTATATCGACTCCGGGAACCCGGATAAAACCTTCGTACCCTACGTCGGAGGGTTGAATATGTGTTTCGATATGGCTACTACCGCCGTTGAGTGAATTCGACAGATCAATCCCCATCCATATTTCCGGCGCTACTTTTCCTTGGTCTGTTCTTTTCATCTTCTTACTCATTTATAAATTCTATTACTCTAGCCCAAAAATACATACCAGCATATTTTCCTGCCAAAATAGACATAAGCACGCTCAAAGAAACCAAAACAACTGCCATAATGACAGCACAACTCGCACACTGACTAAATTTTAACCTTGTTTTTCAGTTCCATACTATTTTTCGTAAATTGAATACCAGAACAAAATGAGGCTATGGCGATTAAAGCTCCCTTGTTAAAGAGTGTTGAAAGTTTATCGGAAGCCGTCATTGTCATGGATCTACGGGATCCTTACTTTGACCCAAACTGGCACTTTCATCCTCATTACCAACTTTTTACCGTTATTGAAGGTACGGGTACTCGTTTGATTGGGGATTCCATACAGCCGTTTACACCTGGAGATACTGTCTTTTTAGCCCCGAATATTCCTCATCTTTGGCGCTGTGATCCCATGTATTTCCAAGCGGATTCCACCCTAATGACCCGCGGCATTGTCATTTACTTCCAGGAAGACTTTCTGGGTAAAGAATTATTTGACCGGTCGGAGATGCATGCTATCCGGCATTTCCTTAGGGAGTCCAAGCATGGATACTCCCTGTCGGATCCTTTTCGCCAACGTATTGTGGATAAATTAATAAAATTTCCCACCATGACGGGATTCGAAAAGGTGATTCAACTGTTGATTTTGTTGAACGAAATTGCGCATACCCCGTTCAAACAGCCCATCACAAGCCTAGGGTACCGCAACACCTACAAAAAATCGGAGACGGAGCGGATGCAACGGGTACACAACTACCTTTTACAACATTTTCGGGAAGAGATTCGACTCAGCGACGTAGCAGCCCATGCTGGGATGAGTGAAGCTGCCTTTTGCCGTTATTTCAAAGCACGTACGAACAAGACACTGACCACGTTGGTCAACGAAATACGTATTGGAGAAGCCTGTCGTTTGCTGTTAAATGAAAACTACACAATCGCCCAAATTGCCTACGAAACAGGTTTCGACACACTTTCAAACTTTAACCGGAACTTCAAGAAAATTACAGGCAAAACTCCTGGAAAATACCGAGAAGATTATCAACTTTCCACAAGATAACCCCATAGTTTTCTCAAGTCGAAGGCAATTGTCTAATTTTACCTGACCACAGGAAATCTCCATTTCCTACATTTTTACCATTAAATTAATTTTCACATGTCATTAAAAGCTGAAATGGTGACTGACAAAGGCACCATGTGGATCGAATTCTACGAAGAAGATGCACCGAATACGGTAAAGAATTTCACCGACCTTGCGGAAAAAGGTTTTTATGATGGCCTCACTTTTCACCGCGTCATTCCTGACTTCGTGATCCAGGGGGGTTGTCCGGAAGGCACCGGACGAGGCGGACCGGGTTACCAAATTCCCTGCGAACTGTCAGGAGGAAATCAATTTCACGATCGCGGGGTACTCTCCATGGCACATGCAGGTCGTAACACAGGTGGCTCTCAATTCTTTATATGCCATAACCGTCGCAATACAGCACACCTAGACCGGAACCATACCTGTTTTGGAAAAGTAGTTGACGGACTGGATGTAATAGATGCCATCCGACAAGGTGATAAGATTCAAAAAATCGTCATTCATCGCGCGGAAGCTACTGCTTAAGCTACCGTTATTTGAAATATACAAAGCCACGAGATTTGCATTATCCATGTTTATCCCGTGGCTCTTTAAGGTAATATTTTAACGGAGAGTCAACACTTCTAATGCCAACTTATCGCTTCATATAGTAAAGGTGCCCATCTTCTGCTCCTAGTAAGAGATCTGTCAGCCCTTCATTGTCCCAATTAACCGGCGTAGGACTTGTATCATGGCCTGCGAGCCGGATTTCCGCTATATTCCCGCGATGGGCAAAAATTACTTTCCCTTTTTTCTTGCCTAAGTTCTCATACCATTCGGCATTTCTGCCGTTGATCACAATATCAAGTTTCCCGTCACCATTCCAATCGGCGATGGTGAATTTGCGACGCCCGCTTCCTCCAGCTCGTCGCACATTCAATCGCAAGGGTTCTTCACTGCCCTCCAGGTAAAAGATTCGTTTACCGGGCTTCAACCACAGTTCACCTTTTTTCTTAAATCGCTCGAAATATGTCAAATAACCCTCATGATCTAACATGATCAAGTCGGTTTTCTTGTCCTTATTCCAGTCAATTGCGAATGGTGTGGTTCTCCATTGGGTGGCTAGTTCCGTTGGTTGTGGATCCCACCAATTCCAAGCCGGCTTCAGGGGAGTTCCCTGCCAGTCAACTTTAACGGGCTGGGCTTTAGCTAACTGAGGTGCTCCTTTTTTCCCGATGTTCTTAAACCATTGCACTTTTCCCCAGATTGAATTAACAATGATATCAGGGAGACCGTCCCCATCCCAATCGGCGACTGAAAGTGTTGTATACCCCCACTTGGCTTCGGCCGGACCTTGTATAGATCCGTTTTCGCCAGCTTGGATTCGGATCACCTCACCCTCCGCTTCCAGGTATTTGGGAGGCGCGAAGTTCGGAATTCCATTTCCTCCTCGATTTTCAATAAATCCTATATACCCAGCTGAATTACCTATGATTATATCCTGATCACCATCTTGATCCCAATCGACCGCAAAGGGTGTAGGCAGAGCACCGAATTTGATATGGTGGGCTTTTTGCTTGAAGTAGCGGGGATCCTCAAACTGAGGTATACCATTTTTAACTTTCCCTGTATTCCGGATATAAGCGACCCGACCATCCTCATCGCCCACGATTAAGTCAACGTGCCCGTCCTTGTTCCAGTCAATGGCTACAGGAATGATCATTTCCAAATCCATTCGGATAACCCCATTGTCATTTTCAAGCTTTTGCCCTTGGGCATATAACGGTTTTTGGCGGGTGCCAATATTTTCAAAATACGTAAACGAGTCGAGGAATTCTCCACAAATGAGGTCCAAATCCCCGTCTCCATCAAAATCTGCAAATTGCGGAGTGGGTGCCCCATACACGTCGATAATCTCATCACCTGCACTCAGTCGCCCCCGATTGACATAGCCTCCGTCCTTATTTTCGAAGAGGTACACATAACCGTGCAAAGGCCCTCTTGTCCAATTACCCTGGCGATCGAAGGCGTCGTCCCAGCCATACTCTGTCCAATCGTCTATTCCAACGACAACGTCCTGGTCGCCATCACCATCAAAGTCGACGTAGGTGTATTGGAAAAAACGTTCCTTTTTCGGAAAATCTTCTTTCAATAAGGCAGGCGGAAAGATGAGTCGTCGATAAGAACCGGCTCCAGAACGAAAATCGACATGCTCGTAGCCCCGATCAATCACCTTCGGTTCACCATTGACAAAGGACACTTGCGGGTTACGCAGGTACTCCCCAATTTTCACCGGTGCTTCAAATACGGGAAACTCTTCCCCTGTTTTATTTTCAAATAGATAGACGCCCCTGAAAGGAACATCGGGACACGACACCACCAAATCCATGTCACCGTCCCCATCATAATCCATGGGCAATGGCCAAGCCCACAGGCCGACGCCAAGATCGACAACTAAATTTTTATCGACATAATTGACCCGTTCGAAAGTGGGTAGTTGACCGTTCGATTCGATTGGAAAGTACAGTGCGAAAAGTAAGGATAAAAGAGAAAATTGTTTCATGTATTAAAAGGGTTAGACGTAACTGGTGCCGAATTTACAATATATTGCCGGTTTAAACATCAATTCCTGCTTATCTCGTTTTTCGTTCCATTCAGTAATCGGAGGTTTAAAAAAATTGTTACCTTCGCAAACGTATACGAACCTACCATTTCAACGATGAGAATCCTATTTATAAGTTTCTTTACTTTCTTCAGTTCAGTTTGTTTTGGTCAATTCGGGACCATCAAAGAAAGTCTGGTCATCCCTAGTAAGATTTTAGGCAAAGAGGTAAAATATAGTATCTACCTACCCCATGGCTATGAAGAAACCAATGGATATTTCCCGGTCCTTTACCTATTACACGGGTATACGGATGACGATACCGGTTGGGTTCAATTCGGCCAAGTTAAACCCATTGCCGATAAGACGATTGCCAGTGGTGAAGCGCCCCCTACTATCATCGTGATGCCCGACGGGGGTGTATCCTTTTATATCAATTCTCATGACGGCAAGGTCTTATACGAAGATTTCTTTATCAAAGAATTTATCCCCTATATCGAAAGTAACTACCGCATTAGGAAAAAGAAAGAATTTAGAGCCATTGCCGGTCTTTCCATGGGTGGATACGGATCCTTAATCTTCAGTCTAAAATATCCTGACCTATTTGCTGCAGCTGCACCCTTAAGCGCTGCTGTCTGGACCGATGAAGAGATTCTAAAAGTCCCTGACGATCGTTGGGATAATTTTATGGGGGTATTTTTGCAAAAAGGTTTACGCGGCACCGATAGATTGAACAAACATTGGTATGACAATTCGCCCCTCAAAATCGTTGAAACCGCCCCTCTTGAAAAGTTAAAAACAGTTCGTTTTTATATCGATTGTGGCGATGATGACTTCCTGATTAAAGGAAATATGGCTTTACACGCGGCTATGATCGACAAGGGTGTTCCCCATGAATTTAGAGTGCGAGACGGTGCTCATAACTGGTACTACTGGCGAACAGCCCTTCCTGAAGTTCTCAAATTTGTTGGAAAAAGCTTTACCCGATAATTGACTATAAGATTCGCCTACCTGATTGCCCTGATTTTTGTCTTTCAGGGAATATTGCATGCCCAACTGCCGGTTCGAGGCAAAAATCTTTTTCAATCCCATTTCAATCCGATACCGCTGAGGGCTAAAGATTCGCAACCCAGCACTTTTCAACTGCCTAGGAGAGATCTTCAGGGGTATAAAAGAGATTCGGTTCAACTCTATAAAGCGATCAGCTTATTAGAAAAGGGTGAAGCAAAACTCGCCTTGCCCATTCTATTAAACCTTACGCAGAAAATGCAATATACGGTTGCGAATGCCTCTGAATGGTATCTTGCAATGGCGTACCTAGCTTTAGAAAAAAGGCCTCAGGCGGAGTATCTCCTCTTAAAAATAGCAGATACTGAAATCCACCCCTACCAGGATGAATCTGAAGTTGTGTATCAAAAATTGATCGGAATGCGTAGTCGATAATACCGACGCACTATAATTCGCCCCTTCCTGGATTAGTTTTGATGCTGCTCCCGCAACAAATCATTAACCGTCTTCACCGGATTAAAAGTGATAAGCGGTACCTCCACAAATACGGTATTCCAATCGGCCATAGACCCGTTCCACAAGCCCGGTAATTCTTGAGCTTTGAGCTCCTTACCATCCTTCGATTTTGAAGAGATAAAACCCGTGGTAGGGTCGCGAAAATCTTCAAGCGCGTAGGTGTCTCCGTTTGCATCGCGAATAGCAACGACTAGGTCAACGGGATTGAAATGGGTTGCTTGCATCCAAATAGCTTTTTGGTCAGGATTTGTTAAATCTACTTGAGCTGATTCAACCACCTGTAGGGAAACGCTTCCATCTGCGTTGCGTGCCCAAAAAGGTCCACCCCCAGGTTCTCCTTCATTTTTCACCATGCCACAAGCGCGTACAGGTCGATGTAGTTTACGCTTGAAGTAATCGGCTTTTTGAGCATTGTCCCATTCTTCAAAACCGTCGGGAGGTAGTGTATTCAATTGTTGCCGATAAAATTGGTCTAATTCCTGTAGCAATTCCGGACTTACTCCTTGTGCTAGTTTCTTTTGAAAATCGAATATTTGACGCTGTAAATCCAATAGAATAGCCGCCAGCACCTTTTTATAGCGAACGGTCACCGGTTTTAACCGGTCGGGCACGACATTGTCGACATTTTTGATAAAAATTAAATCAGCCTCTAATGCCGATAAATTGGCCAACAAGGCTCCGTGGCCGGCAGGGCGAAATAGCAGACTACCGTCCTCCTCCCGGAAGGGTGTATTATCCGGGTTAACCGCTATGGTGTCCGTTGAGGGGTGTTGCTCGGAAAATGAAATATAGAATTTGGTTTCGAAATGACTTTCGTAATGGGGAAGACGTTCGACCACCAGTTTTTCGAATTTATCACGGTGTTCGGGTGACACTGTAAAATGCAGGAAAGCTACCCCTCCCGATGAAGCATAATGGATCGCTTCGACGAGGTGTTCTTCAATTGGTGTTCGGGGCTTGGGCTCCGATTTATGAAACTCTAATAAACCCTTAGGCAGATTTCCATAGCCTAGACCTTTGTCAGTCAAAAAGTATTCCGCAATTAGCTTTCGATCGGCCGTGGCAATATCCAGGCCATCAGCAGCCATTGATTGTTTCAGACTATCATAAAAAGCAAATTTTTCAATTTGGGAGAAAAAGTCTTCAACCGCTTGATCCGATTGGTCAAAATCTAAAAAAGCAAATAGGGATTTGAACATTCGTGAGGCTGCGCCCGATGCGGGTACAAACTTCAGTAAAGTGAGTTGGCTTTCTTCGACGAGCCTATCGTAAGTGCTTACTCTCTCATCGGCTTCACTTTCACTGATCCTAATGATTCCGTCGCCTACGGTAGCAGCTTTCTCTAACTTTAGATAGGGAAAACCCTCAGTAAAATATTTTAATTGTTGTTCAACTTTCTCTATATCTACTCCCCTGGCTTTAATTTGTTGCAGGTCTTTTTCTTCCAACATACTATAGGTTAGTTTGATTTGAAACTAAGTTGTTGCCACTTTACATTTCTATTTAAAAGCAAAATAGTCTTGGTTCTTACGTATGTTACCATAACAATTGTAGGAGCGGCCTCCGACAGCTGAGTTGCCCGTGCTATGCAATTGTATTGGTAGAGTGAAAGTGCCTTCATTATTCGTATGCTTTTTAGGCACTTTCTATACTAGGTTATTACTAAATCTTTGTTTCTTAAAGGATTCTCAATTTTGCAAAACTGAGCAAAAGGGTTTTTTCGCCCGCATCGTCGAAGGCAATCACGGCTTTACGGTCAGCCCCATTAACATCGATTGACTTCACCACGCCAAATCCGAATCGTTGGTGTTCAACTCTTTGTCCGACTTCCAATGCTGAGGTATCGCTTGGGGTAAAATCGGGGGAGGGAGTATGGGTGGGAGCTGCCTGACTGCGGGGTACCAACATATGTGCAGGCGTTTTAACGGCATAAGACCTGGCTACAGGTTTCTGTGCCGCCTCGGGAGCACCGCCTAAACCGCCTTGGAAATTTAAATATCGAGGATCTATTTCCATCAAAAACCGACTGGGTTCACACATTTTTAAACGCCCCCATTGGTATCGACTTTCCGCAAAAGTTAGGGTTAACTTCACTTCTGCCCGCGTAATCGCTACATAAAATAATCGACGTTCTTCCTCCAGGTCCTGGCGACTTTCGAGCATCATTTGACTCGGAAAGAGATCTTCCTCCATTCCGACTATATACACATTTCTGAACTCCAACCCTTTTGCCGAGTGAATTGTCATCAAAGTAACTCGATCACTGTCCCCATCTTCATCAGGTTCGTCGGCATTAGTCAGGAGGGAGACCGACTGCAAAAAGGCGCTGAGGCTAATATCCTCATCTTCTTCTGCCTGATCGGCAAATTCTTTAATGGCATTCAATAACTCCTGAACGTTCTCATAACGAGAAAGACCTTCCACCGTTTTATCATCATGCAACTCCTTAAGCAAGCCCGATGCTTGGGCAATGTGGTTAGCGATTTCATACGCATTTTTACCACTTTCGACCATCACCTTAAAGCTTTTTATCAGCGTAGCAAACTGACTTATGGGAACCGTTGCCCTACCGCTGACATAGCGATCTACATTACTGACCACATCCCAGAGACTAATACCATGTTCGGCGGCAGTGACTACGATCTTGGCCACTGTCGTTTCCCCAATTCCTCGCTTAGGCAAATTGATAATCCTACGGAATGCCTCTTCATCGCGTTGGTTAACCGTAAACCGTAAATAGGCGAGCAGGTCTTTAATTTCTTTGCGTTGATAGAATGATAGGCCTCCCACAATCCGATATTTAATACCTCTTTTTCGAAGGGCTTCTTCAAATGCCCGCGACTGAGCATTGGTTCGGTATAAAATGGCAAAGCTATCATTGCTAAGGTTCTCCCTCATTTTCTCTTCGAAAATCGAAGCGGCCACCAGTCGTCCCTCCTCATTATCAGAGCCTGCTTTGATGACCTCAATGGGAGTACCCTCCGTATTTTGGGTAAAAACATTCTTTTCCAGCTGCCCTTTGTTACGAGAAATTACCGAGTTGGCGGCTTTCACAATGGTTTGTGTCGAACGATAATTCTGTTCGAGTTTCACGACCGTAACATCTGGAAAGTCCCGTTCAAAATTCAAAATGTTTTCAATATTCGCCCCCCGGAAAGCATAGATACTTTGCGCATCGTCACCTACAACACAAATATTACGGTGAACGGCCGAAAGTTTACGAGTAATTAAATACTGGGAAACGTTGGTATCTTGAAACTCATCCACCATTACATAGTGAAACCGGTGTTGGTATTTATGGAGGACTTCCGGGAAATCGCGGAACAAGACGTTTGTATTGAATAGTAAATCGTCAAAATCCATGGCATTAGCCTGGAAGCATCGCACGCTATAGGCTTTATAAATTCTTCCGATTTCCGGCAGTTTACTCGCTGCATCATCAGCTTGAATCAGGGCATTTCGTAGGTAATCGTCCGCTGAAATAAGTCGGTTTTTCGCCCCTGAAATGCGATTGAAAACAACGTTCGCTTTGTAAATCTTATCATCCAAATTGAACTCCTTGACGATGGTACGAATTAACGACTTGGAGTCATCGGTATCGTAAATAGAGAAATCGCTGGTATAGCCCAAGTATTTTGCTTCAAAGCGTAGAATTTTAGCAAAAACCGAATGGAAGGTTCCCGACCAGATATTTCTAGCTTCCATGCCCACCGCTTTTTCAATACGCTCCCGCATTTCGCCGGCAGCTTTGTTGGTAAAAGTGAGCGATAGTATTCGAAACGGATCGACACCATTCTCGATCAAATGGGCAATTCGATACGTGAGTACTCGTGTTTTCCCGGACCCCGCTCCCGCAATAATCATCATCGGCCCTTCACCATGTAATACGGCCTTCCGCTGAGGTTCATTTAAACCTGATAAATAATCACTCATTCTCTTTTTTGTTATTCAACCGGCGCATACACAATACCATGCACCTTCCATAGTCCTCTCAAATCCTGTGCCGGCACACTAATACTCCCTCCCAGGGGATTGTCGGAGTGGAGTGTGAGATATTGCCTGGTCAGCAATTCATTCTCGCGAATTCGCTTTATGACAAAGAAATCTCTGTAGACTACTGCAAAAACCCCGCCCGATTGATACATCCAATCGGCAGGATTTACCTCGGTAGCTATAACCCGCGCACCATCCACCAATTGAGGGCTCATGCTGTTCCCCGACACCTCGATCACTACGGGTTTTTTCAAATACGCAATAGCTTCCCGATGAACGTGGAAGGAAGGTATTTCATCATAACGGAACCCTTCCGTATAAGATTCCACAAATGTCGCATGAAATTTTATGGGCAAATAAGGTATTTCACGATAAGGTTCATCCGTAGCAGTTATCCGAACCCTTGCATTACCTTCACGTAGTACGGGAAGAACTCCTCTCAATAGGTAGTCGGCACTTACCTGCGGATAACTTTGAAGTAAACGCGCAATGGTGTCATAGGAAGGGTTGGCACGACCGTTGAGAATATTGTAAAACTTCGAAGAATTCTCCCCCAAATCCTTAGCAATCTGATAGATGGATATTCCGAGCGCTTCAAATACTTCTTTGAGTCTCTCCTGGATGGTAAGTTCTTCTTCCTGCATGGGTAATATGGGTCAAAAAGGTGTGTCGTTGTGGTGCGGTTAGCTCCCTCCTACTCGCTGTGCTGAAACACCCGCAATATAATACAAGTTAATCATATTTCAAGCGGCGTGTTTCCATGATTTGTTCCAACGAAACGGTAGGGCTATCTCTTGAGTCGATGCTTTTTACCGCAGTACCGTTAAAAAAACCGTAACTTCGCATATCACTACTTGGGAAGTCGTCTTATATGAAATTCAAAGACTATTACAGCCTTTCAGCTACCATCAAGGAAAATCTGGAAAATGCTGGCTTTATCAAACCTACTGACATTCAATACAAGGCCATTCCCTCCATATTGAGAGGAGAAGATGTTTTAGCGGTTGCCCAAACCGGTACGGGAAAAACGGCCGCTTACGCCATTCCTGTATTGCAGAAGGTTTCTGAATTGAATGCAAGACAACGTAATGAAGGCATCAAGTGCCTGGTATTGGTACCGACCCGGGAACTGGCCTTACAGGTGACAGAAGTGTTTCAAAAAATCGGCAGAGGCACCCGGGTATCGACTTTCTCCGTTTATGGTGGCGTAGAACAAGACCCCCAAATTGCCAAATTGGAGAAGGGAATTGATATCCTCGTAACCACTCCAGGGCGGATGTTCGATTTGGCTAGTCAAGGCTATATTCGGTTAAATCGGGTGAAAATATTGATTCTCGACGAAGCCGATCGAATGTTGGACAAGGGTTTTTTGAAAGATATAGAAGATGTAAGTCAGCGACTCCCACAGAAAAGACAAACCCTCTTTTTTTCAGCAACCATCGACGAGAAGATTAAGAAACTGGCTTATTCTTTGGTGACAAATCCCATCCGTATTCAAATATCCCCGAAAGATCCAGTCTCCAAAAATGTCAACCATGCGGTCACTTTCGTGCAAATGGAAGACAAGCGTTTTTTTCTGGAACGCATCATCCGGAGTAACCCTGATGCAAAAATCATGGTATTCGTCAGAACCAAGGTACGAGTTGGACGTGTACAAAAAGCACTCGAACGGATGGGTATAAATGCGGTAGCTTTACATGGTGATATGGAACAAGAAGACCGTTTCGACACCTTGGATACATTCAAATCCGGAAGGGTTAAGATCCTCTTATCCACCGATGTCAGCGCCAGGGGTATAGATATTCCGGATATTGATATCGTCGTGAACTATGACTTACCTGAAATTGCAGAAAATTACGTGCATCGAGTCGGACGGACCGGTAGAGGAACCCGAAAAGGGCAAGCCATTTCTTTCTGTAGTAAGGAAGAAGAAGATTTACTGGCAGAAATTGAAACCTATGTTTCCAAACCTATCAATCGCATCGATATTTCGAAGGATGCTTATCGAGAAATCCTAGAAACTGCCACGGAAGTCGTTCCGGATCTTAATGCTCTATTGAAAGAAATCGAAGCGTTCGAAAACCGTAAAAAAAGGAAGAAGAAGCGATGAGCACTGTAGAAATAAAAAAAATCCTCCCGCAGAACGTGGAAGGATTCGTTTTTTGGCGTTAACCGGTGAATTCCTTAAACCCGTAATGTACCTTTTTCGTAAGCTTTTCTCAACGTAGCTTCGATGCCATTTTTGTTGATGGTACGAAGTGCAGAAGTAGAAACTTTCAACGTAACCCACTCCCCAGTCGAAGGGATAAAGAAACGTTTCTTCTGCAAGTTGGGATAAAACTTGCGCTTGGTTTTATTATTCGCATGGGATACATTGTTCCCAACACGGGTTCTTTTTCCTGTAATTTGACAAACTCTGGCCATGACTGATCTTTTTCTATTCTCTAAAAGCGGTGGCAAAGGTAGCAGAATTCCTTTGGATTAGCAACGAAGTTTCAAGTAATTTTCTATTTTGTGTTTACATAACTACGCCATTTCTTTGTAAATTCATCGCTTTCCTTCACTTATACCTCTATTTTATGCACATCGATTATTCCCATATTTCTGAAAATACTCGCCATTTTATTCAATTGGAAGCACGGTACGGTGCACACAATTACCAACCTCTTCCGGTGGTAATAGAACGAGGAGAAGGTATTTTCTTGTGGGACGTCGACCAAAAAAAATATTATGATTTTCTTTCCGCCTACAGTGCAGTTAGCCAGGGGCACTGTCACCCTCGTATTATCGAAGCCCTTAAGAGCCAGGCAGGGACATTGACCCTTACTTCGCGTGCGTTTTACAACGACAAATTAGGTCCGGCCGAGCGATTTCTATGCGAATATTTCGATTATGAAAAGGCATTGTTTATGAATTCGGGTGTGGAAGCCGGGGAGACAGCTCTCAAACTCACGAGAAAATGGGCTTACAAGCGCAAAGGCACTCCCATCAATCAGGCAGTAATACTGTTCGCTGAAGGAAATTTTTGGGGACGTACTGTGGCCGCCGTCTCAGCCTCGACAGATCCCCAAAGTCGAGACCATTATGGGCCTTACCTGCCAGGGCTTCAAATCGTGCCCTATAATGACTTGGAGGCGTTGGAAAACGCCTTCCAGCAAAATCCCAATATTGCCGGGTTTATGGTTGAACCCATCCAGGGGGAGGCCGGGGTAATTGTGCCTTCCGAAGGCTATTTGAAAGGAATTCGCAACCTATGTGACAAATACAACGTGCTGTTTATCGCCGATGAAGTTCAGACGGGGATCGGCCGAACCGGCAAAAGGTTAGCCTGTGATTGGGAAAATGTCAAACCTGACATCCTCGTATTGGGAAAAGCGCTTTCAGGTGGAGTTATGCCGGTTTCTGCGGTACTAGCAAACGATGAAATCATGCTCACCATCCGTCCCGGCGAACACGGATCTACCTACGGAGGAAACCCATTGGCCTGTGCCGTGGCAATCGCTGCCCTCCAGGTTGTCACCGATGAAAAACTAGCCGAAAATGCTGAATACCTTGGTCAACTATTTCGGCAACGAATGACATCACTGCAATTTGAAAGCGACTTGATCGCCGAGGTACGGGGCAAAGGATTACTGAATGCCTTGGAAATAAACGCTACAGAAGACTCCGATCTGGCCTACCAATTATGCATGGATATGCTTCAGAACGGGTTATTATCTAAACCTACCCATGGTAATAAAATTCGCTTTGCCCCTCCGTTGGTCATCAACGAAGAGCAAATGGATGCAGCTTGTTCCATCATAGAATCGAGTTTCCGACGTTTTCATCAATAGGTTTGGTGGACCATTCTTTTTAGAAACTATGCGTTACCGCGGTCTATTGCTTTTCTTGGTATTACCCTTTTTAACGGCTTGTGAAGACCAGTCGCTACCGCCTTTCTCATCCTTAAACGAAGTCAATCGCTGGATTTACCAGGAGATGAAATTATGGTATTATTGGTCGGACAAGCTCCCCGAAAAGCCGGATTTTAACCGTGCCCCCGATGGTTTTTTCAACGACTTACTCTACCCCTTCGACCCGAATCAAAGGCCCGACGGCGACCGATTTTCCTGGATACAAGCCAATGTGGACGAACTTTCCTCCTCCCTAAGCGGTGAGTATGTCTCGTATGGGATGGAATATCGCATCGGTCATGTCTCCGATATTGAGAAAACTATCGGCACGGTGTTGTACGTACTTCCCGGCTCACCGGCCGACCAAGCAGGCGTCAAACGCGGAGACACCTTTACCCAAGTGAATGACCAAGAAATTACCCTAAACAATTTCAGAACCTTATTGGCAGGCAATACGGAAAAGAAATTTACCTTAGCTGAATATAACCCGGAATCAAAGATTTTCGAGCCCCAACGTGAGGTTTCTCTACAGCCTGTCCGGTTACAAGAAGATCCCGTTCATTATTCGGCGGTAATAAACCGTGGTAACAAACTGATTGGATACCTGGTTTACCATCAATTTTTCCCATCGACCAATGGGACTAACGATCTCCGTTTTGATCGCAAATTGGAAAGTCTTTTTGAAGATTTTAAAAAGCAAGGAATTGATGAACTTATCGTTGATTTACGATACAATTCCGGTGGGTATGTGAGTTCCGCGAACCTCTTAGCCAGCTTGATAGCACCGGGGGTTACGTCAAAAGATGTTTTCAGTATAAAAGAATACAATCCTAGGGTTACTGAGGTACTGAAGAAAAATTACGGCAACTCCATATTTTTCGATTATTTCAGCGTAAAGAACCAAAATGTCGGCGCTCTCATTAACCGTGTTTTCGTCCTAACCTCTAAAAGAACAGCATCTGCAAGTGAATTGCTCATCAATGGTTTACTACCTTATATGGATGTCAAAATTGCAGGCGACACCACGGTGGGCAAAAACGTGGGCTCTATTACGATAAGAGACGAGGAAAAGCGTACGCAATGGGGTTTGCAACCTATCGTCTCCAAATCCTTTAACGGCCGCAGAGAATCCAATTACTCAGCAGGTTTTGCACCTGATTATACAGCCGTGGAGGGACTTTTGATTTATCCCTATGGGGACGACCGGGATCCACTTCTCAAAGCAGCACTAAATGCTATAACGGGCGAGGGGATTCAGCATTTACGGACGGCTGAACTTGGCAGCCCTCTACCGTCTGTTAGAGAAGTAACATCCAGTTTACGGGACAAACCGTCGGCCATGTTTGAAAATAAGCCTGATTTTTAGGCTATTGATCTACCAAGGTGGTGTAATAAACTTCCAACTTCACGGAACCCTTCGGCAAAACAAGCCGATCGAGGCTCGTTGCATAGGTAGAACCCGAATTGGAGGTTCCCATTGGCCCTATCAGAAACCCACTCGTTAGCGGTATTTTTTCCTGAACCATCTGCCGGAATATCGAGGAAATATCGATTCGATAGTAGCGGGCATTGGGGTTAAACACGTCATTATCAATCAAATCGCCTACTTCTAATGCAGAAATGGATGGCTCCCATTCGTTATTGAGACTCGATGGATAGATAGCGATTCGTGCGGGGGGAGGCATATAGGGCACTTGTGGATTACGGGGTAAATCAACCCTTAAAAAGGCACGATTAATTACTACTTTTCCTAAATCAAAACCGAAATTATGGAGAAATGGAAAATCCAGTCGGGTCATCAGTCCCACACCCGATTGAATAACTGAAATACCGTTTGTTTTATCGATTGACAGCGGGTTTCGGGTCGTCACCAAACTTTGGAAGGGTGTACCGGTACGATCGTTTACTATTTCATTATAAATCTGACCGATTGAAATGTCGACATTGTACTTGACTTTTCCATCAGGTCCATCGACATGGTAATACAGGGTCACCTTTGTACTGTCCTTGGCAAATCCCAAAAAGCCACCTTTGCGTTCGTAATCGCCGACGAACGCAAATCCTTTGAGATACCTAAGCAAGCTCTCCTGATTACTTAATTGGTTAGTTCGGGCAGCTTCGAACAACTTTTCACCCAAATCATCGGAAAGGCGTATGCGTAAGGAATCCCTCAAATTGGGTCTAGGCACAAAGCTAACTTGTCCCAGTGGGTCGGTACTATATTCCGAACTACGGTGGTTGTAATAAGGACCACGCGTAATATCCTGCAATAGTTCATGGATAGAAAGAGTATACCGTTGGGTCGTATCCCCATACGTATATACAATTTTGGTATTGAGCGCTAGGGAATCATAAACAGCCCGATCTTGCAAGCCAATACTAGAAAAGGTAGATACTGCCAGATACCCCTTTGCTCGGATCACACCCAGCAAATCATCTTCATAAATACCAGTTATAATATGACCGGTGGTGGTATTTAATGAATCCTTCATCACCGTAGACCGGGCAATGGTCACGGTGTCGGTATAGATCACTTGAAGATTATCTGTGTTCGGTCGTACCAGCGTAATCGTTCGATCCCCCCATTCACAGCTCGCAACTATCAAAGCTATCAGTATGGCCCCACATCCCTTTATTAAGGAAGGGAGCAACCTTTTTGTCCAAATCGTCATCCTATAATGTAAACCTGATCACTTTAATCAGATGCCAAAATTAGGAAAGGGGTTCCGGCTTAAATCACGAAATAGACTAACGGGCGAACTGTGTAGACCAAATCCACTTTTTAAATAGTTTACAACAAAAAAATGATTAACGTCGTATTATATGATAATTCTTCAGAAATTGCACTCGCCCGGGAGCATTCCAAATGGATTACAGCGGTTAAAATGAAGAAATTTAATTGTATAGTCTTAGATTCCGACGAAGACTCACTCCATAAAACGAGTGGTTTGGTTGAAGAAACCCCTTTTTTAAACCTAATGGGTAGTTATTCCAGCGTTTTTGAAGCGATGGCCGGGTTACTAAATCAGCGGGTTGATCTGATGTTTTGTGAAACGGAAATGCCGGGGTTTTCCGGCCCCGAGTTTGTCGCCAATATTGTGGATCGACCCAAAGTCATTTTCGTGACCGCCCACCCCCAATACGCCCTCGAGGCCTTCGATCTAAATGTGGTTGACTACATTATGAAACCAATTCGTTCTGAACGCTTTACGTCTGCAATTCACAAAGCCTGGATCCAACTCAACTACAAAGAGAAAAAGGATAGCGACGCGCTTTCCCCCGCGTCAGATTATATCTTCGTCACCTCTAATTACGCACTCATAAAAATCAACCTCCACAACATTACTCATATAGAAGGCTTGAAAGATTATGTGAAAATTTACACCACAGATCAACAAAGTCCAATACTAACTCGTATGACTATGAAGAGTATTGAAGAAAAATTACCGCCTGAAACATTTTTCAGGGCTCATAAATCGTTTATTATTTCAATAGCAAAAATCGATGTTATCCGAAATCAGCGTATACAAATTGGCAATCACCTTATTCCCATCAGTGACTCAAATTATGATCTTTTCCGACAGCGGCTAAATACGTAGAGCCAGGCATGTGATTTTGTCTACACAATTCGTCATTTCATCTCAAATGTTTTTTTTATACAGGGTGTACCATCAATTTTGCGCCCTCTTATTAGTATACCAATGCGTATTACAACATCTTTAAACCTCATGTTTTATCTTAAGTCAAGAATAGTAGTATTAGCAGTGTTAGCTTCCACAGCTTTATTTTTTACAAGCTGTAAAGAAGATGACGTTGAACCTGAATATGTAGGAAACTGGTTTCAGAAGTCATTGCCTGATTTTGACGGAATCTCACGCAGATCAGCGGTGGCATTCACGATTGACGGTTTTGGCTATGCTGGGCTGGGATATTCAAGCAATCAGGAGAGATTAAGGGATTTCTGGCAATATAATCCGCAACAATTGTTTTGGACGCAAAAGGCTGCCTTCGGCGGCACAGCCCGTCAAGATGCGGTAGCCTTTAGCATAGGCAGTAAAGGCTATGTAGGAACTGGATACGACGGCGACTACAAGGCTGATTTTTGGGAATATGATCCCACATCCAATACTTGGACGGAGGTTGCACCCCTTCCTGCCGGGTCAGGTAATCCAGAAAGACAATATGCAACGGCTTTCGTTCTCAATGACAAAGCCTATGTAGGACTTGGTTTCAACGGTAATTATTTACAAGATTTCTACGAATTCACCCCCAATGCTGAAGGTGGTAACTGGCAACAAATCACTAGTTTCATTGGCGGCAAGCGCCAGGGAGCTTCTGCATTCGTAATAAATGGTAAGGCTTACGTAGGTTTCGGTCGTGGTAATACCGGTGTTACGCATCAAGACCTATGGGAGTTCAACCCAGGTTCATCCCCAGTTTGGGTCCCTAAAACCGAGCTCGAAGGTCATCCCCGGGCTAATGCAGTGGCACTTTCTCTAAATAATAAAGGCTATATCATTGGTGGTTCTGCAACGACATCACTGCGGGATGTATGGGAATACGACCCTTCAAATGACACCTGGACCCAGAAAACCAGCTTCGAAGGTGGGGCTCGCTCCTATGCCATCGGATTCACCCTGGGAGGCACGATCTATTATGGAACCGGCCAATCGGGAAGCTATTTGGACGATTTCTGGGGCTTCGATCCTGCCGCCACGCAAGTCGACAATGACTAACCATACCGACATTATTACGTTTTTAAAAAGGGAGCATTTTTATGTTCCCTTTCTTGTTTAAAAAGGGAATACAACCAACTTAGCCATGGTCAAAAAAAACTACCTGTTGCTTACAATTCTCGGAATCATCATCCTTTTTTTTATTATCCTTCGACTTAAACAGGAGCCATCCCACCCCAAAGCATGGATTTTTGAGACCTATCAATCAGAAATGGGCTGGGGTTATCGAATATTTACCGGCGATAGCGTACTTTTGATTCAGCAGGACATGATTCCTGGATTACCCGGTAACGCTGGATTTGAACGCCAAGTGGATGCGGAACGTACCGCCCAACTCGTCATCCAAAAGCTGAACCGAGGTATCTTTCCTCCGGCAGTGACCCTAGAGGAACTCGATTCAATGCAAGTACTACCTACCCGATAAGATGGCTAGCTAAAAGGGAACGGCGCTGAAAAGAAATACTAAGGATGCGAATGGTAAAAACTGGACTTAAAATTGTCGTATTTTTTCTCTTATTCTGCGGAATTCTAGGGATTGCTATAATTACGAAACCAGCGAAAACACCCCTGGAAAAGAGTGCGTATTACCAAGAATGGAAAGAACTGATCCAAAAAGTGTCGATTCAGAACCAATCCTCAACCGACTCCTTATTAGCTGGATGGGCTAAGGTAAATATCACCCCCAAAACGCCCACTCCACTGGCAGGTTATGGCAAAAGAAAGGGTAAACCCTTTGTCGATGTACTAGATTCAGTATTTGTAAGAACCGTCGTGTTGGTAAAAGGCGAAACACGAGCCGCCCTCGTCAGTGCAGATCTATTGATCATCCCACCCACGGTTACTGATAAACTCAAGCAAATGCTTTCAGCCAGTGACATTGCCTATGAAAATATCTATTTGGGCGCTACCCACACCCATAACAGTGTAGGGGGATGGGGTACAGGAATTTCGAGTCTCTTCTTCTCCGGTCCTTACGATCCCCAAATTGAAGTCCAGCTTGCCGAGGCTATTTTAGCATCGCTACGGGCTGCCGAAAGTACACTAGAACCGGTCGTGCTTACCTATCGTGAGGCCATTGACGATGCATCGATAAAAAACCGCCTTACCGGACAAGATGGTAACATCGACCCCGAAATCCGGTCTATTGAATTAACCTCAAAAAACAGGGGAAAACTAATATTTGCAACGTATGGAGCCCATTCGACGATACTGAATTCATCGACCATGAAGATTTCCCGCGACTGGCCGGGAGTTTTCGTGGATTCACTGGAGCACCAGGCTGATACCTTTGGAATGTATATGGCAGGAGCGGTAGGTAGTATGGGACCTACTGGAAATGGGGAGACAGATATCGAAGCCATGGTTGTTCAGGGGAATGGTGTTTATCAGTCCTTCAAAAAGGCAAGTTTCGATACCACGCTGGCCACTCCTACGCTTATGTCATTGACATTGCCATTGCCTTTAGGCCAACCCAAACCTCGGATTACTTCTCAATGGGCTCTACGTCCCTGGGTGTTTAAGAAAGCTTTTGGGGAATACCCTAATGATATCAAAGCACTTCGATTAGGCAATATTTTACTAGTCGGCGTACCCTGCGATTTTTCGGGCGAGTTGATGGAAGAAATCGATCGTTATGCAAAAACCAACGGGCTAAACCTCATTGTTACTGGTTTCAATGGAGGTTATATGGGATACATAACCGACGATCGTTGGTATGAACTCGCCGCGTATGAAACCGTTACCATGAATTGGTATGGCCCTCACAAAGGGGCTTATTTCCAAGAGGTTATTAAAGATCTGGTTGAAATTATGAAATAAAGCTGCGTTCTTATCGTAAAGAATAAATTCCAAGAACGTCGCCCTGGTTTTCAGGCATGCAAAATAAATCTAACTTTGTGTCATGCAAAAAGAGGCAATACTGAACAACCCTCAAGCCATAAGTGGGAAGCTGAGGCTAAAAATTTTGGAAATGTATCATATGGCCAATGCCGGTCATATCGGCTGTTCCTTAAGCTGTATCGATATACTAATCGCTATCCTTTTCTTACATAAAAAAGAGCATGACACCTTCATTTTATCGAAAGGTCACGCTGCAGCAGCGCTTTATGCTTCCCTCAATGAATTGGGAGAAATCACCGATGAAGACCTGTCGACCTATTACAAAGAGGGAACCACCCTTCCCGCTCATCCGGGTGCAGGGCATTACAAAGGTATTCCCTTTGCCACCGGATCCCTTGGGCATGGTTTTCCCATAGGTTCAGGAATTGCTCATGCTGCTAAATTAATCGGGGAAGAATCTTTTGCTTACGTGGTGATGTCGGATGGAGAAACCAACGAAGGTACTTCCTGGGAAGCTGCGCACTATGCTATTCAGAACCAGTTGGATAACCTCATTGTCTTTATTGATAGGAATGGCATTCAAGGTTTTGGCCTCACGGAAGAGGTATTGGGCGTAACGGCGGATACCGAAAAGTGGCGCAGTATCGGAATGGATGTTACTGAAGTCGATGGCCACGATATTCAGCAATTGTCAGATGCTATTGCCCAGGCCAAAGCGCGTAAAAACGGATTACCTAAATTGATTATCGCCAATACGGTTAAAGGGAAAGGAGTGGACTACATGGAGAATAAAATGGAATGGCACTATTTACCCATGTCTGAATCCCAATTCGAAGAGGCACAGCGGAATATTCGTCATGCCTATTTAAATGAATTAACGAATGCCTGAAAATATACCCTTGTTTCGTGACAAAATAGCGCGACTGAAAGGCCCCATTTTTGTATTTGGAGCCAGTGGTTTTATCGGCGCTAACCTATTTGATGAAATTTATAAAATCCGAACCGACTGCTATGCGTTAACCCACGATGCTACCAAGGCATGGCGATTGAAGTTGTTGAACGTCCCCTTTGACAATATTGTCCATTGTGATATCGTATCACCGAATTCTGTACGGGAAGTATTTGAAAAATACAAACCGGGAACGGTATTTAACTTGGCGGCATATGGGGCTTATAGTAAGCAAAATAACATTGTCCTAACCTATGAAACCAACGTTATTGGAACGGTCAACTTATTGGAACAGTGCCGATCGGGCATTACCTACATACATGCAGGTAGCAGTTCCGAATATGGATTGAACTGTACCGCGCCCAAGGAGGAGGACAAGGTTGAACCGAATAGCCATTATGCCGTATCCAAGGTTTCGGCGTCTTATCTGGTTGAATATTACGCCCGTACCCATCAAGTATTGGCAGTTAATTTGCGACTTTACTCTATTTATGGGAAATGGGAAGAACCCGATCGTCTCATACCTCGGTTGATTGAAAACGTTCGAAAAGGCCAACTCCCCGAATTAGTATCACCCGATATCAGTCGGGATTTCGTATATATAGATGATTGTATAGAGGCTTTCATAGACGTAGCCCTGAAAATTAGTCCGGAAACCGCGGGCAAATCCTACAATGTCGCTACAGGAGTAAAAACCACCATCGGTGACCTCATTAGTATAACCCGGGAAACCTTCGGTATCGAACAGGAACCTCAGTGGGGTAGCATGGGCAAGCGTAAGTGGGATTTGGCAGAATGGTATGGAGATCCGAGCCGAATCAACACCGATTTTGAATGGACTGCCCGGACTTCTTTAAAAGAAGGCTTAATTCACTACAAAGAATGGCAGGATCAAGTCAATTATGAAGAAACCATACTACCTGCCTTTGAAAACCCAGGGCTTAATCCGGTCATTACGGCGATCATTGCCTGCTACAAAGACGCGCAAGCGATTCCTTACATGTACGAACGATTGGTTAAAACCTTTAATCAACTGAAAGTTCGATACGAAATTATTTTTGTCAACGATAATTCGCCCGACAATCAAGAGGAAGTAATTGATGCCCTCTGTGATAAAGATCCCAATGTCATCGGCATCAGCCATTCCCGAAATTTCGGGTCTCAGTCTGCTTTTCTGAGCGGCATGGAAATAGCAACCGGTGACGCCGTAGTATTGATGGACGGGGACTTACAAGATCCGCCTGAGATTATTCCTCAATTTTATGAAAAATGGATGGAAGGCCATGACGTCGTCTATGGCGTTAGGGTGCAACGGGAAATGAAACCTTGGTTACATGTGTTTTATAAACTCTTCTATAAGATTTTCCAAAAGTTGAGTTATATCCCAATTCCCCGAGATGCAGGAGATTTTTCGTTGATCGATCGGAAGGTAGTCAAAGAATTGGTTGCCCTACCGGAAACAGAACAATTCCTACGTGGTCTTCGTGCCTGGGTAGGTTTTAAACAGACCGGTGTCCCCTACGTAAGACCGGAGCGGATGTTTGGTGTATCTACCAATAACTGGCGTAAGAATATAGGCTGGGCTCGTAAAGCCATTTTTAGTTTTAGTTTTACGCCCTTGGAGATGATGAGTTATGCGGGTTTTCTCCTTACAGGCGTTTCCGTTTTGGGTATTATCTGGCAGATTCTCGCGAAATTCGTTTTCTTCCCCGACACACCCCGAGGAATGAGTACCGTAATCATCCTCATTGTCTTTTTCGGGGGGCTGACCATTCTGGGCATCTCCTTTTTAGGAGAGTATATTTCCAAAATTTTCGAAGAAACTAAAAAGCGACCGAAATTTATCCGTACCCGTATTCGAGCAGGACAACGGGTTTACCAATCTTCGGACGCGATACGAGAACTGGTGGAAAAACGAAAAAAATAAGCTAATCTTTACGGGGTGGATCCTACCACTCCGCAAATGAACCATCAGCATTTCGCCAAATTGGGTTTTTCCAAGAATGCCCGATCTGGGCCATTTCACGAACCTTTTCCTCGTCAATTTCGATACCTAAACCAGGCTGATCCCACCGAGAAATATATCCACTTTCCACGTTGAGGACTTCTTTGTTCTTCACATAATCAATTAGATCTATCTCACCGTTGTAGTGGATTCCCATGCTCGTCTCCTGAATGAATGCGTTGATGGATACAAAGTCCAAATGAAGTGCAGCTGCAAACGAAATAGGTCCGAGTGGACAATGGGGCGCTATGGCTACATCATAGGCTTCTGCCATGGTCGCTATGCGTCGGACTTCCGAAATACCTCCGGCATGGCTTAGGTCGGGTTGAATGATATCGACAGATCGATCTTCAAAGAGTCGTTTAAAATCCCAGCGACTAAACATCCGTTCACCTGTCGCAATGGGTACACTTGTCATTTGTTGCAAAACAACCAGTGACTCGTTATTTTCGGCTAATACAGGCTCTTCAATGAACATGGGCTTAATAGGTTCCAATTCCCTCATAATGGATTTTGCCATCCCCCTATGGATCCGACCATGAAAATCAATTCCGATCCCCACTTCGTTACCGACCGCTTCCCTTACCAAGGAAGCCCTCTCAATGATTTCATCCACCTTTCTCGGGGTATCGATCCACTCCATGTCCGATGACGCATTCATCTTGACGGCTTGAAAACCTGCTTTAACCCTTTCCCGGGCTGCGTCAGCTACATTTTCAGGGCGATCACCCCCTATCCAACTATAAATTTTCATCCGATCCCTGACCGCCCCACCCAGTAATTCGTAGACAGGAACTCCCAATGATTTTCCCCGTAAATCCCATAAAGCCTGGTCGATCCCGGAAATAGCGCTCATCAGAATAGGACCGCCTCGATAAAAACCGCCTCGATAAAGTACCTGCCATAAATCTTCGATGCGTCGTGCATCTTGACCAAGGAGATAGGGTTTTAATTCTTCCACAGCCGCTTGAACAGTATCAGCCCTCCCTTCCACAACGGGTTCGCCCCAGCCAACCAACCCGTTTCTGAGTGTGATTTTTAGAAATAACCAGCGCGGGGGGACTTTAAAAAGTTCTATTTGATCAATGATATAATTCTCCGAGACTGACATAGTATTGATAGTGTTTTATAAATGGAAAGCAGTTCTATCTAGATCTTTACTGAACACAAGGGGAGCTACGGAATTAGGTTTTACCCATTTTAGTTTTAAAATTGCAGCGATATCACTTACTTGAATATTAACTATTTGTTAAAAATTCCCCCAGAATTATGCATTTTTCTAGAAGATCCTTCCTAAAAAAAACTTCTTTGGTGGCAGCGATGAGTCCTTTGATTTCTTCCAAACTCGCTGCTTCAGCGGATGTTCCCTTTCCAAAAATTCACATCTTCTCAAAACATCTCCAATTTCTCGATTACAATGCAATGTCGGAAGTCGCCAAGGAAATTGGTTTTGACGGAATCGACCTTACGGTGAGACCTAAAGGGCACGTCCTGCCTGAAAGGGTGGAGGACGATTTACCCAAAGCGGTGGAAGCCATGAAAAAGGTGGGACTTCAACCTTCTCTATTTTGTACGGCAGTTGAAAGTGCCGTGAATGCAACCGATGTGAAATTACTTGAGGTCGCATCCCGGCTAGGGTTCCAATACTATCGAATGAACTGGTATCGTTATCCCGAAGGACAGACCATGCCGGCCACACTAAGCCGTCTAAGCGAACAAATGAGTGGGCTTGCTAAACTTAATAAAAAGCTGAAATTAGTAGGCTGTTACCAGAACCACGCAGGTCGATTGATCGGATCATCCCTATGGGAAGTACATGAACTTCTTAGTAAGTCTGAGCCCGATTCCATGGGAGCCCAATACGATATTCGCCATGCCGTGGTTGAAGGTGGGTTATCTTGGCAGAATGGACTGGAACTGATTATGCCCCGCATCAAAACAATTGTGTTGAAAGATACTCAATGGACAAACCGATCGGGTAAATGGGGATTACAAAACGTTCCCCTCGGCGAAGGGATGGTAGACTGGATAACCTATTTTAAAATCCTGAAAAGAAATAAGATTCAAGTTCCTTTTTGTCTGCATTTGGAGTACCCCCTGGGTGGGGCTGAGCGAGGTGCGGAAAGGCTTACTTCCGACCCAAATACGGTTTATGAGGCGATGAAGCGAGATCTGGCACGAGCCAAACAACTTTGGGAACAAGCTTAATGCAAATTATTCAGGGAGCACTTCCCATAGCTCCCTGAATTTCTTAATGCAATTAAACTTAAACTTACTGAACTTAATAGAGTTATCGAAGTTCATCCGCTTTCTTAATTCTTCGAGATCATAACCTAAATATCCCCAATTCATAATAAACTCCTTACATTCAGGGGACATGGTATCGAGAACTCGCTTGACCCGTAACATCGTGTCAGAAAGTTCAAGCCGATTTACGGCGTTCAACAAAGGGTCGGGGTAATCCGGCAAATCGTCGGTATATGTAATGTTTTCCGATGATAGTTTCCGAATCTCATCAATGACCTTGAAGTAGTAAATTCGAAAAAGGTAGGTCGACAACTTACTTTTTCGATGAAACTTATCATTTTCGATATGATCTAAAACCTGAAGTACCGTATCCACGTAAATGTCATAAAGTACCTCACGGTCTAAGTCTGTCTCTTTTTGAAACTTGTTTACATAACCCTCAAACTGAACTAGAATTTTGTTAATGATGTCGTCCCGCTTCTGAACACCATTCTTTACAGCGGCAATAACCTCATCTTCAAAATCAATAACGCTCTTTGTCTCATTCATTTAACACACACAGATTCAGGGTTCATAAATTATTTACAGAGAGTTTATAACGTATCACTTCACCATTTACTCTAATTGAATGGACACTATCCTATTCTAATAGTTTAAAGGGGAGAATTGATTAAATAACTTTATTACTAGCTTCGGTTGGTCGGATACAAATTTAAACCAACCGATTTTTTAATAATAAAAAACTATTGTTTCGAATAAAGCTTAAAGGTCAACATTACCTACAAATATAGTAGAAATATAATATATAAAAGAACAGTTTATATTAAAAAAACCAATCGTATCCTCGTAAACTCTATAATTGGGGATATGTTCCTACTATTTTTGATTGCAAATACCCTAATTTATTTTTTTGCAATTTTTTTTCCATCTAAACAACACACTAACTGCCTGATTTACTTAGCTTTACAACAACACCAAACTGCTTTCTTCAGGATTTTTACATTTTTTTTAGAGTTAGATGGAATAATTGGAATCTTAATACGACTAATAAGGCGAGACCATCGGTGTAAGGCCCTAAAAAACCCCCTCAAAACGCTGATGATTTTAGACTAGTTAACCTTTAATTTAGTAGTACCGCTCCTAAATCGTAGACTTATGAAGAACCTCAATATCTCAATTACCTAATATATTCAGTTCGATTCTGTAAGGAATTCATGGCTGTTGCAATATAGATGTTACAGTCGTGTGATTTTTTCGTACCTAACGTTTTTGGTTATACGTTTCCAAAAAGTCTCTCAAAAGTACTTAGGCGTAAGTAGACTTGGCATTATGAACAAAGTTCGGCTGGCAAGACCACTACGTTAACCTATACTAAAAATGAAGTTTGGACATCTCAAACTATCAGGAATTATCATTAAAACAGGATTCAACACCCTACCCATGACTAGACTTACTTTTCTTTTTCTACTATTAGCGCTCCCATTCTCATGGGCGAATGCGCAGGGGTATGAAACCATCATCACTCATATAGGAGATAATAATCTATTAAATATTACGCAGTCAGGGACAGGTCATAAGGTTGACGTGTTGCAAAATAGTTCTAATAGCTCAGGTCTTCAAAATAATCCTATGGGCTTTGGTATACTCAATGTACCTCTTTCTAACGTAGCGGTTATTGAAGAACATGGAGATGACCATTCGGTTACGGTTCACCAGAACGGTGCTAGTACAGCAAAAGTATTTGTCGGTACAGAGTCGGTACCTAACTCAGAAAATACAACAACCCTTCATCAAATGGGTGATGGCAACTTCGCTATTCAGAAAATTTTGGGTGCGGATGCGAATAATAACGAACTAGAGGTTGGCCAGTACGGTAACGACAATTTCTCCTGGCAATTTATTGATAATGGAAGTCATAATAAAGGAGAGGGAACACAAGCGGGGTCAAGTAACCTAATAAAGCAACTCATTGAAGGCTCATACAATGATCTTGAAATTTTACAAGTGGGCGATAACAATAAAGCCTACCAGTGGATTAGAGGGAGTGAGAGTGAGCTAAACGAAGTCTTATTCGAACAATTTGGGGATTACAATTATGCATCCTTAGTCATTACGGGCTCAGAAAATTCCTTCAAATCCAATCAGAGCGGAAATTCAAACCGTATTTCTGGTGATAAGTGGTTTAAGGGTAAAGCCGCAGGTCAAACGGGATCCGAAAACAACATACATGTTCTCCAAATGGGAGATGACAACGCGATGACGTTGAACCAAATTGGCTCTGAAAATTCTATAACCGGCATGAGCTCCTTTCAGGGAACTACACAGATGGGAAATGAAAATTTCCTAGAATTAAATCAGGTGGGTGAAGGAAACCTCACCAATGGTATTCAAATAGATCAGGGTAATACTGCAAATATTACCCAAACAGGGAATTTTCACCACTCACATTCGCTTCAAGTTGGTGCAAATAATTCCGCCCTAATCATCCAATCGAATAATTAACAAAACCCAAATAATTTTTTATCCATTTTTCAACTCTAATTTTAAAAAGAAAATGAAAAAAATCGTCCTCACAGGATTCGCCTTAATGGCAAGTGTTTGCTTGTTCGCCCAGTCGAATGAATCGACCCTTACTCAAACCGGTCCACGTAATGAAGCAGTTATTACTCAAATTGGCGAAGACAACAATTCAACTGTAACCCAGAATAGTAATAATCCATCAGGTCAGTATAATTATGTAACAGTTACACAAACTGGTGATGACAACAACTCTAATGTAGAACAAGATGGTAACCGCCACAACGCTGAAGTAGATCAAAATGGTGACGACAACGACGCTACAGTTTATCAAGAAGGTCGTGGAAATGATTCATATGTAGATCAAAATGGTGACAACAACGATGCGTCTGTTTCTCAAGATGGTCGTGACAATTATTCTGTTGTAAACCAAGATGATAATTGGAACTCGGCTTCTGTTTCTCAAGAAGGTAGAGGAAACGAATCAGTAATTAATCAAGAAGCGGGTGGGCTTGTAAATTATTTTGGAAATAACAACGCAACTGTTGTCCAAGATGGCGACTATAACGACGCATCTATTTCTCAAATAGGTAACTTGTTAAACGCTAACGACGCTTTAATCGTCCAACGAGGTGATGGAAACGATGCGTCAATTGATCAAGATGGTGATGAGGGTAGTTCCGCTAACGAGGCCAAAATCATCCAAAGAGGCGATGATAACGAATCAATTATTCACCAACTTTCCGGATTGCTTGGTGGAGGCCACGAAGCTTTGAATGTTCAAAGAGGAGACGGTAACTATTCCGATATCGATCAGCATGGCGCCAATCAGGAAGCAAAAGTCATTCAGATAGGTGATGGTAACAGCTCTACAGTAGAACAATCTTATGTAAACAACTCTGCAACAGTTGTTCAAAGAGGAGACGGAAACCAATCTGAAATCGTTCAAGGAGGTACTAGCGGAGTTGAGTGGGTTTGGATCGTACCAGTACCGTATATTGATGGTGATAACATCGCTGAAGTTGAACAAGAAGGGGAAGGTAACATAAGTACAATTGATCAGTCGGGAGCTTGGTTTAGTGAAGCATATGTGACTCAAGATGGTATCGGCAACGAATCTACTATTACCCAAACCGGTAGCGGTAATTATGCGAATGTTGGTCAATTTAACGATGGCAACATAAGTATTATAACTCAGGACGGAACAAATAACTACGCTGACATTTACCAATCTGGAAATTAATTCGAGTGTAGTGCTCTCTTAATAGTTGGTTCAATGTCGTAATAACAACTATTAGCAATCAACAGCAGCGTATAGTGCATCTGAAATTAAATGGGTGCACTATGCCTGTTTATGAAGATTTAAGCTTTGCCCAACATCAGATTCATGAAAAAGACGTTTTGCTTCGGGAGTATTATCGTGTTCTTATGGGGAATAACAGGTGTGGTGGCAATCGGTCAAAAACAAATGGAAAAGAAAAATTCTACCGAAATCAATGAAAGTGTCGGCACGAAGGTTAAGCAAACCGGTAAAGACAATTTTGTCCATGTTACCCAATCTTCAGACTCGGCAGTTTCAAAACAAACCACGGTAATTAGAGATGGGCAAGGCAATGTAATCATTACAGAAAGAAGTTCCCCCTCTGGTGTACATCAGGTAGAAATCAAACAAAAAGGTCAAAACAACCGAGCAGTGGTAAACCAGACGGGTGGATCGGGAAATCGAGTGCAAATTCGTCAAGGTACTAAAAAAGACGAATAGCAATCAAACTGTGGTAAAATAAGAAAAGGTTACATTTAGCCACTTCAGAAACATGAAATTTAATACTACGGTCTACACCATCATATTGGTTGTCCTGAGTTTATCAACTTGGGCACAAAATAAAGACTTGGAATTGGATCCTAACAATGATCAGGATCTGGAGGCGGTAATCCGTCAAGATATACAGAAATTTTCCCCATTAAATGCCCCTACTGAAGGTGTAATTATTACGCAAAATGGAAATTTCAACCATTCCCGTGTAACCACACAAACCAGTGGGGTCCTGGTAAATATTGCCCAAAACGGCAATTTAAATAGTATCGAGTTAGGGCTCATCGGCCAGAATAGTGACATTTTATTAACCCAAACCGGCAACAACAATCTAATGAACCTGCCGAATGTGAGTGCAGACAATGTGAGTTTTACGGCTATTCAGCATAACAATTCAAATGTACTCGATATAAAGGGAGATCAAACCATCAGTTTACCCAACTTAAAAATTGAACAAAGTGGTGGGGCTACCCTTATGATCACCAGCCCATCCGATTTTGTAGGTATAGGTATTAACCCATGACAAAGGGAGTTCTAATCGGAATACTATTTTCTTTCACATTCGCGGGCTATGTTCGGGCGCAAGTCGACTTTCTCGAAGAAGAAAGTATTGTTCCTAACTTACACCCATTGGATGGGTCCGTACTTGACGAAGAAACTACGGTTTCTTTTATCATCGACAATACCAAAACCAAACTGGGAAGTGATTTCTATGAAGAGTTTTACAAAACTTGGATGACCCTTGTGCAAGATACTACGGCTGCACTTCCCCGGGAAGCGTTAGCAGAACAAGAAATTTCTATTGAAATAGAAGAACTACCCTACCCCGGTTTAACGGGAATCATAGGAATCAAGCTAGATCGGGAATTTATTTGGCAACAATTCATACAACTAAGAGGTGAAGCAAAAGAAATGCAAGCCTCCGGTGCTGCCCTCTTTCTCTTTCAATATTTAATCAATTACGAAGCTGTACGTCAAGAACTAAGTTCCGACGACCAATCGGGCACAGGCATATACTGAAATAATTACTTATAAAATGAAAAAAACTGTACTTCTTTTCTTACTCTCATTACCAATTATTACCTCCGGACAATCGATGGTTTACAAACCTCTGAATCCAGCTTTCGGAGGAGATACTTTTAATTATAACTGGCTCTTGTCCTCCGCCCAGGCGCAAGACAAAACCAAGGATCCTAATGCCCCCTCTAGTGCATCGAGTTTAAGGAATACTGACCCACTTCAGAATTTTGAATCGGCTATCAGTAGTCAGTTGTTAAACAGTTTGGCTAGAAATCTCTATGGCCGACAATTTGGGGAAGATGGTTTGCAGGAAGGCGTATATCAATTCGGAAATTTAACCGTGGATGTGAGGCCTGGTACAGAAGGGCTTATCATTCGAATAACGGATGGGAAAGGGGGGGAAACCATGTTAACGGTGCCCTATTTCTAAGAGATAAATAACCCTCCTCTCTTACTTTTTGCTAATGCTCATTTTTTAAATAGTAACATACAGTTTCTGAATTAATGCGAATTACTAATTTCATATTTACGCTACTGGTACTCTTCCTTATGAGTGGTTGTGGTCGTTATTTTCAACAGCCTGTTACGCAACAAAAAGCCAGGTTGGGTGAAGATACCCACTTCTCTTCAGAACTAAGGAGCCTGCCTGCACCCAATGAAAAATTGGTGGCTGCCGTTTACAAATTTCGAGATCAAACCGGGCAGTATAAACAGGTTGAAAGCGGTATCAGCTACTCTACCGCGGTTACACAAGGTGCGACCAATATACTTCTGAAAGCTCTTGAAGAAAGTAACTGGTTTGTTACCATTGAACGGGAAAACGTCAGTAATCTATTAAACGAACGAAAAATCATCCGTTCGAGTATGACGCAATTCCGTGGCGAAAATGAAGCACTACCTCCCCTTCTATTCGGTGGGATAATTCTGGAAGGGGGGATTATATCCTATGATGCCAATATCATTACAGGAGGAGCCGGGTTGCGGTATTTTGGAGCTGGTGGATCGACCCGTTATCGGCAAGATCGAGTAACCGTATATCTGCGGGCGGTCGCTACCAAAACCGGGAAAGTTCTTAAAACGGTTTATACCTCCAAAACGATTCTATCGCAAGCCGTGGACATTGGCTTATTTCGCTATGTTAAATTTAAGAGATTACTTGAAACCGAAACGGGTTATACCACTAATGAACCTTCTCAGTTAGCGGTAACCGAAGCCATCGAAAAATCGGTATATGCTTTGGTGGTGGAAGGTTTGCGCGATGGACTATGGGTTGCCGGTGATAAAGTACCTGAAGAGCAAATCCAAAACCTCATCAAAAACTACGAAGAAGAGTTAAACGAGGCGCGGGAAACCGATGTATATAGGAAAAAAGACGATTATATCCGTCCTAAAGTATCGGTTTCACCTTATGCATCACTCCTTCGATACGAAGGTGACTATGGCCCACAACAATATACGGCCGGTGCCGGACTTTCCCTCCAGGCGGACTTAACTCCTTATTTGAGCTTACATGCTGACATTGCTTCCGGAAGACTGTCAGCACAGGAATACTATAAACAGGATATCACAACTACCTCCCTCAATCTCCAGTATAAAGTACTGCCGTTTCAGCGCATTACCCCCTTTTTCTCAGTGGGATACGGTGTGACGAATCGAGGAGAAAACTTATTTGATTTTTCCGGCAAAAAATTCGGAGGAATTAATTCTGGATTAGGAGTTGAGTACATGGTATCTCCTAAAATAGGTGTCTATGCTGCCGGACAATACACCTATTTCATCAACGACAAGCTGGACGATGTAGTCGCAGGAGGCTTTAACGACTCTTACTGGAAAGCCAGTGGCGGAATTAGATTCTATATTGGCAACCAACACAAATAAGAACAGATTTTACCAACCTCTACAAAAGTTACATACCCGTGAAAATTAGTAGATTAAAATATTACCTATCTCAGTTCCTTATCGTCTCTCTTATGTTAGCAGGCGGTTGTATTGAAGAACAATTTATTGAACCGGAGGTATATGGATCTGTATCCGGTAAAGTACTTTCAGAAACTACAAAAGAACCCATTGCAGGTGCAATTGTGCGCGTGAGCCCCTCTTCAAGGGTGGTTGAAACAAATGCCGAAGGTTTTTTTCGTGTCGATAGCTTGGTCACTGGAAACTATACCCTTATGACTACTTTCGACAAATATAGAAGTGATCTTACCACCGTTACGATTGAACACAACCGCAATTTTGACGTGTCTATTTACCTTACTTTAGACACCCGCTTAAATGCGCCGCCCGCTGTTCCAATCGTAGTTAAACCGGCTCAGGATGAAAATGACGTTGAGGTATCGGATGTTATTTTGGCTTGGAAGAGTACAGATGCAGATAAGGATACCTTATCATATGATGTTATTCTTTTCAAAGAAGGGGAAACTTCGGGCCAAACGATTGCTTCTGGTATCAGCCAGGATAGCTTACAACTGGGCAAACTGTCATACGGTACCACCTACTACTGGCAGGTCATTGTAAAAGACGGTTCGAATGAACCTGTTGCAAGTGAAACCTGGACTTTCCGTACCAAGCCATTCCCCGATTTACCTTACTATTTTTCACGAAAGGTGAATGATGCCTACCAGTTATTTGCCTCGGATGGTGAAGAAACTGTTCAAATTACCGACGGTGCAAACCATTGGAGACCGATTGTGAATCCGCAACGCAATCGCTTAGCCTTCCTTTCTAACCAGGATAGAGAAACCCATATTTATGTTTCTGACCTGGACGGAAGAAACCGGGTTAAAGTAACGACCATTCCCGTCAATAGTATCGCACCTTTTACCGAAATTTCCTTCTGTTGGTCACCTGATGGTACAAGCTTGGTGTATCCCAACCACGATAAACTTTATGCTATCCATCCGGACGGAACAGGTCAAAAATTAATTGCCCAAGCACCCATCGGCAGGTTTTATGCCGGAGTGGATTGGACCGAACAGGAAAACAAAATTGTCGTTCGTACGACCACTACGTCGGTATATCAAAACGAAATTTCCATCATTTATCCTGACCTGGGTATCACATCCGTGATCATTGGAAATATTCAAGGTAAAACGGGTAACCCTGTCTTTTCGGTCGATGGAAAGAAAATTCTGTATACCTACGACGTCGACAATTTCCAAAATAATCAAGGTCGACAACTCAACTCTCACATCTTTCAATACGATCTGACCTCAAATACGACCACCGACATGTCGGTAAATAAACCGAACGGAACGAATGATTTAGATGCGAGATACTCTCCTACCGGTGGAGAAATCATATTCGTAAACGCCCCTAATGACAACTCAGCAACGGGCAATGTTTACAAGTATAACCAACTCGGTTTGAGAGAATTAATATTATCAGAAGCACAGATGTTTTATTGGAAATAAACGGACCTTTTACCAAATCCTAAATCTAAAGGGCTATGAATAACTTACTACAACGAAAAACTACCAACTTCCGTAAGGTAACTGCTGTATTAAGCATAATGTTGGTAACCATAATTGCCCAGTCCAATCAAAAAGCACAGGCGCAATGCGTCGATCACCCATTGATCATTCCAGAGGATTACTTCGATAACTCCGAACCCCAATTTGGTAATTTCAGCCTAGTGGTATTTGGAAACCTACTGGTGATTGAGGGGGGAGATATCGATGGAAGAGTACTAGTAGGTGGGAATTTCACTTTCGATGGGAATGGAACTGCCTTGCGTATTGGAGAACAACTTCTCCCCTCATATGAATTTGATAATTTCATCGTCAATGGTAATTACTCTTCCACTAGCCCGAATATATATGTGAAAGGAAATTTCAAATACGGTACCAACTTGGCTGATTTCCTTCCCCAGCACAATATAGGCGAAGGTATCAACGATCAATTGACCGGCCCTCCGGTCGATTTTGCTGGCCTGCTCCAGTACTATCGAGATCAAAGCGACGACTTAGCCACTCAACCCGGTGTCGGAACATCAAACTTTGATATTCTTACTGGAACCCTAACCTTGACCGGTACAAACGTCATTGATGATTATGTATTTCATGTAAACACGGGTGGGGTTCCTATCGTAAATATCGACTTTGTCGACATACCCTTTGACAGTAAAATTGTCATCAATATCATGGGAACTATAAATACATTTAACAATGTTTTGTTCCCTGCCGCCTATGCAAATAACCTTTTACTGAATTTTCCGGAATCCACTATTCTTTATTTTTCGGAAAACTCGGTTGTCAGTGGATCAATTTTAGCACCTCGAGCTAATGTGAACGTCGACGATGATAGTTCTATTACCGGAAAGATAGTTGTGGGAGGAAACTTAAATCAGATGGGCTTAACCAACTTATCGGATGATTGTCTTCCACAGATCACACTTCCCGTAAGCCTTGTTCGTTTCGATCCGGTCATGGAAGGGAATTCGGCTTACTTGAGATGGTCAACCAGTCAGGAAGTTAATTTTGCTCAATTTGAAGTTCACCAAAGTGCAAACGGTACCACCTGGAAGCGTATAGGCGAGGTTAAAGCCCGGGGAAGCCAGGAAACAGGTAGCAATTATACCTTTGCAGTAACCTCTCTTTCGGCAGGAAAATATTTCCGCCTTAAGATGATTGATTTAGATAATACATTTAGCTTTAGTAATGTCGTCAGTTTTGCAACACCTAACCTTCCTTTGAATGTCTATCCTAACCCCGTCTCTGAAAAAATCAACTTTGATGGTGGAGACGGGGTCGTCAAAATCGTAAGTAGCTTAGGCCAAATCGTTTTTGACGGTAATCTGGTTCGTAACAAACGTGAAATTCAGGTGGGTCATCTTCCGGCCGGAATTTATTTTATTACGATCGACCAACCGGATGGCACTCGTTATACCCAACGATTTATCAAACATTAAGAAAAAAACAACATTCTCCAGCCGATAAGTAACGATTGGAGTCACAAATAACGGTTTGTTTCATTAGGTTGACTATTTTTACCCTTTGTTAACCTGTTAAACAAACCGTTATTTACTTTATATGCCTACGAAGATTGTTAATGTCGGTTTGATAGGCTTTGGCTTATCAGGAAGGTATTTCCATGCCCCATTCCTCTCCGTTATCGATGGGTTCCGTTTGAAAGGAGTTGTGGAGAGAAGCAAAAATGATGCTCAACAATTCGATCCAGCGATTGAAAACCACCGTTCGATAGAAAGTCTCTTAGACGACAAAGAAATCGATGTAGTTTTTATATGTACTCCCAACGAAACTCACTACGAATATGCACTCAAAGCCTTAAATAAGGGCAAGCATATTGTTATTGAGAAACCTTTTACCACCAACGAAGCCGAAGCCGCTGAAATTTTCGATTTGGCTAAGAAAAAAGGATTATTGGCGACAGCATACCAAAATCGTCGGTGGGATTCTGACTTCCTCACGGTACAAAAAATTATAGCGGAGGGTAAAATCGGTAGGGTGGTTGAGTTTGAGAGTCGCTATGATCGCTATCGCCCAGTCCCCGTAAAAAATACTTGGAAGGAACAGGGAGGTGTCGGAGCTGGCAATGTCTTTAATCTCGGTCCGCATTTAATTGACCAAGCCTTGGTCCTTTTCGGTACGCCTGAGTCGGTAACGGCTGTGGTCAAAACCGTTCGCGATAATAGCGATATCGATGATTATTTCAGCATACAATTAGGCTATCCCGACAAGTGCGTGACCCTCAAGTCCAGTTTGTCCATCTATTACAACCATCCCCGCTACTTGATTCATGGTACCACTGGCTCTTTCATCAAAGGGGGATTGGATGTTCAGGAAGAAACTTTGCGACTCAATCAATTACCTGTCGGCGACAACTGGGGGTTGGAACCAGAAGATCGGTGGGGTACGTTGTATTCAGACGCCTATACCGGCATCGTAAAAAGTGAATTGGGCAATTACACACCATTCTACCAAAATGTCTACGATGTCATTGTAAAAGGCGCAGAACCCGCTGTAAAGCCTGACGAAATACTTCGCACCACGCGGGTGATCGACCTGGCATTCAAAAGTGAGCAAGAACAGGCATTACAAAAGTTCTAAAACGACCGAATGCTCAAAAGTCCGAACGGATTGTTTCTAAATTAGATGAGTCCGATTTAGACTGTGATTTTGGTTCGTACCTTTATTGCCGAATAAACTAGGTTTATCAAAAATGACTGACCGATATATGCAAAGAGGCGTTTCAGCCTCAAAAGAAGATGTTCATAAGGCGATTGAAAAGCTCGATAAGGGTCTATTCCCAAAGGCTTTCTGCAAAATAACTGCGGACACTCTTACCAACGATCCGGAGTATTGCACGATTATGCATGCCGATGGGGCTGGAACAAAAACATCGCTCGCCTATTTGTATTGGAAAGAAACCAATGATCTTTCCGTCTGGCGAGGTATTGCCCAAGATGCCATCGTCATGAATACCGACGACCTTCTCTGTGTTGGATCCACGGGTCCGATGTTGTTGTCTTCTACTATCGACCGTAATAAGAACAAGATTCCCGGTGAAGTCATCGCCGAAATCATCATGGGTACGGAAGAGGTACTTGAAATGCTAAGAAGTCATGGTGTTGATATCCATAGTACTGGTGGTGAAACGGCAGATGTCGGCGACCTGGTACGAACCATCACCGTAAATAGTACTGTCATTGCTCGAATGAAAAGAAGCGATGTCATTGACAACGGTCGTATCCAGGCAGGGGATGTAATTGTAGGGTTAGCATCCTACGGTCAGGCAACCTATGAAAAAGAATATAATGGAGGAATGGGTAGTAATGGCTTGACCTCAGCACGCCATGACGTGTTAGGTAAGTACCTCGCAACCCAGTATCCGGAAACCTATGACCCCGAAGTTAATACCGATCTAATCTACTCGGGTTCAAAAAAACTAACAGACCCGGTTGAAGGAACGCCCCTAAACGTGGGTAAATTAATCCTGTCACCCACTCGCACCTATGCCCCCTTTGTAAAAGCTTTTTTGGAGGAACATCGAGCCGATGTACATGGGATGGTCCACTGCAGTGGGGGTGCCCAAACCAAGGTGCTTCATTTTATTGAAAATCTCCACATCATAAAGAATAACCTGTTACCAACTCCTCCCCTTTTCCGTCTTATACAAAGCCAAAGCAATACGAGCTGGGCTGAAATGTATAAGGTCTTTAATATGGGGCATCGGCTGGAACTTTACCTTCCTGAAAAAGCGGCACTGCGCGCTATTGAAATAGCGACGTCGTTCGGGATTGAGGCACAGATCATCGGCCATGTTGAACCCTATCATCAAAAACAAGTTACAATCGAGAGCGAACACGGGAAATTTATTTATTAATTCGTATATTATAGTCATATCCATACCTTTCTCCATTTTTTAGCTGTTGGTAATCGTTTGTATGAAGAGAACTTTACTTGCTTTTATCATTGCGTTCCCTCTGAATCTGGAAGCTCAGCACGAAGACGTTTTCAGAAAAATCGACTTTGAGGTTAGAAACCACTCTAAAGTCTACGAAACCCTCCAGGAAGCGGTCAAAACCATCGGCCATCGTCTTACAGGAAGTGAAAACGGCAAAAAAGCCGAGGAATTCGCCTATCAACTCTTTAAAACCTACGGGTTCAAAAATGTAAGTTTTCAACCCTTTGAAGTCGAAGCCTGGACCCGAGATACGGTGACTCTAAGCATTGCCCCTGGGAACAGTGACAATTATCGTGAAGTACCCGTTGTAGCATTAGCACATACGCCATTATCAGCTCAAATCAAAGGAGAAATCATTGATGTGGGCAATGGGCTCGAAGAAGATTTTCAAAAATTAGACGAGAAAATTAAAGGGAAAGTAGTGCTAACCAATCTGGGATTGGTCGGTGCCCCGGGTAAAAAAAACATCCATCGCTCTCAGAAGACAGCACTAGCCATACGCTACGGAGCCATAGGTATCATTTTTATCAATAGTGCCCCAGGTGACATATTGCTAACAGGTACAGCTTCCGTAGATGGCTCACTAATTGCCATACCGGCCGTTTGTATCTCCAATCAAAGTGGTAAGGAAATCCGACTTTGGGCTCAAGAAGAAAGTCCAATGGTCGCTGAAATCGAAATGAGCAATCAGTCACGGAAGGTGCAAGCTCGAAATATCATTGCCACAATGAAAGGGAAATCGAAGGAAACCATCGTCATCGGCGGTCACCTCGACTCCTGGGATTTAGCGCAAGGTGCCATCGACAACGGCATCGGTTCTTTTGCAGTAATCGACATCGCTAGAACCTTTCAGAAACTTAACTTCAAACCTGAAAAAACCATTGAATTCGTTCTCTTTATGGGTGAGGAGCAAGGGCTATTAGGTTCCCGGCATTACGTAAACGAACTAAAACGTAAGAAGCAACTCGACCAAGTCGCGTATATGATCAACCTCGACATGACCAACAACCCCAACGGCACCATTGCCTATGGCCGCACCGAGGCGGAGACGTTTTTGAAGAACATCGGAAGTATCGCAGCACAAATCGACACGACCTACGAAAATAAGTTTAATGGTGCAGCCGGACTTCACAGTGATCATCAGCCCTTTATGTTGAATGGAATTCCGGTTATGGCCTTTTCTGGCACTTTACCGCCTAAGGCTCTACAATGTTATCACGCCGACTGTGATTATTTCGATTTAGTGAATAAGGAAGAAGTGGAAAAAACGGTCCGTATTGCTTCAATGTACCTTTACGCGTTGTCAACCAGTCAACATCTGCCCGCAAAAAGATTGTCACCGTCCGAAACCCGGGACTTGATGGTTAATCAAGGTCTTAAGGACGCACTAAAGCTAGGTAATGACTGGAATTGGGATTAACCCTAATGGAAAATAAAAGTGATCTGTTTCCCGAATGCTAAAATCAACATTGGCCTAAATATCCTACGAAAACGAACGGATGGATACCACGACATTTCTTCCTGTTTTTATCCCATCAACCTTTGTGATGCCCTCGAAATTGTTCCGGCTTCCATAAATTCTTTTCAGGTTAGAGGACAAAATCTTTCACCCGATCAGGATAATTTAGTAACCAAAGCACTCCGATTAATCAGCCAGGAATATTCCATTCCCCCGCTTTCAATTTACCTCTTGAAAACCATCCCAATTGGAGCAGGTTTAGGAGGAGGCTCTGCCGACGCTGCCTTTATGATCGGAATGCTTTCAGAACTATTTAACCTCAACTTATCGACCGAAACAAAAGAAGCATATGCACGAAAATTAGGCAGTGACTGTGCTTTTTTTATTCGCAATCGACCCACCTATTGCTATGGAAAAGGAGACGAGTTCCTCCCGATCGAATTACCCTTAGCAGGGTATCATTTACTACTCGTCAATCCACGAATCCATATTTCAACGGCAGAAGCCTATGCGCATGTAAAGCCCAGCGTACCAGATCAAAATTTGCAAGAGCTACTCCAATTGCCCATAGAAGATTGGAAAACCCATATTCACAATGATTTCGAATACGCCTTATTCGAGCGTTATCCGGAAATTGCTCAGCTTAAAAATGATTTATATGAGCTAGGAGCGATCTATGCCAGTATGACGGGATCGGGATCAAGTGTGTATGGAATTTTTAAAAATGCTCCAAATTTTGATAATAAATTTAAAAACTGTTTCGTTTGGCAAGGAGAATTAAGCTAAATTTGGTAAGTTAAGACCGCAGAAAATTAACTCGAAGTGTCTACCAATTATTCGACAAAATTACGGCGTGGTTTCTCCACTGGTCAGCGAGATCCCTACCAGTTTATGATGTGGTTGGGGATAGCGGGTAGCACTTTAATGTTTCTTTCATTGTTGATCCTATCCTTTTTCAGAAAAGATTCTTTAGGCTGGGAAGAAATCAGGATGCCTGGGGCTTTTTGGCTGAGTTCGTTGCTGATCTTTTCAAGTAGTGTTACCCTCTTTGAAGCAACCCTTGCTTTTAAGGCGGAACGATTCAAACATTATCGAATCTGTCTGGGGCTTACCTTCTTGTTAGGACTTATCTTTATCGTCGTTCAAGCCGTGGGTTGGATCGAGTTGTTTGAAGCGAACAAATCCATTGAAGGCAAGAACTCGTCCCTCTATTTTATCTATTTGATTACCGGTTTACATTTTCTCCACATCCTGGGAGGGTTGGCCTTTATGGGCATTTTATTTACCGAAGCGATTCGAAATTCCTCCTATATAGACGCTTTCGTATATAGCGTCAATGGCCCCAATGTGATTCGTATTAAAATGCTCAATATTTTTTGGCATTTTATCGGTGTACTTTGGTTGGTTTTATTCTTTGTAATGCTCTTTTACTTACTCCCTTAAGAATATTCATTCTCAAAATACAGGGCACTTTGTCCCACTACGGGCGCGCCCTTTCCATTTTATTTTGGGTGTTTTCGCCGACTTCCTTTTTACTTTCTTCTCTTGCATTTTCTCGGTATAGGGGATAAAAGAATAATCAAGTTCGGGGATTAATCGTAGTTCTTGAAACTGATAGTCAGGTGACGGAAAAGAATGACGAACTGGAAAATACATCCTTTGATATTCGTAATCATATAAGTAAATAGTCACGTAACCATCCAGACTGTATTTTATACTTATCTCTGTATAAGGTCCACTATCTCGGGACGAGGCGAGAAATCGTGCCTGTTCCTTGGCCTTACCTTGATTCAATAGATTCATGTTGTAGTGAAACACGCGGTGGGTGGAATCGATCTGCAGAGCAACGCCCATATAATAGCGGGCATCATTGTATTTCTCTAGCCCGGCTAGCAGCACCGCTGTATTGTTGAGCGCACTTTTGTCCTGATAAGTTTGATAACTCTGACGGGCTTCTTCATACTGATGCCAATATCGAAAAACATTACCCTTGTTAACGTGATAAAACCTTTTGGATGGCGTATTCTGCAATGCTTTATCGAAGTCCTTTTCGGCTAGCTGATAATTAAAATCCGCTTGTCGAACCAAGTCTTGTTGGCTCAATTTATTGCCTAAATAAGCATGCGCAATTCCCCGGTTATTCAACAATACAGACTGCCCCGGATTAGTTTTCAACAGACTATCAAAAAGTGCCTTGGATTGTTCTAAGTGATCCTTTTCCAACAAGGTAATGCCCCTACCATTCTGGGCTTGGACATTTAAACGATTGACAGCGACAGCCTTTTCAAACACGGAATAAGCCTTGTCAAACATCCCAAAATGCAGCAATAGATTACCGTAATTCACCCATAAGCGATCATTTTCCGGTTCATGGGTAAGTGCATTATTTAGATGGGTGCCCGCTTTTGCAAATTGCCGTTGTTCGATTTCAATTTGACCTAAACCGCCATGTGCTTCGAAACAATTTCCGTCTATAGACAACGCCCGTGTAAAATCGTTACGCGCTGAGATTGGGTCCCCTCTATAATAGGAAGTCCAACCACGGTAAGCCATCCAAGTCGCTAACTGCGGGTGAGGACGGTCGAAAAGTGGCTTTGCCGTCACGAAATCCCGCTGGGCTAGTTCAAAATCCTTTAACCCATAGGCGGCTAATGCCCGGCCTAAATAGGCATCGAGATAAAGACTATCGGTGTTGATGATTCGATCGTATATATTTCGTGCTGACTGATATTTTTTTTCGGCCATGGCAATATTAGCCAGACCCATCTGGGCACTTGTTACTAATGGTTTGTATAAACTAGCTTGTTCATACCAATTTTTCGCTAGAGACCAATGTTGTTGGGCATAATGTGAATTTGCCAATCCCAACATCGCAGGATATCTAATTTTTGGATCCTTGCTTTTTAAACACTTTTGGAAAACCTTTTGAGCCAGGGTAAATTGCTCTTTTTGAAGCAGTGTGAATCCGCGTCTCAGGTTAAACTCTACATCACGCTTTGAACCACGACTAAAATCAGCCCAGGCTTCATCTAACTTCCCTAGATGTAAGTATGCTTCCCCCCTAGTTAATCGGTAAATAGCTAGATCATTGATTTCAATCGCCTTTGAAAAATGCTGAATCGCCTCTTCCCAACGACCTTTACGAATTAACAAAACTCCGTTGTTAAAGTACTGCTTCCCTTTTGGATCAAATCCCGTTGAAACACCTAGACTCAACACCGTACGATATCCCTGGGCTACCGTAAAATTCAAGGAAGCATTTTCGGCATGGCTCGTATACAAAATTTCAGCTGCTTGATCATATTCCTTATGGAGAAGTCGCGTGAGACCATGATGATAATGTAACAGTGACTGAGCGGAGTCGTGAGACTGTAGCAATTGAATTGCCTTATTCCGATTGCCGGATAGGGCAAGCAAAACTGCCTCGTTGTTCAGGCGAGCGAGGGAGTCTCGTTCATCAAAATTTCGGGAGTGATATTGGGCATAGGAAGTCCGGAGTTTCTGCAACTTCCGTTCGAAACGGCTTTCCTTTAGTTTATCCAGATTTGGGGTTTCATACGCGTTGTTCACCTCATTCAATACCCCACTCAAATGTTTTTCAATTTTCGAAAAGCGCTGACCGGCCAAGAATTGAGGTAAAAGGCAGAAACTGCAGGTCAGTATGATGGGGACGAGCCGCATGTATCAAAATTGAAACGGGTGAACTCCTGACTTCGAAGACTTCCATGCTTTCGTAAATGACATTCCCTATTCAGCGTTAAGCAAAAGCTTAGGCAATGGAAGTCCGTAGGGAATAGCAAACTTAACGAATTTAAAAGAATTTTAACGCATCCTCTGTTATCGTTTACTTATCAGGAAATCGGCGGTCAAATTGCCATACAAATCACTATATTTGTACAGCACTAAGCGTATTTCAACGTTTTCAGGCCTTATTTATTCGTAATCCATCCATGTTCAAGAAACTATTTGAAATGAATCATTCAACCCCAAAAATGTTCATCTTTTTAACCCTTTTCGGGTTATTATTTACCTTTACTGCCTCGGCACAGCGTCCACCCATAGAAGGTAGATGGAACTTGACCATCGATCAAAAGGGCACACCTGTCCCCTCCTGGTTAGAGGTGAGGCATTCAGGGTACCATACAATGGTGGGGCAGTTTGTGGGGAGTGGCGGAAGTGCGCGTCCTATTTCCCAAGTATTCGTAAATGAAAATAACTTCCATTTTTCTATCCCGCCGCAATGGGAAAAAGGAAGCGATATAATCGTCGCCGGCAAAATAAACGGAGATCGCATTTCCGGCACGTTGGTTGCCGCCAATGGGGAAGTCTATAGCTGGACAGGTCAGCGAGCTCCCAAATTGAAGCGATCGAAGACCCCAGAATGGGGTCAACCCATTCATCTGATCAAGTCAAATTCATTGGAAGGTTGGTCCACCTTTGGCGGAGAGAACCACTGGGTGGTTAAAGATGGGGTTTTAAGTAACCCAAAATCGGGTGCCAACATCAAAACTAACCAGAAATTCGAAGACTTCAAGTTAGCGTTAGAATTCCGAATTCCGAAAGGCAGCAACAGTGGAGTTTACCTGCGTGGGCGGTACGAAGTACAAATTACTGATAGCTATGGCGCAGAGCCAGAATACGATCAATTAGGCGCTATCTACGGCTTTATCACGCCCATTGACCTACCTGCTAAACCCGCTGGAGAATGGCAAAAGTTGGAAGTCACCTTAATTGGAAGACAGGTTACCGTCGCATTAAACGGAAAGACCATCATCCATCCTCAGGAAATTCCGGGTATTACCGGTGGGGCATTGGATAGCGACGAGGCTGCTCCAGGACCATTGATGATTCAGGGAGATCATGGCGCTGTAGAATACAGAAATATCATCATAACACCTGCTAAATAAGGCCGAAACAGTTAAAATTGATAGGGAGGGCTGTCATATTGGCTTTGTTTTTCTCACTGACCCCAGAAGTGTATGGACAGGAGATTTACTGGGCAAATCGATTGCTGGGCTATTCTTCTGAATATAGACCCCATATATACGGTGAACAATATCGAGCAAGTCAAATTTTAGGCCCTCCCCAAAAACTACCTCAAACGGGTGACAGCCCCTGTGCCTGGAGCCCGGCTGAAGCCGATGGTAAATCGGAAGAATGGATAAAAGTCGGTTTTAGCAAACCCCTCCACCCCAAGCAAATACTCATTGGGGAAAATCACAATCCCGGAGCGATTTCAAGGGTCTATGCCTACGATAATACCGGTAAGGAATATTTAATTGCACAGGAAGACCAACTGGACAGTGCCGTAGAAAAGGGAAGACTCTTAAGCATACGCCCCCGGCTCGATCCGGGTATTTTAATTAATGCGGTGAAAATTGTAATGAATCCCGCAAAAGTTCCCGGGTATAATCAAATTGATGCGATTGGTCTTACGGAGTCCGATTTACCGGTACAATTGGAAGTCGAAATAGCAGATGATTTCCCCGTGGATTTGCAACGAATTCCATTAAATTCCAGCATCAATTCAAAGGGAAGGGAAGTTGCTCCTGTGATTTCTCCTGACGGCTCTAAGCTTTATTTTACGAGAGAACATCCGCGAAATATCGGCGATCCAAAGCGTCAAGATGTTTGGGTGTCGGAAAGGCAACCCGATGGCGAATGGGGGCCACCCATCAATATAGGATATCCGATTAATAACGCCGGAGACAATGCCGTGCTAGGCATATCAGCCAATGGAAATACTCTCTACCTTCTCAATGCCTATCGGGAGGACGGCACAATGGTGGAAGGCTTTTCTAAGTCGCACGCTACTCGTAACAGCTGGTCTTTTCCAGAAAACTTTTACATCCAAGACCACTACAACGATCAAATCCCCAAAAACACTGAAATGACCATCTCTCCCGATGAAAAGGTCATTATCCTATCCGTGCAAAGACGGGATACCCGAGGAAATAAAGACCTCTATGTGAGTTTTAAAAAAAATAATCAAAGTTGGACAGCCCCCATTAACCTCGGACCGGTGGTCAACACTGCCGACTACGAAGGCGCCCCCTTTATAGCTGCCGATAATCGAACCCTCTATTTTACCTCCACAGGCCACCGCGGCTATGGTAGTGGTGACATCTTCGTTACGAGGCGTTTGGATGATAGCTGGCTCAACTGGAGCAAACCCGTCAATTTAGGCCCTGTTATTAATACCGACGGGTGGGATAGTTTTTTCACGGTCCCGGCTTCTGGGAATTTCGCCTATATGAGTTCATTTAACCCTGCGAATCAATCCGACGACTTATATAAAATACCCTTATATACGTCCATCCAACCGGAACAATTATTAACCCTCACTGGAAAAATTACCGATAAAATCACGGGTCATCCGGTTCCAGCTAACGTCGAGGTTCGCTTTACGGATCAGGGAAATGCTGGGGCAATGAATACGTTTACAGAAACGGAAACTGGTTCCTACCATCTGTTTTTACCCGTTGAAACTACCATCGAAATGAGTGTCCAAGCTGAGGGGTATTTTCGATTTAAAGAAGAAGTCCGTCCTTCTCAACGGACTAGCCAAACCCATCGGATAGACATCGCTTTAACGCCCATCAAAAGTGGACAAAACTTACCCTTAAAACGGGTTCAATTCGCACAAAGTAGTGCTGAATTGGAAGATAATTCTAAAGAAGAGCTGAGTGAGCTCGTGAACATCATGAAAAGATATCCAGCCATGGAAATCCTGCTGGAAGGGCATACCGATAACCAAGGGGATTTCGATAAAAACCTGAAGCTCTCTGAAGATCGTGTAAAAACGGTTCGGAATTATTTGACAGCCCACGGGATCGCTGAAGACAGGATACGTTTAAAGGCTTGGGGACCGTCCCGCCCGGTAACGCATAACCTTACAGAAGAGGCCCGAAAACTAAATCGTCGAGTAGAACTAACGATTCTCAAAATATAAAGGTCATTAATTAGTAGCTTTGCCGCTTTCTGCCTAAGCATTTGTAGCTGAATGAGTGTATCAATGTCCAATCGTACTATAATAATTCTCGCAGTAATATTGCTGGTGGGTACCGTCCTCCGTTTTTATCGACTCGATACCTACAGTATTTTCTTTGATGAAAAAAGTACCATGGTCGTCAGTCAGGGCATTGTACTAGAAGGAGCCAATCAAAAAGACGTATTCACCAAACCGTCGTTTACCCCCGCCGACTTTTGGAAACCGAAAACCATAGCCGATTACTATGAAGCTATGACGCGAAGTGATATTGGTAATAGTCCTTTCTACTACCTCCTCCTCCATATTTGGATGGATATTTTCGGCATCTCCGACTATTCCTCACGGGCTATGTCGGCGTTGTTCAGCGTTTTAATCATTTTGTTGACCTATGGATTCGCCAAACGATTTTTCTCGGAAAAAACGGCATTGATTGCAGCAGCTATTGTCACCATTGAACCCTTTTTCGTTGCCTATGCTCACCAAGCCAGGAATTACTCGCTTACCTTCTTTCTCACCCTATTAAGCACTTACTACTTTTTGAAAATAGTAGAAAATGAAAATGCAGGAAAACGTGACTACCGGGATTACGTAGGTTATATAATCGCCTCCTTCCTGTGTCCACTTTCTCATTTTCTCACCGTTTCCGTGTTCTTGGGTCAAGGAATCTATGCCCTCTTTTTCCTGAAAATGAAACATTGGTTGCGACTAGGAATTGCAGGGCTACTTGCCATTTCCGGGTTAATATGGTGGTTGAAATTTGGTGGGGGTCAATGGACATTATACACATTGGATTACCAAGCGAAAGAATATCGACGCATGGCCGAAACCATGCCTTACAATAACCCCTACGGCACCATTTTACCAGCCACTCCCCTGAATGTTTTCCTGAAATCGATCCCCATTTTCGGCGATCTACTGATATTCTTGAATGGGTTGGCCGATGCTATAGAAGGGAAGAAAAATCTGATCGTTTCCCTTTTTACCGGGTTCGTATTAATTGCGCTTTACCACAGCCGAATATTAGCTAAAAGACCGATCATTATCCAAAGTTTGATCCTGGCGACAGTTACTTTCGCTCCCCTACTCTATTATTCCCAAAACAAACTCCACTTGGTGATCCTGTCGGTAGGTATGCTCTTAATTACCCTATTCCCCGCCATTCATAAAAAAGCATCAAGATCAGAAAAGCGACGACTCTGGTTATTGTATATTCTGGGGGTTGTACCCACATTATTTCTCATATTATTTGCTTTTAAAAATGGTCACACCTATGGGTTGACCCAACGATATTCGGGTTTTTCCTTCCCCTACGTAATTATTTGCGTAGCGATGCTCAGCCAACATGTCGTTACCTTACCAGCAGCCTACAGAGCGTTAATAGGCACAGTAATGGCCATTCAACTACTTTTTATCGGTTTGCGACTACACGAGTACTACCAAGATCGATCGGCAAAATATGGTTATTTTAGTGAACCACGCCCAGCTAATCCCTATTATGCAGCTGCCCAACAAATTAAGCAACTTTACCAACCCGGTGATACCATATTTTACGGAGCTCCTCGTATTGTCCCCTTTAATGAGATGGGTCGCACCTTTTTGCAACATTCGGTTCAAGATGCCCAATTAACGAATTTATACCTGCCTAAGGACGCAGCCTATATCCAAGTGCTTGACACGATAAGGGTTGATAAAATCATCCTCAAACAAAGTGCGTCCAATACGGAGCTCGAACTGGCAGACCTAAGCGATAAGAGATTTTAAAATGAAAGACGTGAAAACCTATACCATCGGATTATTGGAATGTGATCATGTAAGACCGGAATTTTTGTCGATCGCCGGTGATTATCGGGATATGTTCCCGAATTTATTCCACGATGTTGCCCCTCACTATCAATTTCGTTTTTACGATGTGGTCAATGGGAGTTTCCCTGAAAAGGCCTCCGATTGTGACGCGTACCTATCGACCGGCTCCTCCTTTTCAGTATATGAGAATGTACCCTGGATCCATCAACTTGCGGACTTCGTACGAACCCTAGCCGATCAGCGTATCCCATATATCGGCATCTGCTTTGGGCATCAGATGATCGGCCATGCACTAGGAGGGAAAGTAGGTAAGGCTCCGGTAGGATGGTGTGTAGGAGTCCATACTTTCAATCTCAAAAAGGAAAAAAAATGGATGGATCCTGTACAAGATACTTTTAACCTCCTTATGATGTGTCAGGATCAAATTTTGGAACTGCCACCTAACACCGACGTATTGGCGTCAACCGACGATTGCCCACATGCGATGATCCTTTGGAAAGAGCACATTTTGGGGATTCAAGCCCATCCCGAATTCCCTGCTGCCTATGACCAAACCCTGATGGAGCTACGGAGGGAGCGTATTGGCGATGAAAAAGTTGAACGGGGTATCGACAGTTTACGTTCTAACATTGACGATCAACTAGTCGCGCAATGGATTGTTAATTTTTTAAGTAATTTGCAGGAAAGTGAATAGCAACCATGGCAAATGTAGAAGAACCTGAATGCATCTTGACCCCCTTACAAATCCGGCAGAAAATCAAACGGATGGCTTATGAAATTTACGAACGTAATTTCACGGAACAAGAAATCGTAATCGCCGGAATTGTTGGGGAAGGCTATGAATTTGCCAAACGATTATCGGAGGAAATAAGACGTATTTCGCCGTTAAAAGTGAAACTTATTGAACTTCGTTTTGATATACACGCCCCCAAACAAAGCTATATCGACTTTGGAAATGACGAAGTGGTACTGGAAGATCATGTCGTTATAGTGGCCGATGTAGTACTAAATACGGCACGAACCATGACCTTCTCTTTACAACCCTTCCTCTTGAAAGGTGTGAAAAAATTACAAGTGGCCGTTATTGTCGATCGCAGTCACCGAAAATACCCGATTTCCGCTGATTATGTAGGTTATTCCCTTAGTACGACCATCAACGAACATATCCAGGTAATCTTAAGCCGACCGAATGAAGAAGGTGCTTACCTGATGTAATAAAGAATATTGTGAAAGTAGTTAGGGCATCGGAAACGGATTCGCGTGTATTTTACCAATACTTGGTCAGCTCTATAGCTCCTAGGCCTATTGCTTTGGTTAGCACTATCAACCTAAACAATGAGGTGAATTTAAGTCCGTTTAGTTTTTTCAACTTGATTGGGAACAACCCGCCTCTATTGTTCTTTGCACCCAACAATCGAAATAAAGATAATTCAGAAAAAGACACACTTCAAAACCTGAAAGAAGTTCCTGAAGTGGTTGTGAATCTGGTGGATGAAGAGATGGTTCACCAAGTTTCACTCGCCTCCGCCCACTATGATAGGGGAGTTAATGAGTTTGAAAAAGCAGGTTTTACGGCTCTTCCTGCGGAACGGGTAAAACCTCCGCGGGTCAGTGAATCACCGGTTCAGTTGGAATGTGAAGTCCGGGAAATTATTTCGATTGGCAATACGCATCTTGTAGTCGCGGAAGTTCTAATTGCTCATGTCTCAGAGCGCATATTGGATACTAAAGGCCATATTGATATGTTAAAGACCCGATGGGTCGGACGTGCCGGGGGAAATTGGTATAGCAAATTTTCCAAGGAGAATCTATTTGAAATTCCTCGACCCGTAACGGGTATAGGAGTTGATGCTCTACCATTGTCTGTACGTAGATCTGCCATCTTAACAGGAAACGACCTGGGCATTTTGGGAAGCGCTCCCCAGTTACCCAGTGAAGAAGCTATCAAGCAGTATTATTTTAACGAAATAGTGGTGTCGATCCGAAACCAAACCCAGGGTGTATGTGAAAACTTCAACGAATTATTGCACATTCGCGTAAAGGAATTAATCAATGCCGGAAAAATTGAAGAGGCTTTACTAGCTGCTTTTCAAAGTCATTGAGGTTTCTGATTGCTATCGGAAAACCACTAGGAGAAAAGTCGGTTTTTTGTTATTTTTAGGCAATAAATTCGAAAAAAAAGATATAAACGACCGAACATTATGGGATTTAATTCGAAACATTTGGCCACATTTATCATCGGCGCTGCGGCCGGTGTTGCCCTACATAAATATTTACAAACCGAGGACGGAGAAAAGCTTTTAGAGGATCTTAAAACCAAAGCCAACGAATTGAAAGGAGAAGCAGAAGAAGCACTGGATAAAGCACCTGAGTATTTTGAAGAACTAAAAACCAAGGGAATTGACACCATCAAGACAAATTTCCCTGAGGCAGAAAAATTTTTAAAAGATCTTCTGGCCAATATTTCTGGGAAAAAACCAGGCACAACGGGTGAGGCTTCAGCATCCTAGGTTCCTATTTTAAGCCCCTAAGAAAGATATTTCTGAGTAGCTAAAAGGTCTTTTAATTGTCCCTCTGTTGATAGATTCATCAGACTAGGTCCTGTTTGCCAAATGTCTCTGACAGGGCACCCAGTGGTTACGTCGCAAATCAAATTAAGTTTTACTAATCCCCAATTGTTAAAGTTCCTTGAAACTGCCCGATAACCGCCTTCTGCAAATTCTTTTAACCATACTTACAGCCGCCCTTATTCTCTATTTTGGGCGCGATGTGTTAGTCCCATTGAGTTTCGGTTTGTTTATCAGCCTTTTGTTATATCCGGTTTGTACCTGGTTGGAGCGAAAGGGTATGGGACGTACCGCCGCAATTCTCCTGAGCTTGTTGTCGCTTTTGATCCCCATTGGCTTTCTGTTGACCTTGTTGGTTTTTCAGTTGTTGAGCCTACGCGACTATTTCCCCGGGTTCCAGAATAAGCTTTTGGAATTGGCTTACCAAATGAGCATCTACGCGGAAGACACTTTCGGCATTGAAAAGGGCAAATGGCGAATCTGGGCAATGCAAGGCGTGGAAAATTCCGTTCAATACGTCTTCGGTTTTATAAGGAATACGGTCCAAGCTTCATTATCGGGTACTGTTTTAATCATCATTATTCCCGTTTATAGTTTTTTGATACTTTATGGTCGGGAACGACTTGTAAAAGCAGCGGAGCTACTGGTGCCTAATTCCATGAAGGGGCAATTGAAAGCCACCCTTCATAAAGCCGTCAATTCTTATGCCCAGTTTATCAAAGGAATGGCAACAGTGTATCTGATTGTAGGAATTCTTAACAGTGTAGGGCTTTTGATCATCGGTATCCCTAACGCGATATTATTTGGATTTATAGCTTCCATACTGACGTTTATCCCGTACATCGGGATCATGATCGGTGCTCTACTACCTATCATGATTTCCTGGACCTTATTTGATTCGGTATACTACCCTCTAGGTGTAATCGCCGTCTATACGTTCGTGCAGTACCTGGAAGCAAATATCATCTTCCCCTGGGCAGTGAGTCAACGAGTTAACTTAAGCACATTGAGCACCTTAGTAGCCATTTTTGTGGGCGGTCTACTGTGGGGAGCCGCCGGTATGATCCTATTTGTTCCATTTATGGCCATTGCTCGTATCATTGCAGATCAAATTGAAGGCGCTGAAGCGTTGTCACTGCTTTTGGGTGACGGGCCTCTTGAGCCTGAGCCCAAGGAAAGCCCGGAACCACCCTTATCCAAAACAGAAAACAATTCCTAATCGTTTTCAAAGATCACTGCTGTACCGTTTGCGCTCACCATGAGCATCGAACCGTTTGCACCTATGGTTTCATAATCAAGATCGACGCCTATCACGGCATGCGCTCCCAATCGGTGGGCTTGTTCTATCATTTCTTTTACAGCAACACTTTTTGCTTCGCGCAACCCCTGTTCATAGGCACCCGCTCTACCCCCCACCACATCGCGTATACCTGCGAAAAAATCCTTCACAATATTGGCGCCGATGATGGCTTCGCCTGTCACCAATCCTAAATAGCGGGAAATTTTTCTTCCTTCTACAGAATGAGTTGTCGTTACTAACATGTTATTCGGGGTTATATGGGTGAAAAAATTGATTAAGACGAAAATAGCCCAATTCCCGAAGACAAACAGAATTTTTCACATCAACGGACGAAGGAAGTTATAAACGCTATAATTCTGCGGATAGTAGGAGAAACTAGAATTCCATATAAGGCGCTATCAATTCCAGAAATTCCACCGGTAATGCCACGATCTGCTCCAAATCAGCCTTTGTATTAAATGGCCCGTTTTGCTCCCGAAACCGAATTATAGACTCGGCCGCCCTACGGTTTTTTCGGGCATAAGGGTGACGTAGAAATTGTTCTAATGAAATTTCATTGATATTGAACTTGCGAGGTGGAGATAAAATGCGGGCATATCGTAACAGTTGTTGGAGTGAAAGAGAATCCAAACTGTAAATTTCGGCGAACTGATCAATGGAGTGAAACCCGCCCAGGGCATCACGATAATTGACGATTATACGGGCACGGCCGGATCCGATCCCTTTCAATTGTTTTAACTGGGTTGTATCAGCTCGATTTATATCAAAGGGTACTACCACATTTGGACGATGTGGATCCGCGTCCTTCCTCCGTTTTTGGATAGCTAAAGGATTTCGATGCCCATTTGAAACGTCCAGGAAAGCATTGCGTTTCGAATCGCTCTCTATTGCTGACGCATCAATCTGGATATAGCCCTCCAGTTTTGTATACAATTCCGGCGGGAATCCATAAATCTTCAAAAGATCATTCTTAGTCCGAAAAACCCCACCTTTTTCCCGGTAATTAATAATTCTGCGGGCTAATGGTAATTGAATTCCTAACTCGACCAACATTTCTTGCGTTGCTGTATTTGGGTCGAACGTTCCCAACACCCTTTTTGCGGAAATGGTGTGTTGGGTTTTTTCCTGAAGAACCGACCGGATCAAACTATCAATGACAGCCCTTTCTTTCGCTCTTTCCGACGCAGAACTGGCCAGCAAGGTATGCTTGAGAACCAATGGAAAGAACAGTGCAGTAACCGATACGACTAGAAGGCCGAAAATGCCCCGCGCTTCCTTGGGTGATACGGCGAAAAAATCTTGGATTCGCCCGAGTAGTTGATTAAACATCTTTTAATTTTTTAAGTATAGTATTTTTAGCAAAGTTGAATTTAACAAAGATCCAATTAAATTCAATTAATAAACCTTGATTTTAAGCTACGACATCCTCTTCCTACTGGGATTCCTTTGATTGAAAGTACTTAAGGATACGTAAAAATCCTTAGCTTTGCAGCGCTGACCAGATAACTACTCAGCAAGCGAAGAATTAACATTTCATTTAATTAGATCGTGCATATGTCATCGGCTCCTGCTACTTCACTTCAGGATATTATCTCCCATGCTAAGGAATACGGTTTTGTTTTTCCATCATCTGAAATCTATGATGGCTTACAGGCTGTTTATGATTATGGCCAAAATGGAGTGGAATTAAAAAACAACCTGAAAGCAGCATGGTGGAAGGCAATGACCCAGCTTCACGACAACATCGTGGGGGTAGACGCATCCATTTTCATGCACCCACTTACCTGGAAAGCTTCGGGGCATGTCGACGGATTTAATGACCCGATGATCGACAACAAAGACTCTAAAAAAAGATACAGAGCCGATCAACTTCTCGAAGCGAAAGCCGAAGAGTACGTTAATCAGGGGCAACCTGAAAAAGGGAAGGCATTGTTAACGGAAATGGGTCGCTTACTGGACGCTGAGGATCTGAATGGTGTTAGGGAGCTAATTATCGCCGAAGGAATAGTTTGTCCGGTTTCCAAAACTGCCAATTGGACCGACGTACGTCAGTTCAACCTCATGTTTAGCACTCAAGTAGGATCGGTCGCTGAAGACGCAAGCTTGATCTATCTTCGACCAGAAACGGCACAAGGGATATTTGTCAACTTTCTTAACGTCCAAAAAAGTGGTCGGATGAAGATCCCGTTTGGAATTGCTCAAATTGGAAAGGCTTTCCGAAACGAAATCGTAGCTCGTCAATTTACCTTCCGCATGAGGGAATTTGAACAAATGGAAATGCAGTTTTTCGTTCGTCCAGGTTCTGAAATGGAATGGTATGAAATTTGGAAAGAGAAACGTCTCAATTTCCACAAAGCAATCGGTTTACCTGCCGCTAAACTACAGTACCATGATCACGATAAACTGGCACACTATGCCAATGCCGCAGTTGACATTGAATATCAGTTCCCCTTTGGTTTTCGGGAAATAGAAGGGATCCATTCAAGGACCGATTTCGACCTAAAAAACCATCAGGAATTATCTAAAAAGAAATTACAGTATTTTGACCCTGAAATCAATCAAAATTATATCCCCTACGTGGTCGAAACTTCAGTAGGAGCCGACCGATTGTTTTTGGCCATCTTCTGCGATGCATTCACCCGGGTGAAAGACGGTGATAAAGAGCGTTTATTCCTTAAATTCCACCCAGCCTTGGCACCGGTGAAAGCGGCCGTTTTACCCTTAGTTAAGAAAGACGGGCTGGCTGAAAAAGCTAAGGCAATTGCAAATGCATTGAAATCATCGTTCGCAACAGTATATGATGACAATGCAGCGATTGGAAAACGTTATACCCGACAAGATCTAATTGGAACCCCCTATTGTATTGCGGTAGACTATCAAACGATGGAGGACGATACGGTGACCATCCGATACCGTGATACCACCGAACAAGAACGAGTTCCCATCAGTGCTCTCAAAGAGAAAATCGGCGGTCAAGTTTCTCTCGAAAGAATTTTAGAAGCCATCTAAGCTCTGTCAAGGGCGGTATTCATTACCGCCCAAAATCATCTTGCACCCGAATAATATCCGATTCATCGGAGGGGTTTGCCGGATCGGTATGTTGCCAAATTTCAGCAACGATCCCATAACCATCCGTTCCAATCAATCGATGACGCTCGCCTTGTTTCAGTCGAATTAACTCTCCCTCAGCGTACAATTGGGGTGTGGTTTCATCGTCCGTTTCACTAATCACCACTTTTACATTACCATGGATCACGCGCCAAATCTCTGAGCGACGATGATGGTATTGCCAGGACAGTCGTGCCTGCGGAGCTACGATCAAAAACTTGGGACTTAATTTACTAAAGCCTTCAAATTCTTTGAACGATACGCCTGGGAAAAAGCGTTGGATAAATTGGGATGATTGTGTTTCATCCACGACCAAAAACCCACCCCACGGACGTAAAAGGTCTTCGTCGACGATATGGAAACCTAGATCGGTTAAGTATGTTTTGGTTTGTTGAAATACGTTGTTTTCGTTTAGATCGGTAGGAAAGTTATTCATTGCGTCAAAATTAATACAGGATAGTAACCCAATTCAACGAAAAAAAGTGAAGGAATATTCTAGGAAACCCCTTCACTTTTATCTTTAGCCTAGCATAAAATATGCTGGTCCTCTATTTTCTATCGTCCATTTCTACGAATTCACGGTGGGTTGGTCCTGTGTAAATCTGTCTAGGACGACCTATCGGTTCTTTATGAGAACGCATTTCTTGCCATTGAGCTATCCAACCGGGCAGACGACCGATGGCGAACATTACCGTGAACATGTTGGTTGGGATGCCAAGTGCCCTGTAGATAATCCCCGAGTAGAAGTCAACATTGGGGTACAACTTGCGTTTGATAAAATACTCATCTTCCAGCGCAGCTTTTTCCAATTGTTTGGCTATATCCAGTACTGGGTCTTTAACGCCCAGTTTACCCAAAACATCATCGGCTGCTTTTTTAATGATCTTGGCACGTGGGTCAAAGTTTTTATAAACTCGGTGACCAAAGCCGAAAAGTCGGAATCCACTATTGCGGTCTTTCGCCATGTCGATGTATTTCTGGGTATCTCCCCCATCTTCCCGAATGGCTTCCAGCATTTCGATAACTTCCTGGTTTGCTCCACCATGCAACGGTCCCCATAAGGCACCGATTCCCGCTGAAATCGAGGTATACAAATTAGCATGGGATGATCCTACCAGTCTTACCGTAGAGGTAGAGCAGTTTTGCTCGTGATCAGCATGAAGAATTAAAAGTTTGTTGAGTGCTTTCGATACGACTGGATCTACCACATAGTCGTCTACGGGTAGTGAAAACATCATATGAAGGAAATTCGAACAATAGTCCAGCTTGTTGTTGGGATAATTGACCGGATGTCCCTGAGATTTTTTATAAGACCAGGTCGCTATAGTAGGCAGTTTAGCCAATAAACGAATAATATGGAGGTTCGTATCGTCGGGTTGTTTTGAATCGTAGGAATCGGGGTAAAAGGCACTCATCGCGCTGACGAGTGACGAAATCACGCCCATTGGATGCGCATTGACCGGAAAGCCTTCAAAGATTTTACGCATATCCTCATTGACCAGGGTATGCGTTCTAATTTCGTTTTCGAATTGTTCGTATTCTTCTTTGGTGGGTAGTTCACCATAAATTAAGAGGTAGGCTACTTCCAAAAAGGTGGCTTTTTCGGCTAAGTCCTCAATGGCATATCCCCGGTATCTTAAGATACCTTTTTCACCATCCAAGAAAGTTATCGCACTTTTAGTAGCTCCTGTGTTTTTATAACCACTGTCGAGGGTAATATATCCGGTAAGTTCTCTGAGTTTACCAATATCGAGGGCTTTCTCGCCTTCCGTCCCTACTACCGTTGGAAATTCATATTTATTATTGTCCAGAACGAGTTCTGCTTTATGATTTGACATATGATATATAAGCTATGTAATTAATGTTTCTTTGTTTAAGAAAATTGATTGCTAACTAAACCTATTTCTAATGATTGCGATGAGCTGCTTCCGGTTTACCTTCATTCCAATAGAAGGAGTCAGGGTAAATTCGGGGTCCGAAAACGGCGGTACCTACGCGGACGATGGTGGCTCCTTCTTCTATCGCAATTTCCAAGTCACCGCTCATTCCCATTGAAAGTTCCATCTCCTTCCCGACTAGATCGTTTACTTGTACTTGGATCGATTTAAGCAATTGAAAACATTTCCTTACTTTCTCCTGTTCTCCGGAGAACAGCCCTATCGTCATGAGGCCTTTGAGATTAAGTGTATCGTATTTGACAATCTCCCGTGCCAGTTCCATTGCCGATTCGGGTGCTACCCCAAACTTGCTTTCCTCGTAGGAGGTATTTACTTGCAGATAGACATCCACCTTCCTTTGTTCGAACTGGAGACGTTGATCTAATTTCCTCACAAGGTCCAGCCGATCAACCGACTGAATGCACGATGCCCACCGGAGCACCTCTTTAATCTTATTGGTTTGCAAATGACCTATAAAATGCCAAATAACATCAAGGTCTGCAATTTTTTCGGCCATTTTGGTTCCGTCCTGAACTCTGTTTTCTCCAAAAAACTTTTCCCCGAGGCTGGCGGCAAAGCGCAGCTTCTCTTCCGGGACGGTTTTTGTGGCTAATAACAGTCGCACAGAGTCGGTTGAACGCCCGCTTTTCTGGCAGGCATTCGCGATTCGTTGATGAATTACCTTAAGATTATGAGCTATGTCCTGCATTTACTTATAACATCTAACAGGTATCCCAAATATACTAAGTAATGCCCGATCGAGCGTATGATTTTCTGGTTTTTTTCCTATTACTGCTTACAAGTTGGGTGGTTAGAGATACTTGGGAAATGATTTTGTAATGGAATAAAAAAAACGAGAGAGGGCAACTTTTTGGGCTGCCCTCTCAAATGGTTTGTCAATACCTTTAGACCTTGCTTATTTGTTTTGGTCTGGATCAGTGTACAGGTTGAAGTACTGATCGATTTTCGGTGTAATGATGATTTCGGTACGACGGTTCAATGCTCTGTCGGCAGCAGTACTGTTGCTTGCCTTAGGCATGTATTCACCACGACCACCGGCCGTCATACGAGTTGGATCAACACCGTATTTCTTTTGAAGAAGACGAACCACAGAGGTAGCACGCTTCACACTAAGATCCCAGTTGTCGAGCAAGTTCTCGCTTGCAAATGGTACGTTGTCGGTGTGACCTTCTACAAGGATTTCAATTTGCTTGTAGTCATTCAAGATTTGAGCCACTTTACCGATTACACTTTCAGCCTGTGCATTGATGATAGAGCTTCCTGAACGGAACAACATCTTATCAGACAATGACACATAAACAACTCCTTTTTTAACTTCAATTTGTACGTCATCATCAGGTACGCCTGCCAAAGAACGCTTCAAGTTGTTAACCAATACAAGGTTCAGAGAATCTTTTTGTTGGATGCTTCTGTTCAGGTCTTGGATATATTTCCCTTGCTGACTTAAAGTTTCCATCGATTTCTTAATGCTCTCAGCTCCTTGCTTGGTGATGATCGAGAGGTCAGAGAAACGATCCAAAACTTGCATGTTTTGTTGCTTCAGGAATTCGATCTGATCTTCAAGTTCCTTTACACGACGATTTCTCGCCTCAAGTTCGTCTGACTTCTTTTTCAAATCGTTAGACAAACCTGTAGCTCTCGTATCGCAGTCACTTAACGCCGTTCTGGCCTTATCAAGTGCAGCTTGAAGTTCGCTTTTCTCATTTTCCAATGAAAGCGCTTTTTTCTTGCTAACGCAAGAACCCATGATGAACACAGCAAGAAGTGCTACTAAAATACTACGCATAAATTTTCCTAAGATTAAAGCTTATAATATTACAAAGAGGTTAAAACTATTTATTTTAAATGTAAGCAACGTCGGAACCACCTGATTGCTCAAAGAGATTTCGAATACCTTGCAAATATACGCTACAAATGTAACAACTCGAAGGTTATTAAAGTAATTATTCAGAAATATTAACAATATTTCCTTGAATATGCCGTTTATCCGCTAATTGCTGCAAATTTCAACAATGACATCCTCCCATTACCCTTTAACTTTGCACATTTCAAAGGAACGGTATAGATCCATACGGAGACCTTCTTGCCCTGATGCTGTCGGTAATATGTTTATAAATGAGCCGGTCCCTTTCTTCTACCGATATCTTTCTCGCTTTACGTTGTTTGGCAGGAGTCAACTCTTCTTTACTTACCGGGCGAAGTGTAATATTAACCGCCGACACTACTATATCGCCATCGTTGATATCGAGTTCTAAAATTGCTCCCGGTAGCCCGATGTAATCCCCCGGGCCCACTGGTGCAGGAATACCATCCGCAAACCAGGCATGCACCTTTAGATGCCGTAAAGTGTCCTCGGTCTCGGCTAACATGCACACATACCCCCCAATATCCTTGATTTTATTTAAGACTTTCCATTTGGGTAATTGTAAGGAATCGTCCACTAAATACAAACGACCTAACATCTCCAACCAATCACTCTGTGTATTGTTTTCAAAATCGCGAGTTGCCAGATAAGTGGGTAATTTCCAACTATACCGACCGTCATCCGTCTGCCCTTGACCCGTTTCATGGGTGTAATAACTCTGGGTGGCATTGAAAGTCAGTTTCATATTATACTTTTCCAAACTTTGTTGCCTCCAAGTGAGAAGGATGCGATCCTTTTGTTCTTGACTTAAATAATCGAGCCTCGCATAGATTCTAGCCCAGTCCACTTTTTGCTCATACATGATGACACCCTCAATCGCCTGCGATTTAGTTTCGATAATCCCGAAACATAACAACCATAAACCGATAGCGAGGTACATCCCGAGCTTGCGTTTCCCAATCACATATTTCATTAGTCTATAACTGTTTTGCCCTTACGATATGATTGTTTAGATTAATAAAAACTTCGACGCATATTCGCTGTCACTCCCCTCATATTATAGGTAAGACTGAGCATAAAATAACGACCAAGGGTCTGTACCTGCTCTCTGGAGGTAAAATTTAGTGAAGAATAAACTCGGATACCTTGATTTTTATTGAATAGGTCAAAAGCTGTTAAACGAATTTCGGCTCTCTTGTTTTTCAATAGCAATTTGTAAATCGCTAGGTTCAACAACGGTTGATCGAGATGAATTCCTTGTCGGGAATTCTCGTATTGATTGTATAACAAGGCACCATTGATATAAAAATCTCCCGGAAAACGAATATTCGTTTCAGCGTTATAGACGATGGTGTTGATCTTCTGATTTTGAGAACTACTTATCGAATAACGCGTACGATCAACACTCCATCGCCCTTGTGCATATAACATAAAATCGGGACTAGGGGTAAAATCAACTCCTACGGAGGTAGGAAAGCCTATAGTCACAGTTTCATTATCTTGTCCGTTAATGGGGGTCAATTGGAAATTACTATTGTACCCTGCATTCAGTCTCAGGTTTAATTTCGTCTTTACAATCGGTATCGAACTCCGTATATTGATCAGAGCTCCTTTTCCCCCTGTCATATTAACCGGTCTGGTATAGGTAACCAGATTTTCGTCCACCTCTTGCGCATAGACCACTTCCCTAACACGGTAGTTGATTTGTCCATCAATAAAGAGATTAAAAAACGAACCCGAATTGAAATACCCGAAGGTTGCATAACCTTGGTGGTAGGTGGTTGGTAAAAGATCCGGGTTACCTTCTCGGATAAAGATGGGATTACTGTAATCGACTACAGGTTGTAAATCGGTTATCGATGGCAACCTCATATAATTATTGTAGGACACATAAAGTCTAAGGTTTCCTTGAAATTGATTCGAAAGTGTGAAATTGGGAATCCAACCATAGTAATTACGATGTAGGCGAGTTGGTTGGGATTCTGACAGGGACGAAAAATTACCATTCAAACTGAAATGTTGGAACGCTAGTCCTACGCTCCAATTAAGCCCACGATAGGTGTAACGTAAGCGACTACCACCCCGGTTGGAGTAAAACGTATTACCATATTTTCTAGTCAGATCTTGATTGGGTACATTTCCTTGGTCTACTTCGTCGAAAACTTGCCTTTCAACCTCGGTATTGGATACATTGAAATTGTAGAAAGTCTCCAGAAAAATCCGTTTACTCAAAGGCTCGACATACATCGTGCCAATTCTAAATTGTTTGTTTAAATTATCAGTTTCATTGTTTTGCCTCAAAACATATAGTGAGTCTTCCAATCCTATAGTTGAACGATAAAAGAGGGTCTGGCCAAACAAATAATCCTCTTCTCCCGAATTATTTACATTAAAACGTGAGCTAAGTGCCCAGCTTCGACCGGCTTTTCGAAATTTGTGATTGAAGAGGATACTGGTGTTGATAAGAAAGGAATCAAAATCTTTTGCGTTCCGGGTTTCGGAATGCGTGGAAGGAGTTTCCTGTTGGGCGAAATATTGCTGGACGGAATTGTAGTGATTTAAACCGTTTCCAATGCGCATTTGATTTTCAACTACCAATGTATTGAGTGAATCCAGCTCTTTTTCAAATCGTATGAAGGTTCGGTGGTTCTTGTTTTTGTTTAAACGACTGTTTTGGTCCGTGGACCGGTAACTAAATTGGTCTAAGAAATTTTCTTTCTCGGTAAATCCATCCAAGGTTTGGGAGGTCTGATTGTAATAATAGTAGGTACTGAATTTTGTCGTCTTGGTTTCATAATTGTAATTAGCGCCACCAGCCCAGTTTTTGGAATATCCCCGCTCCCGATTTCCTCCCCAATTCACATCAATACCCTCGTAACCGTCCCAACTCCCTCCAAATCCGAATTCACCCCCACTCCAGTTGAACGATTGACTTCCCCTGAAATCTTGATAGTCATCCGACGACAAACCGGTTTGATTCACATTATTCCCCAATCCGATAAGGGCAAACTGATTTTTTTGGTCAAACTTGTTATAATTGACTTTCCCTTGCGCTCTCTTGTCAGTCCCAACACCGACGGTAGCTTTACCAAAACCTCCTTTCCGGTGACTCTCTTTGAGTTCCAGGTTCATTGTTTTCTCTCGGGTACCATCATCAACCCCAGTCAAACGTGCCTCTTCTGTTTTGCTGTCATACACCTGTACTTTGTTGATGGCTTCCGCAGGTAAATTTCGGGTTGCTGCCTTTGGGTCATCGCCAAAGAACCGTTTTCCATCTACCATCACCCGCCTAACCGCTTGTCCATGGGCAATGATATTCCCCTCCTGGTCTACTTGCATTCCCGGCAAACGTTTTAATAAGTCTTCGACGGTAGCCCCAGGCGGAACTTTAAATGACGATGCGTTATATTCTACGGTATCCCCTCGAATACTTAAGGGAGCTCTCGCGGTTTTAACCACGACCTCCATCAAGTCCTTATTCAACTCCTTTAACAGAATCGTGTCCAAGTCCAAGAGATTACCCTGCGGCGGACTGACTAACTGTTGATAGGGAATATAACCGACGTAGTTTATTTTGAGCAGATATTGCTCCCGCTTTAAATTTTTAAATTCCAATATTCCCTTTTCGGAAGTCCGACCAAAGGTGATAAGGGTTGAGTCGACAGGGTGAAGTAGCATTGTGGTCGCGTAGGGTAATGCTTCCCCAGTTGAATCCATAACGATCGCCCGAATACTGTAGCGTTCACTCTGTGCATTGAGTGTGAATGTCAAAAACAAAAGGCTGGGTAGTAGCAATGATTTCATTGGTATGCGGTGTTATCGTTTTAATACGGGCATCGTCTAGCGTTTTTCCTCCAAACAGCTATCATTCCACCATCGCATACCAGCACATCACGACTTATATCTCTTCAGGTTGAATGCCTTACGCTAACAAGCTTTATAGTTAACGGATGTAAATAACGTTAAGAAGGTTGCAAGTAATCGCACAATTACCAAAATATTTAATGGGATGGTTACACTTTGTGAAAATACTCGCAGTCGTTCTACACTGATACAGTTACAAAAACGGCGCTCGTTAGGTAAAAAATGGCCTTTTTAGCGTTGAAAAATCCCAAACCTGTGGTATATGATGAAAATAGCAACTTTCGACCTGTGGCTTTGATTGCACAAAATACCACAATCACCATTTTTTTTTAGTATTTTAGATATTATAATCCTTGCAATTTGATTTGGTACATTTTTATTAATAAATTTGTCATGTGAGGTTTGTTAATTTGACGAGCTCTCGTCAAGGGCAAACTAGCAATCACAGATAGAGGAGGGTTTACACGAAATGGTCTACTGTCTTGCGGTAGACCATTTTTATTTTCAGGATTCTGAGCTGGGGTGTTCCAAAAAATAACTTCATTATCTCGGCTATCAGGTTTTCCCAATTTAAATCAGCCTACTAAGAACCGATC